>ULSU01074359.1_pt1 | contig 10877 bp, 10 predicted proteins | sample 1956941 | NCBI WGS metagenome assembly ULSU01 (sample SAMEA4835715, study PRJEB28245) | human gut metagenome | biome: gut microbiome; material: fecal sample | place: Denmark | collected 2008
GTGCAGGCGACGGCATTTTTGGCGTAGACGACATTGCGCCGCGAGGCATAGCGGTAGGTCAGCGGATCGAAGGCAGGCATGGGAAGCGTTCTCCTTTTCTCTTTTATAACAGGCCTAGTATAGCACACCGACATGGGAAGAGCAAGGCGGCGGTTAGGCTCCCGCACGGACGGTTATAATATTTTCCGCATCATTACCCGGTTTTTAGGCATTATTGAAAAAATGAATCATTCTATTTCTTTGCATTTTCTTGATTTCTTTGGTGTTGTGCGCTATATTTTAGTTTGATTACGAAATTTTACTCACATAAACACAGAAAGGCGGATTTTATGGAGCTTCAAATTCAGGATCTGGTATCCTCCATCAAAAAGGACGGCATCGAGAGCGCGAACCGCGAGGCCGCGCAGATCCTTGCCGAAGCCAAGGCGCAGGCGGAAAAGATCGTCGCCGATGCGAGGAGCGAGGCGGACAAGCTGCGTGCGGACGCGCAGGCGGAGATCGGCGTGTTCAAGGCCAGCGCTCAGCTCAGCGCAGAGCAGGCGAAGCGCGACGCGGTGCTTGCCTTCCGGCAGGAGATCGGTGCGGAGCTGACGAAGCTGCTCGCGCAGGATACGCATAAGGCGCTCGACGACAAGGCGCTCGCCGCGCTCATCACCGCCGCGTTGCAGGGCGAGGACGCCTCCGCCTACGCCGCAGAGGTCGCCTCCGTCACGGACGCGCTCAAAAGCGAGCTCGCCGGCGAGCTCAAGGCGGGGCTGGAGCTGCGGCTCTCCAAAAAGGTCCGCACGGGCTTCCGCCTGTGCGCCAAGGACGGCTCGGGCTACATCGACTGCTCCGACGAGGAGCTGGCGGAGCAGCTTGCCCCCTTCTTCCGCGAGCTGCGCATTTAAGGAGGGACGCTCTTGGCTTCCTATTACTACTTGATCTCGAGCCTGCCGATGCTCCGCGCGGGCGACGCCCCGCCGCTGGATTACGCTGCGTTTCTCGACCAATGCCAGGGCGCGGTGAGCGACAGGGTCTACCGCTCGCTCGAGGAGCTGACGGTGCGCTCGGAGGACGGCGGCTTCGTGAGCCGGTGGGCGGCCTTCTACCGCGTGCTGCAGGGTGAGCTGACCTATCAGCGGCGCGTGAAGCGCGGCGAGAGCTGTGCCGCGCCGAACGAGCGCGACGCCGCCGTGACGCAGACCGTCACCGCGGCAGTGAACGCAAAGGACCCGCTCGAGGGCGAGCGGCTGCTGCTCGCGCTGGAATTTGACCGGCTGGATGAGCTGGTGGGACTGCACAGCTTCGACGACTGCGCGCTCTACGGCTACGCGCTGAAGCTGCGGCTGCTCGAACGGCAGCGCGTCTTCCGCCATGACGAGGGCAAGGCCGCCTTCGACACCCTGCTCGGACAGGTCCGTCAGCAGATATTCAGCCTATAAGAAAACGGGAGAAACGAAATGGAGAAAGTGACAGGCTATGTGACCGGAGTCAACGGCAACCTTGTCTCGGCAAGGTTCTCGGGCTCCGTGCGAAAAAACGAAGTCGGCTTCGTCAAGATCGGCAATGACCGCCTCAAGGGCGAGGTCATCCGCATCAGCGGCGACGCCGTGAGTATGCAGATCTATGAAATGACCAACGGCATTCAGGTCGGCGACGAGGTCGAGCTGACCGGCGAACTGCTGAGCGTCGAGCTCGGCCCCGGCCTTCTGACGCAGGTGTACGACGGCTTGCAGAATCCTCTGCCGAAGCTTGCCGAGCAATGCGGCTTCTTCCTCGAGCGCGGCGTATACCTTGACCCCATCCCCGATAAGGAATGGGAGTTCACCCCCTGCGTCAAGCCCGGCGACGCCGTGCTCGCGGGCGACGCGGTCGGCAGCGTACCGGAGGGGCAGTTCACGCACCTCATCATGGCGCCCTTCGACCTCAAGGACGAGGGCTGGCGCGTAAAGAGCGTGAAGGAAAAGGGCGTCTATCACGTCCGCTCCACCGTTGCGGTGCTGGAAAACGGCGCGGGCGAGGAGAAGGCGCTGAGCATGGTCTTTTCCTGGCCGGTCAAGCAGCCCATCCGCTGCTATGAGGAGCGTCTGCGTCCCGACGAGACGCTGGTGACCAAGATCCGCTGCATCGACACCTTCCTGCCGGTCGCCAAGGGCGGCACCTTCTGCGTGCCCGGTCCCTTCGGTGCGGGCAAGACCGTGCTGCAGCACATGGAGGCGAAGAACGCTGACGTCGACATCGTCATCGTCGCCGCCTGCGGCGAGCGCGCCGGCGAGGTCGTAGAGGTCCTCAAGGAGTTCCCCGAGCTGACCGACCCGCGCACGGGCCGCTCGCTGATGGAGCGTACCATCATCATCTGCAACACCTCGTCCATGCCGGTCGCGGCGCGTGAAGCGTCCGTGTACACGGCAGTGACGATGGCCGAATATTACCGCCAGATGGGCCTCAACGTCCTGCTGCTGGCGGACTCCACGAGCCGCTGGGCGCAGGCCATGCGCGAGATGAGCGGCCGACTGGAGGAGATCCCCGGCGAGGAAGCCTTCCCTGCCTACCTCGAATCCGTCATCGCCGCGTTCTATGAGCGCGCGGGCAAGGTCCGGCTGAGAAACGGCAAAATCGCCTCTGTCACCATCGGCGGCACGGTCTCCCCCGCGGGCGGCAACTTTGAAGAGCCGGTCACGCAGGCGACGCTCAAGGTCGTCGGCGCGTTCCACGGCCTCTCCCGCGAGCGCTCCGACGCGCGCAAGTATCCCTCCATCCACCCCATCGACTCGTGGTCAAAGTATCAGGGCGTGGTGGACATGGCGCGTGTGGAGGAGGCCCGCGGCATCCTCCACCGCAGCAGCGAGATCAATCAGATGATGAAGGTCATCGGCGAAGAGGGCACCTCGGCCGAGGATTACATCCTCTACCAGAAGGGCGAGCTGCTCGACGCCGTGTACCTGCAGCAGAACTCCTTCGATCCCATCGACGCGGCCTGCGAGCCGGAGCGTCAGGCGCATGAGTTCAACGTGCTCTACGATGTGCTCACGCGCGATTACGCGCTCAGCGACAAAAAGGAGATCCGCGCCTTTTTCAATCAGGTGCGTCAGGAATTCCTCGACTGGCACGGCACGGTCTACGGCACGCCGGAATTTGCGGCGCAGGAAACGAAGCTCACGGACCTCTACCGGAGCAAGGTAACGGGTTAAGGAGGGTTTCAGAATGCAGAAGGTTTATACCAAGATCGAATCCATCGTCGGCAACGTCGTGACCGTGCGCGCCTCGGGCGTGCGCAGCGGCGACCTTGCCCTCGTCGGCGAGAGCTACGCGAGCGTCATCAAGCTCAGCGGCGACCTCGTCTCCCTGCAGGTCTTTGCCGGCACGCAGGGCGTCAGCACGACCGACACCGTGCGCTTCCTCGGGCGGCCCATGATGGTCTCGTTTTCCGACGACCTGCTCGGGCGCGTGTTCGACGGCGCGGGCGTGCCGCGCGACAACGGCCCCGCGCTGACCGAAAATATGATCCCCATCGGCGGGCCCTCCGTCAACCCCGCCAAGCGCATCGTGCCCAAGCGCATGATCCGCACCGGCATCCCGATGATCGACGTGTTCAACACCCTCGTCGAGAGCCAGAAGCTGCCCATCTTCTCCGTCTCCGGCGAGCCCTACAACCAGCTGCTCGCCCGCATCGCCATGCAGGCGGAGGTCGACGTCATCGTCCTCGGCGGCATGGGTCTGAAATACGACGACTACCTCTTCTTCCGCGACACGCTCGAAAAGAGCGGTGCGATGGGCCGCACGGTCATGTTCGTCCACACGGCGTCTGATCCGACGGTGGAATGTACGCTCGTGCCCGACCTGTCGCTCGCCGTGGCGGAGCAGTTCGCCCTTGCCGGCAAGCGCGTGCTTGTGCTGCTGACCGACATGACCAACTTCGCCGACGCGCAGAAGGAAATGGCCATCACGATGGAGCAGGTGCCGTCCAACCGCGGCTACCCCGGCGACCTATACAGCTGCCTTGCCTCGCGCTATGAAAAGGCGGTCGACTTTGAGGGTGCGGGCTCCATCACCATCCTCGGCGTCACCACGATGCCCGGCGACGACGTCACCCACCCCGTGCCGGACAACACAGGCTATATCACCGAGGGCCAGTATTACCTCAAAAACGGCCACATCGAGCCGTTCGGCTCGCTCTCGCGTCTCAAGCAGAACGTCAACGGCACGACGCGCAGCGACCACCGCGCCCTGATGGACGGCATGATCCGTCTCTACAGCGCCTACAAGGAAAGCCTTGAGAAGAAGTCCATGGGCTTCATGATGTCCGAATGGGACGAGAAGCTACTCAAGTACGGCCACCTCTTTGAAACGAAGCTGATGGACCTGAGCGTGAACATCCCTCTGGAGGAGGCGCTGGACCTTGGCTGGGAGATCCTCGCCGAGTGCTTCGAGCCGAACGAAACGGGTCTGAAGACCAGTCTCCTGCAGGAAAGATGGCCGAAAAAGGACGCCTTGAACTGAGGGAGCGCGTATGGCTGTCAAACTAACAAAAAATGAACTGAAGGTCCAGAAGGACCGGCTCAAGCAGTTTCAACGCTACCTGCCGACGCTGCAGCTGAAAAAGCAGCAGCTCCAATCGGTCGTGATGCAGGTGACGGCGCAGCTTGAGAAGGTCGAAGCCGAGCGGCTGAAGATCGTCGACGGTCTGGACGGCTGGATCGCGGTGTTCGCCGAAAACGGCAGCTTTCCCGAGGGGATGCGGCTCGATTCGCTCATCCGTCCGAAGGACGTCGTCTGCCGCGACCACAACATCGCCGGCGTGATCGTGCCGGTCTTTGAGGAGCTGACCTTCGAGGAGATCTCCTACGACGTCGCGGACTATCCGCTCTGGGTGGACACCGCCGTGGTCACGCTGCGCGAGATCGCGCGGCTGGACGCGCTGGTCAAGACGCTGCGCACGCAGGTCGAGCTGCTCGAGCGGGAGCTGCGCTCCACAGCGCAGCGCGTGAACCTGTTTGAAAAGGTCAAGATCCCCGAGGCGAGGGAAAACATCCGCGTCATCGGCATTTACCTCGGCGACCAGCAGACCTCCGCGGTCGTGCGCGGCAAGATCGCCAAGAAAAAGCTACAGGAGGCGGCGCGATGATCGAGAAAATGAAGGTCGTTCACATCGTCGCCGCGCAGACGCAGAAAACGGAGCTGCTCGACGCGCTGCGCGCGCTCGGCATCGTCCATTTCGCGGAAAAGGCGGATGCCGACCAGACCTATCTGGAGCGCTTCGCCGCGCTCTCGCGGCTCATCACCGTGCTCGAGGAGCAGGGGGTGAGCGAGGTCGAAGCGGAAACGCTCGACGACGTGAAATTCAAGCAGCTCTATGACGGGCTCAACGCATGTCTGGAGCGCAAAAAAGCATTGGAGACCGAGCGCGCCGCCGCGGTCAGCGCGTGCGACACGCTCGCCGGCTGGGGCAGCTTCTCCCCCGCCGAGATCAAGGAATTGAAGGCGCAGGGCTTCGAGCTGCACTTCTGCCGCGTGGACAAAAAGCTCCTCGCTTCGCTCGAGGCGGACAAGGAAGTGCGCTTCCTGCGGCTCGCGCCGGTCGGGAAGCAGCAGACCGTCGCCATCCTCGGTGCGCTGCCCGCCTCCTGCGCCGCCGGCGAGTTCATCCCGCCGGAAAAGAGCCTTGACGAATACCGGCAGGAGATCGCCGACTGTGAGCGCGGTCTTTCTGAGTGCGGCGCGCAGCTCAAGGCCGCCGCGAAGCACCTGCCCAGCTTCCGCGAGCAGCTGCTCAAAACGCAGAACGACGCGGACTATTCCTCCGTGCGCAATACCTCGGAGAGCGGGGACGGACTCGTGTGGCTGACCGGCTACCTCCCCGTCGACGAGGCGGAGCGCTTCAAGGCCACCGCCGCGAAGGAGCATTGGGCGTGGGCGATGGACGATCCGGCGGCGGATGACGACAAGGTGCCGACCAAGATCAAGTACACCAGGGTCACGCGGCTCATCGCGCCGGTGTTCGACATTCTCGGCACCGTGCCGGGCTACCGCGAGTACGATATTTCGTTCTGGTTCCTCGGCTTCTTCACGCTCTTTTTCGCCATGATCATCGGCGACGCAGGCTACGGCTGCCTGTTCCTGCTGACCGCCGCGGCCCTGACGGTGAAGAGCAAGAAGCCCTCCGATGCCGTGCAGCTTTTGTGGGTGCTCTCCATCGCCACCATCGTCTGGGGCGCGATGACCGGCACCTGGTTCGGGCTTGAGGGCGCGATGGACGTGCCGCTGCTCCGCTCGCTGGTCGTTCCGACCTTTGCGAACTACCCCGAGTATTTCAACGTCACCACCACCCAGCAGCAGAACAGCGTCATGAAATTCTGCTTCATCCTCGGCACCGTCCAGCTCTCGCTGGCGTGCGTGATGAACATCCGCCGCAAGACGCGGGAGAAGGACCTCAGCTGGGTCGCCGACCTCGGCTGGCTGTGCGCGATCTGCGCGCTGTACTTCGTGGTGCTCTACCTCGTCATCGGCGAGCAGGTGAACCTCACGCCCATTGCCGCGGTGGTCCTTCTCGGCTTCGTGCTGGTCGTGTGCTTCGGCGGTATGTCGCCGGACAAGACCTTCGCGCAGGGTCTCAAGGCGGGCCTTGGCAACGCCTTCACAGTGTTCCTCAACACCATCAGCGCCTTCGGCAACATCATGAGCTACATCCGACTGTTTGCCGTCGGCATGGCGTCGCTCGCTATCGCGCAGAGCTTTAACAACATGGCGCTCGGCTTCAAGGGGCCGCTGGTCGTCGTCGGCATCCTCATCATGCTCGTCGGTCACGGGCTGAACATCGTGATGGGCCTGCTGTCCGTGGTGGTCCATGGCGTGCGATTGAATCTGCTGGAATTCTCCGGTCAGCTTGGCATGGAGTGGACCGGCACCGCCTACGCACCGTTCAAAAAACTGGATAAGATCAGAAAATAATCAAAAAGAGGAGAAACGTATTATGAGCATTGAATTTATTGGTATGGCGTGTGCGCTGGGCCTGTCCGCCATGGGCAGCGCGTTCGGCGCGGGCTTCGCGGCGCAGGCGAGCGTCGGCGCTTGGAAGAAGTGCTACGCGAACGGTAAGCCCGCTCCCTTCATCATGGTCGCCTTCTCCGGCGCGCCCCTGACGCAGACCATCTACGGCTTCCTGCTGATGAACTTCATCCGCAGCGCCGTGGCCTCCGGCGCCGATCCCGCGCTCGCCATGTTTACGGGCATCTTCGCGGGTCTCGCCATCGGCCTGTCCGCGTTCTTCCAGGGCAAGGTCGCCGCGGCGAGCGCCGACGCGCTCGGCGAGACCGGCAAGGGCACGGCGAATTTCTTCATCGTCATCGGCATCATCGAAACGGTCGCGCTCTTCACGCTCGTCTTCAGCCTCCTGCTGTTACAGTAAGCGCAAGGAGAAATTTCATAGCGGCACAGCAAGGGAGCCGGTGTCTGTTCTATATTTGCAAACACCGAGAAGGCCACAGGCAAGTGCCATTTGTACGCCAAAAATCCGAGTCTGCTTTGCCGCAAGCAAGCAGATATTCTCGGTCTGCACACCGGCAGACAGGATTTCGACGATTTGCCAAACTCCACTCGTCCTATCCGTCTTCGCATACTTTTTGTAGGCGTTGAGAGCTGTGTAGCTCATCTGCTCGGTTCTCATCTCTTCTGGGATAAAAGAGATGGATAGTGGCGACATCTCCAGAACAGCTTCGCAGATTTCTTCGCTCAGCTTTTCTTTTGGTAGGAACGCGACGCAGTCTTGATTCGCCATGAGCACTTGTGTTGCCACAGCCGCCGTCAGAGGCTTATCTTTTGCCAACTTGCTCCACGTTACTCTCGCGGCAGAGAGTCTGTCCCTGCGTTTTTCCGCGATAAAAGACATGGTTTCAGTCAGTTTCCTTTCGGCGTACTGCTGCATCAAGCTTTTGCTTTCCAATTTGAAATCCTCCTTTCTTCATGTGCGCAAGAGGACATGATTTTCCAGATCACCACTCTATTCGTCACGGATATTGGCTTTGACTATATTGCGCCTAATCCCACGGGAGATGACCTGACCAGCTTCTTTGAGACGGTTGTCCTTCTTTCCAAGGGAGAAATCGACTCGAAAAAGGTGCGTGTGGAGTTCTCATTGGAGAATATGGATATGTCCGGAGGATTCCAAAAAGGCGCAACGTATCCGCAGATCAAAGAGTATGTGCAGGAGCATAGCGGGCTAACCTCTATTTGCGAGACTGTGCAGAGACCCGCAGGCAGATACCAGTGCCCCGTCAGTAATAGGCAGAGCGACATCCAGAAACGGATGTCGCTCTTTTTCTTTGTCTGCTGCAAGCTGGTATCCCCCGCGCAGCGCCTTTCCGGATACCCTGTGATATACTTTTGGGGTTCTCTTTGACGATTTTGCTTCCGATTTTTGCGTTGCTGCAGTTTCGTATCCCCTCTCTTGTGACTTTTGGAAGGAGATGTGTTATGCGTCGGGCACGCACCAGAAGAGCCGTTTTCTCCTGTCGCAGTTTCGTATCCCCGACGATGCCGATTTTCTATCAGGCAATGATATGATATTTAGTTTCTCCGCACGAACCGCCCAAAGCATTCGTGTCGAATTATGTAATTTCCAATAAGTCTTTCGCGTTATTTGATGCGATATTTCAATTAAATTCGATTGATTTTTGCGCGAATATCTGTTAAACTACGCTCAGAACCTTTAAGGAGGTTGCATTATGTATAGAAAAATCATTAGCTTCCTGGAAGTGTGGAAAGAGGACGAGCACCGCAAGCCCCTTATTTTGCAGGGTGCAAGACAGGTCGGTAAGACGTACTCCATCTTGGAGTTCGGGCGCACACACTACGAAAACGTCGCCTATTTCAATTTTGAGACCAATCCCAAGCTGAACGAGACTTTTGAGGAAGACATCAGCCCCGATTATCTGATTCCAATTTTGTCCCACATCGCAGGTCAGACCATCGTCAAGGAGAAGACCCTGATAGTCTTCGATGAGGTGCAGCTCTGCGAAAGAGCTCTGACCTCTCTCAAATACTTCTGTGAGGACGCGCCAGAGTATCACATCATCGTTGCAGGCAGCCTGCTGGGTGTCGCGGTCAACAGGGCGAAGTTCTCCTTCCCCGTCGGCAAAGTCGACATGAAGACGCTCTACCCTATGGACATGGAGGAGTTCATGCTGGCGCTCGGAGAGGATGACTTAGTCGCGCAGATAAAAGAGAGCTTCAATACCAATGCGCCGCTGCCGTCTGCACTGCACGATGCAGCGATGCAGCTCTATCGCCAGTATCTCGTGGTCGGCGGCATGCCGGAGTGTGTGATGCAGTTCGTGGAGACCAGGGACTATATCCTTGTCCGTCATACGCAGGATACGATTCTTGCGAGTTACCTCAACGACATGAGCAAGTACAACAACCTGAACGAAATCAAGAAAACCAGGCTTGCCTACGACAACATCACTGTTCAGCTCTCGAAGAAGAACACGCGTTTCCAGTACAAACTGATTAAGAAAGGCGGGCGTGCTTCCGAGTTCGAGAATGCGATTGAGTGGCTGTGCCTGTCTGGTATCGTCTCTCAGGTCTACAAGGTCGAGCAGGTCAAAAAGCCGCTCGAAAACTACCGCGATATAGATGCGTTCAAAATCTACGTGTCTGACCTTGGCCTTCTGTGCGCCAAGAAGGATTTAGCCGCCAATGATGTCCTCTATATGGTCGACGAGCTCGACGACTTCAAGGGTGGCATGGCTGAGAACTATGTCAACATGCAGCTCTCCATCAACGGCTACCGTACCTACTACTGGGAGTCGGAGCGCGGGGCTGAGATAGACTTCGTCATCCAGCGCGATGGGCAGCTCATTCCCGTTGAGGTTAAATCCGCCGATAATACCAAGGCAAAGAGCTTAAAGGTCTACATGGATACCTACAAGCCGGCCTATGCTATCAAGCTCTCTGCCAAAAACTTTGGCTGTGATGGCAATAAGAAAATCGTGCCTCTTTATGCCGCATTCTGCATCTGAAAAACACATAGTGAAAAGGAGCTGGATGCCAGCTCCTTTTTTCCTGTTTCCGCTGCAATCTCGTATCCCCTGTTGCGAGACATTTTGGCTGAGATGTGGTATGTGGCATGTGGCATGCTGTATCCCACCGAAGAGCAGCTTTTTTGTCTCCTGTTTTCTATAACTGACGAATCTCTCGGTTTTACTTGCGTCAGTTTTACGCATGGCTTTCTTTCATTATATTCTCTCATTTTCGCGGGTAACCTTCAATCCGCCGCTACACTTGACGCTTACAACGCTCCTGGCTATAAGCCTTGCGAAGCTCCGCTTCTTCCTCGGCATCGAGCTCAAGGCGCTCTAAGTAGATGGGCTGCACGTAGCTGTGCTCAAAGTGACCGGTCGATTTCGAGTAGAACTGAACGCAGATAGACGCATCTGCGAAGTCCAGAACAGAGGCGGGAGCTTCCGCCTCGGCGACCAGGGAGGCCCATTCCTTCTGCGACGTCGATACGATTCCGGGAAGGGTGCCGCCGACAAAGCTGACGATAAAATAATAAGCCTGAATCAGAAGATGCCAAAAAGGTAAAATCAATAGTATGCCACAGAATTGCCTCAACTATACACGAGAGGGGATACGAAAATGCGATAGAAACAGAAAAGCGTCAGAAGAGCGCAATCCGGCCGCTGAGCAGCGCATCTGTGGCCGCTCACGCGCGCAATATGCAAAGAGCGGGAAACAGACACCCGAGACAGCCTGAAGAGGTGTTTTGCTTTCGACAACGGGAGTGTAAAGCATGCCTTAAATGATTTGCGCCCGTGCCAGCATAAATGCTGATACGGGCGCTCCTCTGTTTTACATATCTTTTGCCGAAGCCGAAGCTGAATACTTCCAGCCCTGCA
>ULSU01025901.1_pt1 | contig 10839 bp, 10 predicted proteins | sample 1956941 | NCBI WGS metagenome assembly ULSU01 (sample SAMEA4835715, study PRJEB28245) | human gut metagenome | biome: gut microbiome; material: fecal sample | place: Denmark | collected 2008
TTCCCATTGTCAATAGGAGGCAGTGTAAACAGTTTGTGAACTACGCAAAAGTCAGGCCAAGGCCTGCCTTTTGAAGCGTTTTCACTCCGCTCTGTGCCTCGCCTACGGCTCGACACTCGCTGCGCGAGAAGAGTTTTTTGGCACGCACACGCCCCAGGGCGGCTTCTCTTGCTGCTCTGCGGCAATTCACTTTCTGTCGCGCCAAAAAAGATTCAACATTATTTGCCGCCGTGCGCGGCAGTCCTGGGCAGCCGTTGGCAGCTTCGCTGCCTTACGGATGCCGCGTACCCCTTGTGGGTAAAAGTCTGCGACGCTTTCCCATTTCACGGCAGCTTCGCAGAATTCCGTGCCCGCAGGCACGGAAAAATTAAAATCGTAAATCGCCGCGAACGGCGCGTGGCGATTTACACTTCTCACGGAGCGGAGTGTGCGCGCCTTTGGCGCGTGCATGCAGCGCAGTGCAAACCTTCTCCAAAAGCGGCAGCGCCGCTTTTGGAAGAATAAAAAAAGAGGAACGCTTTCGCGTTCCTCTTTTTTTAAGAACCTTTATTCGGCCTTGGGCGCTTCGGCGGCTTTCGCGGCTTCGGCAGCCTTAGCTTCGGCGGCTGCCTTGGCGGCAGCGGCCTTGCGCTCGGCGGCAGCCTTCTGCGCGGCCTTGAACTTCTCCTTCTCCTCGGGGGTCGGGATGGGCTCGATGGCATTGCGCGGGCAGGCCTTGGCGCACATGGTGCAGTTTTTGCACTTGGTGTAGTCGATGACGGCCACGTTGTTGACGACGTGGATGGCGTCGAACTTACAGGTGCGCTCGCACATGCCGCAGGCGATGCAGGAGTTGGCGCACACCTTCGTAACGGCGGGGCCCTTCTCCTTGTTCGAGCAGTTGACGAAGACCTTCTGCTTGTAGGGCACCTCGACGATCAGCTTGCGCGGGCAGGCCTCGCGGCAGGCGCCGCAGTTGGTGCACTTCTCCTTGTCGACCTCGGCGACGCCCTGCTCATTGATATGAATGGCGTCGAACTGGCAGGCGGCAACGCAGGTGCCAAAGCCCATGCAGCCAAAGGAGCAGGCGGTCGGACCGCCGGCGACCTTCGTCGCGGCGACGCAGTCGTGAAGACCGACATACTCGAAATTCTTCACAGAGGCCTCGCCGCCGTTGCACAGCACGTGCGCGACCTGCTTTTCGCCGCTGGGGGCTTCCATGCCCATGATCTCAGCGATCTTGGCGGCACCCTCCGCGCCCGCAGGAGCGCAGGCGGTGACGGGAGCCTTACCGGCAAGAATTGCCTCGGCGCAGCCCGCGCAGCCGGGGTAGCCGCAGCCGCCGCAGTTTGCGCCGGCGAGGCAGGCCTGGATCTTGGGCAGGCGCTCATCGACCTTGACCTCAAAGGCCTTGGCCGCAACGGACAGGATCAGGCCGAACACGACGGCGATCACGCCCAGCACGAGGACAGCGTAAATAACGTTCGTAATCATAATTTCGTCCCCTCCTTACATGGGCCACACCTGCAGGCCGGAGAAGCCCATGAATGCAAGGGCGATCAGGCCTGCGGTGATCAGCGCGATGGGGAAGCCTTCAAATGCCTTGGGATAGTCGGCAAACTCCAGGCGCTCGCGCACCGTGGAGAACAGGTAGATCGCCAGCAGGAAGCCAAGGCCGCCGGTGATGCCGTAAACCACGGATTCGATGAAGTTGTAGTCGTTCTGCACGTTGAGCAGCACCACGCCGAGAACGGCGCAGTTGGTGGTGATCAGCGGCAGGTACACGCCGAGGGCCGTGTAGAGCGTCGGCATGGACTTTTTGAGGAACATCTCGATGAACTGCACGAGGCTCGCCACCACGAGAATGAAGGCGACGGTCTGCATGTAGTCAAGGCCGAGCTTGACGAGGATGATGTTCACGCCGTAGCAGAACGCCGAGGCAAGGCCCATGACGAACGTAACGGCAAGGCCCATACCGATGGCGGTGTCGCTCTTTTTCGACACGCCGAGGAACGGGCAGATACCCAAGAACTGCGAGAAGATGAAGTTATTCGTCAGGATCGCGCCGAGGGAAATAGCAAGTAACTTAGTCACACTCATTTTTATTTACCCTCCGTTTCTTTCTTTTCCGCGTTCTTCTTCTCGCTTCTGGCAAGCGCCCACTGCATGATGGCGATCAGCGTGCCGAGGCAGAGGAAGCCGCCGACGGGCAGCGTGAGCATACCGGCGGGGACATAGGAAGAAGGCATGACCTGGATGCCGAGCAGCGTGCCCGCGCCCAAGAGCTCGCGGAACGCGCTCAGGATCAGCAGCACCACCGTGTAGCCGATGCCCTGGCAGATGCCGTCCACCGCGGAGGCGGCAACGGAGTTCTTGCTGGCAAAGGCCTCGGCGCGGCCGAGGATGATGCAGTTGACGACGATCAGCGGGATGAACACGCCAAGGCTCTCGGCGATGTCAGGGACAAACGCCTGCAGGCACAGATCAACGATCGTAACGAAGCCCGCGATGACGACGATGTAGCACGCGATACGCACTTCGTTGGGGATGATCTTGCGCAGAAGGGAAATAAAGATGTTGGAAAGCGTCAGGATGATGAGAACGGAGATGCCCATACCAAAGCCGTTTGCAACACTCGTGGTGATGGCCATGGTGGAGCACATACCGAGCACCTGCACCAGAACGGGGTTTTGGTAGATCAGACCGTCTTTGAGCTGTTTGTTGAAATTCATAGATCGTTCCCCCTTTCTCAGTTCATGGCCTCGGCGGCAGCCAGAGCGGCGTTGACGCCCTTGGTCACGCCCTTGGTGGAGACCGTCGCGCCGGTGACGGCGTCGATGTTCTGCTTGACGACGAGCGTGCCCGCGCCGGACTTGCCGACGAACTGATCGAGCGCGCCGGTGCCTGCGGAGGTCGCTTCATTGTCGATGACCTTGGAGCCGATGCCTGCGGTCTCGGAAGCCTTGACGATGGAAACGCCCGTGACGGTGAGGTCGGTGTCCACGCCGACGATCATCACGATGTTGCCCTGAGAGCCGCTCGCGGTGACCTTGAAGGCATAGCCGATGGTGTCGCCGCCGGACTGCACCTCATAGACCTCGCTCAGCTTGCCGCCCTGTTCGTTGGCGGCGTCGATCATGGCCTGCGGGATCTCCTCCATCGGGGGGAACTCGCAGTCGGCCGCGGAGACGACCTTGGCGAGCGCCTCTTCGGTCTTTCGCTTGTTGATGGCCGCGATCTTGTCCGCGGTCAGCATGTTGGTCAGGCCCAGCAGCAGCGCGACGACCAGCGAGATCGCCGTCAGCGTACCGGCTACCTTGAAAATGAATTTACCTTCGATCTTCATTTCTTTGCCGCCTCCTTCGCTGCTTTCTTATCTACGCCGAAGCGGGTGGGCTTGGTGTACTTGTCAATGATCCAGGTGCAGCAGTTCATCACAAGGATGGAATAGCAAACGCCCTCGGGATAGGAGCCGAAGTAGCGGATGAACACCGTGATGAGACCGCAGCCGATGCCGAAGATCAGCTGGCCCTTCTTCGTGACGGGCGAGGTGACATAGTCGGTGGCCATGAAGAACGCGCCGAGGAACAGGCCGCCGCCGAGCACGTTGTAGAGCATCCAGCTCATCGCGGCGTTGCCCTGGGGGAAGAGGAACGTGAGGACTGCCACCGTGCCGATGTAGGCAACGGGGATCTGCCAGGAGATGACCTTGCGGAAAATTAAGTACAATCCGCCGATGAGCAGCATCATCGCGGAGATCTCACCGAGAGAGCCGCCGATGTTGCCGATGAACATATCGGACAGGCTGTACTGTGCCGTCACCTCGGCAAACTCGCCGCCCTTCATCATCGCAAGCGGAGTGGCCGCGGTCACGACGTCAGCGCCGCCGAAGAGCGGAGCCTTGCCGGAGGCCGGGTCGATCCAGGAGGTCATCTGGCTCGTGTAGCACGCGACGAGCGCGGCACGGCCGGCCAGCGCGGGGTTCAGGAAGTTCTTGCCAAGGCCGCCGTAGAGCTGCTTGACAAGGAAGATCGCGAAGAAGTTGCCGACGATCAGCATCCAGTAGGGAAGCGTCACGGGGCAGACGAACGCGAGCAGGACACCGGTGACGGCGGCGGACAGGTCGCCGAGCGTCTGCGTCTTGTGCATCAGCTTACGGTAGAGCCACTCGAAAAACATCGCGGAAACCACGCTCACGAGCACGGAGATCAGCGCGCGGAAACCGAAACGGATGACGCTCATGATGAGCGCGGGGCACAGCGCGATGATCACGTCGAGCATGATCGAGCGCGTGTCTTCATTGTTGCGGATATGGGGGTTGGAGGAAGCGATGAGCTTCAGACCCTTATAATCATTCAGCATCTCTTAAGCCTCCTTCTTTGCTTCTTCAGCAGCCTTGGCAGCCTCAGCCGCGGCCTTGGCCTTGGCGGCGGCTTCCTTGACCTTCTGCTTGCCGACCTTGAACGAATGCGTCAGGTGCAGGCGGCCCGGGCAGATGTAAGAACACGCGCCGCACTCGATGCAGTCCATGACGTGCGCCGCCTCGAGATCCTCGATGCGGTTCTTCTGCACATATAAATAGAGGTACAGGGGCTCGAGGTGCATGGGGCACGCCTCAACGCAGCGGCCGCAGCGGATGCAGGTCGGGTCCTCGGAGACCTTGTTCTCATTCGCGGCGAACGCCAGCACCGCGCCCGTGCCCTTGGCCACGGGGAAGTCGGCGGAGGCCTGCGCCATACCCATCATCGGGCCGCCGGCGATGAGCTTGAATGTCTCGTCCTTCAGGCCGCCGCAGGCGTCGAACAGGAGCGAAACGGGCGTGCCGATCGGGCACTCGAGGTTCTTCGGCTCCACAACGCCGCTGCCGGACACGGTGACGACCTTGCGCACCACGGGCATGCCGTCCTTGATGGCATGGTAGATGGCGATGGTGGTGTTGATGTTGAACACGGCGCAGCCGATGTTCGCGGGCAGACCGCCCGGGGGCACCTGCTTGCCGGTGATGGCCTGGCAGAGCTGCTTTTCACCGCCCTGAGGGTAGCGGCAGCGCAGCGATTCGACCACGACGGGAGCCTTCTGCTCGGCGATGACCTTGTTGAGGGACTCGATGCCGTTTTTCTTGTTGTCCTCCACGCCGATGACGACCTTGCTCACGCCGAACATCTTGGCGAGGTAGCAGCAGCCGCCGATGATCTCAGCGGGGCGCTCAAGCATCGCGCGATGGTCGCCGGTGATGTAGGGCTCGCACTCCGCGCCGTTGATGATGACGGTATCGACCTTGCCGATGCCGCTGGAGATCTTCGTGTGCGTGGGGAACGTTGCGCCTCCCATACCGACGATACCGGCCTGCTTGACCATTTCGACCATTTCCTCCACGCTCAGCGCGTCGGGGTCGGCCGGAGCATGGACTTCCTCGCTCAAGTCGTCCTTGAAGTCATTGTCGATGACAACGGACATGACCTTGCCGCCCATGGAATAGGGACGGGGCTCCACCGCAGCGACCGTACCGGATACGCTTGCGTGAATGGGAGCGCCGAGACCTTTGAATTCGCCGATCTTCTGTCCAAGCTTGACATAGTCGCCCTTGGAGACCGTCGGGGTGCAGGGTGCGCCGAAGTGCATCGACATGGGGATCACCACCTGAGCAGGGGCTTGTAACTGCTCGATGGCCTTTTCATTGGTAGCAGCCTTCATATCATTGGGATGAACGCCGCCAAAGAAAGCTTGTGCCATAGTCTTCACCTCATCTTTATACTGCCAGAGCAGCGGAAACACTGCTCCATAATCGGATAGATTATATCCCCTTTCTTTTCTCTTGTCCAGAAAATATTCTTCATGACCATCATTTTCCTACATAATTTATCAGATTTCGTCGTCATTTTCTCGCAAAAACAGCATTTTGCCAAACAATTTGCCTTTCGACGGCCCGCGGAGGGAATAACCCATTTTTCCGCTTCTTGACGTGTCCCGGACGCGATGCTATAGTTATGTATTATTATTTTTATGAATTTCGTGCATTTTCCGCACATTGCCGTCCGTTTTTCCCCGTTCCGGCAAGAAAGGAGCTTTTTTATGCCCATGCAGCTCGATACCGGCGCGATCAAGGCAGAATCGCGCTCACTGCTGCGCACCGGTGAGGTCAATCCCTTCCGGATGACGCTTTTCTATCTTCTCATCACCCTTGTGCTCGATATGATCAACTCGGGCGTGAGCTATATGATCGACTCTGCCGGCGGCTTCACAGTGCTCTCGTTCAGCTTTGTGAGCATCCTCGTCGGCCTTGTCGCACTCGTTCTGAACGCAGGGTATTACTGCTACTGCTTCGGCATCCTGCGCCGTGAGGAAATGCCGTACGAAAGCCTTTTTGATGCGTTTCCCTTCGCCGGGAAGGTCATCCTGCTTTCCATCGTCGAGGGCGTTTTCATCTTCCTGTGGTCGATGCTTTTCGTCATCCCCGGCATCATCGCGGCCTACCGTTACTCGTTCGCCATGCTGAACCTGTGCGAAAATCCCGAGCTCGGCGTGATGGAGGCATTGAACCTGAGCAAGCAGCAGACCTTCGGCTACAAGTGGCAGCTGTTTGTGCTCCAGCTCAGCTTCATCGGCTGGTCGCTGCTGGTGCTGGGCATTTTCCTCATCTACGAGCTGCTCATCGCCGCCCTCCTGCCCGACAGCTTCCTCGGCATCATGTTTGGCTCGCTGCTGCTGAGCGTGCTCGCCGCCGGTGTGGGCGTTTACCTGACACCGTATCTGAATCTTTCCATCTGCCGCTTCTACCAGCTCGCCACCGCGCCGCAGGTAAACGAGCCGCCGCACTTCGACTCCTGGAACGGCAACTTCTGAACGCAGCAAAAAAGAGGGATATCTCGCATGAGATATCCCTCTGTCATTTTTTGTTTTACTTCAGCACGTAGACGTTCTTGATGCCGAGCAGCGCGCAGAGCTCGGTCTTTTCAGCGATGTTCGCCTCGCTCTCGTACCAGACGACGATCGTGGAGCCGTCCTTTTCCTTACAGAGAAGGTACGAGCTGTCGAAGCGGCTCGAGCGCGATTTCTGCACGGCGCTGTCGTCCAAATACGCGCTCAGCTCGTCCTGCGTCAGCTCGCGCAGCGCGCCCACCTTGCCGCTTTTCACGCTCTGCGCCGCGGGGACGGCGTTGATGACCACGCTGCCGCCCTTGCCGGCCTTGACCGCCGCGTCGTAGACCTGCTCCACCGCCGCGCGCGGGGACAGCGGCACCGCACCGCTCGTGCCCGTCAGGCTCTCCGCCGGCACCGCGCCGGAGGGCGCCGCGCTCACGCTCGTCACGCTGACTTTGGCCTTGAGGCCGTGATAGGCGCGCAGCAGCACCGCCGCGGCCTGCTCGCGCGTCGTGTCGTTTTTCGGCGCGAACGTCGTTAAGTTCATACCCACCACAAGGCCCATGCGCCAGGCGAGCGTGATATAGCCGGGATTCGTCGAAACATCGGTGAACGGGCACTCATCCTGCACCGTGCCGGAAAGCGTGCTGTACCCCAGTGCGCGGACGGTCATCGCGGCCATCTCCTCACGCGTGATGGGGTCGTTCGGTCGGCAGGTCGTGCTGTGGCCGGAGAACACGTCGTGCGCGCTCGCGGTCTCAATGGCGCTATAATACCACTTTTTCGCATTCTGATTGTCGGTATAGCTGCCCTTTTCGGGCGTGACGGTCTTCCATCCCATCAGGCGGCAGAGCGCCGCGGCATAGGCCGCGCGCGTCATCTTCTGCCCGAGGCCGAACTTGCCGCCTCCGATGCCCTGCAATAAATTGTACTGCTTGCACTGCGCGATGCTTTGGCTCGCCCAGTTCTTGTCCGGCACGTCAGAATAGCCGGATTTGTTGGCGGCAAGCGCGAGCGTCGTGGTCATCACGAGCGCAAGAAGAAGCGCCGTCAGGCGCGTTGCGATCTGTTTCATTGGTATTTTCCCCCTTTTGGGTGGTCTTTCTGCCGTATTGTAGCACAAAGTCGCGTGGATAGTCAAATTTCCTCTTTACCTTTGCGGTGGTCTTTGTTAAAATAATAGATTGTATTGGTATGATGAGGCAGTATTGCCTGAGATAGTATGTCCAAAAGTTCTCAAAAGAAAGAAGGTGAGCCGAAACATGAAGTACGAGCACTGGCAGATCCCCGCCGCGCCGGAGGATGCCATCAAGACGCTGATGGACGCGGGATACCCCTATCTTGTCTCGTCGGTGCTGGCCGCACGCGGCGTCACCACGAGCGAGCAGGCCGCCGAAGCGCTCGAGCGCGAGAAGACGCTCGCCTACTCCCCGTTTTTGATGAAGGACATGGACAAGGCCGTCGCGCGCATCTCGAAGGCGCTTGAAAACGGCGAAAAGCTGGCGGTCTTCGGCGACTACGACGTGGACGGTATCACCTCGACCTGCCTTCTGACCGATTATCTCCGCTCGCGCGGGGCAGATGTGACGATGCACATTCCCCGCCGCATCGAGGAGGGCTACGGCCTCGGCTGTGACGCCATCCGCGCACTTTCCGAGTCCGGCGTGACGCTGATCGTCACGGTCGACTGCGGCATCACGGGCGTGGACGAGACGGCCTACGCCGCGACGCTCGGCGTCGATCTTGTCATCACCGACCACCACGAGTGCAAGGAGCAGCTCCCCGCCGCCGTGGCCGTCGTTGACCCCCACCGGCCCGACTGCCCGTATCCCTTCAAACACTTGGCGGGTGTGGGCGTCGCGCTCAAGCTCGTTTTGGCCCTTGGCGAGGGGCGCGAGGATGCGCTGTTTGCGCGCTACTGCACGCTTGCCGCCATCGGCACGATCGCCGACGTCATGCGCATGGAGGGCGAGAACCGCACCATCGTGCAGTGCGGGCTTGAGAGCATCGACCGCAGCGACTTTACGGGGCTGCACGCGCTGCTGCGCGAGGCGGGGCTCACGTCGCGCCCCATCTCGTCGATTCAGATCGGCTTTGTGCTCGCCCCGCGCATCAACGCCGCGGGCCGCATGGGCCGCGCCGAGCTGGCCGCGGAATTGTTGCTCACCGACGATCCCGTCCGCGCGGAAAAGCTCGCGCGCGAGCTGTGCGAGCTCAACCGCGAGCGCCAGAGCGTGGAGCAGGACATTTTCCGCCGCGCCATCGAGCAGATGGAGGACCTTCCCGAGAGCGAGCGCAGTGCGCTCGTGTTGTCGAGCGCGGACTGGCATCAAGGAGTCGTGGGCATTGTGGCGTCGAGACTTTCCGAAAAATTCTCCTGCCCGAGCTTTATGATCCACCTCTCCGGCGGGTCGGGTAAGGGCTCGTGCCGCAGCTACGGCGGCTTTAACCTCTTCAATGCGCTCGAAGCGTGCTCCGACCTTCTTGTGAGCTTCGGCGGACATGAGCTCGCCGCAGGCTTTACGATCGAAGAGCGCAACATCCCCGCGTTCCGCACGCGGATGAACCAGTATGTGCGCGCCCACACGGGCGAGCATCCGCCGGTGTCGATGCTCGACGTCGACGTCGACTTGCAGCACCCCTCGCTCATCACGCTTGAGGAGGTCGAGGCACTTTCGCTCCTCGAGCCCTACGGCGCGGGCAACAACCGCCCCGTCTTCTGCCTGCGCGGCGCAACGCTCGAGAGCGTGCAGGGCGTGGGCCAGAACCGGCACTTAAAGCTGAAACTACAGAAAAGCCGCGTGAATTTCGACGGCATTTTCTTCTCCGTCACCGCCGGCGAGTGCGGCGTGTGCGCGGGTATGCGTGTGGACGCGGCGTTCTATCTGCAGGTGAACGAGTTCCGCTCCCAGCGCTCCATCCAGCTCCAGCTCATCGACCTGCGCCCCTCGCTCGACCCCAGCGGGCGCGAGAATGAGGCGCTCTCCCTCTGCCGCGAGCTGATTAGCGGCGGCACGCTCTCCCCGCGCGACGCGGCGCGGGCGCTTCCCTCGCGCGACCAGTTCGTGCGCGCGTGGCGCGTTCTGGAGCGCGAGGTCGGGCCTGACGGCGTCAGCGAGCCCATGCTGCCGCTGCTGCGGCATTTGAGCTCGGAAATGGTCGGTGCGGAGACGTTTCTGCGCACGGCGATGTGTTTGCAGGTCTTTGCCGAGCGCGGACTTCTTTCGATCGAGCGCAAGGACACGACCCTCACGCTCCGCCTGACGGCGGACGGAAAAAAGGTTGAGCTTGACAAGAGCCCCTACCTTTCCGCCCTGCACGGCTTTCTTTTGTAATTAAAGGAGACGATTCGGATATGACAGCACAGGATAAAGCATTAAAAGAGAATACCGCTTCGGCTCCCCTCCAGATCGTCGCGCCCGGCACCTGCGTGGAGACCGGCGAGCAGGCGGCGCTCGTGCTCGGCATGTACGACCACCTTGTCGAGACGATCCACCAGTACAACCCGAGCGCAGACTTTGCCCAGATCGACAAGGCCTTCCGCTATGCCGACACGCACCACAACGGTCAGCTCAGAAAGGACGGCTCGCCGTTTATCACGCACCCGCTCGCCGTCGCGCAGATCATCGCCGAGGAACTGCGGCTCGACTCAGAGTCCATCGAGGCCGCCCTCATGCACGACTGCATTGAGGACACCTCCGCCACGTATGCCGAGATCGCCAAGGAGTTCTCCCCCGCGGTCGCGGATCTGGTCGAGGGCGTCTCCAAGCTGACGCGCGTGCAGTACGCCAGCAAGGAAGAAGAGCAGATGGAGAACCTGCGCAAGATGCTCATGGCGATGGCCAAGGACATCCGCGTCATTCTCATCAAGCTCGCCGACCGCACGCACAACATGCGCACCATGGAGTATCAGACGGCGGAAAAGCAGCGCCAGAAGTCGCTTGAAACGATGGAGATCTACGCGCCCATCGCCCACCGCCTCGGTATGCAGCGCATCAA
>ULSU01070091.1_pt1 | contig 10831 bp, 8 predicted proteins | sample 1956941 | NCBI WGS metagenome assembly ULSU01 (sample SAMEA4835715, study PRJEB28245) | human gut metagenome | biome: gut microbiome; material: fecal sample | place: Denmark | collected 2008
GACAATCACTCTTGATTTCTTTCCCTAACTTTGCACCATGAGAAAGAAAATAGTGGTATTATGGGTAATAGGTTGTCTGGCTGTATCGAGTGCAAAGGCGCAGTTCAATACCATCAGCGACAACGTATGCCGTTACAAAGTCAAGAAAGTTGAGGAAAAACTTCTGCCTCCTGCAAACAATCAGGTAGATTCCATCACAGCAAATCTACCACAGCAGAAAACAGACTCTGTGGATAACAAACAAAAACAGTGGATAAGCAGCTATTCAAGCATCACTTATCCACTGAAATCAATCAAGGTCACCAGCCCTTATGGCTATCGTCGTGACCCTTTTACAGGTAAACTATCATGGCACAACGGTTTGGATCTTCATGCGAAGAACGAACCAGCCTATGCCATGATGGATGGTATTGTCGAAAAGGTAGGGTATGACAATCGTTCTGGCAACTATGTTACATTGCGGCATGGCAATTACCATGTCAGCTATTGCCATTTATCCTCTATCATGGTTCGTAAAGGAGAATATGTTTATCCTGGTATCATAGTTGGTGTCACTGGCAATACTGGTCGTAGTACTGGCAGCCATCTCCATCTTACATGCAAAAAAGATGGCAAGAGTATTAATCCAATGAATCTAATCCTATCTATAAAATAAAATTTAATGAAATATCCATGAGATAAAAAATCACGTCAAAGCGAATGTAAATTGGGAATAGTATGCTATCTTTGTTGCGTATAACCAACATTGATCAATTATGACTAACGTTACATTCCATCAGTTGGTCCAGCGAGGCTGCGGTATCGACGTCCATTTGAAGGTGGTGGTGGCAACAATTGACGGTGTCGGAATCCAAAAGGAGACTCGCTCTTTTAACACCTTCACGAGTTGTTTGACAGAAAGAATGGCTGTTGGCTAATGGTATTACCCATGTTGCAATGGAGAGTACCGGTGTTTATTGGAAACCAGTAATGCGTGTCTTGGAGGCAGATATTCCAAATGTCTGGATAGTGAACACCCGACATATCAAGAATGTACCAGGACACAAGACAGACAAGATGGATAGCGAATGGATTTGCAAGTTACTTCTTGCAGGTCTGTTAAAACCAAGTTACATACCTCCAAAAGAACAGCGTCAGTTGCGCGACTTAACTCGCTATCGTAATAAGCTCATCCAGACAATGGAGACAGAAAAGAATCGCATGATGCGCGTCTTGGAAGACTGCAACATTAAGCTTTCAAGTGTTGTTGCCAATACCTCAGGTGTTACAGCAACGGCTTTGATAGTTATGCTTTGCGAAGGTCGTAAGTTAACAATGGCTGACATAGAAAGTGTTTATCACAAGAAATTGTCGGCTAGTCCGCAAGGATTGTTGGAGGCTTGCACAGGCTTTGTCGAGGAGCACCATGTATATATGCTTCAGATGATTCGTAAGAGCATTGCTCAAACGCAAGATCTCGTTGATGAATTGTCCAAGCGTATTAAGGACATGCTTATTAAGTATGACAATGTGCTGGAATTACTGAAGGAGATACCTGGTTTTAACACCAAGATAGTCGAAGACCTTGTTTCTGAAATTGGTCTTGACATGTCAGCTTTCCCGTCCGAGAAGCATTTGGCATCTTGGGCAGGTATCTGCCCTGGCAATAATGAGAGTGCTGGTAAAAAAAGCGGAAGAATCACTCACGGTAACAAACAAGTAAAGGCTGTCCTGACAGAGGCAGCGTGGGCTGCGACCCGTACCAAGAACACATTCTTCAGTGAACGTTACCACCGTATCAGTGCCAGACGTGGAAAAAAGCGTGCCTTGATTGCTGTTGCACACTCTCAATTAACTGTTGCGTATCTTATTCTCAGAACAGGGGCAAGATACCATGAGTTGGGTGCTCAATATATGCAAGCCAAGATTGAGAAGAAGCGAAAAGTTTACCTGACAGCAGAATTAAAAAGACTTGGGTACAAAGTTAGTCTTGAGAAAGAAATGAAGGCAACTAAATCTTGAGACAACACTCTATCTTAGGCCGATTCTTACAGGAACACCCATAGTCCGATAATGAAATTGGTCTCAACAGCTAAGCGGCAAAGACTGTGGCTTATGGACACGTGTATGAAACTTTTAAATCTTAGCTGTTACATAAAAATGCTGTATTTTACAGTTGCACTTATAGGTCTTATAAGTACTATTCTTTCTTGTGTCAAAAACTCACGTAAATATAAAATTAGTTTAAAACATATGTCCTACAGTAATGTTGGACGATAACAATTTACGTATGAAAAAATCAATGATAGAGACTTAGAAAGAAATTAGATTTTTCAACAATAGGAGAGTGCTTTTACAGAAATACTTGGTAATTTTGCACTTGCTTGTTTAATTTGCGCATGAAAATCTTACTAACAACCTTAAAAAAGCATTACCCCATATGAAAAATCCTACAGCGTTAGGAATATGCATTATAAAAAATCCGCGGCATAGATAAATACCACGGATCTTTTATAAAAATAAAAAACAAACTATAGGGAAATCAAATATATCACATTGTTTTCAACTTTTAATTTTCCAATATAAAATTGTATTTCTCCAATAGTTTATGAGCGGAATCTGTGTGCTCAGACAAATAGACATGTTCTGGAATTTGAGGTTGTACAAATACTTTCCCAAAAACATTTTTTATCAAGAATCTCATTAGGCTTCCTTTTGCCCAAAATCCATAGTAAATGTTCTCGACGAGTGCACCGGACATTACTTTCGGATAATAACTTGTTTGTCCTAAATCTACATACGCTTTATTCTTTCTCTCCGCCTCTTTTACGGTACGGAATATCGTGTTAAGATATAATACTTTTGTATCATCTGCTTTATACTTTATTCCTAAATATAAAGGTATAAGTTTTTCTTCATCTTCAAAGACTAACTCCATAACCCTAATCTCATGTGTTGTTTTATCTTTTGCTGTCAATAAAAAGACGTGTTCTCCCATGAGTTCTTTCAATAATTCAAAGAATTTAGCATTTAAAAACTCAAATTTATTTTTTGCTTTGTTTAATACAGCTTTATAGAGATTGTAAAATTCTACAGCTTTCTCTCCTCCAAAATCATTTACCGTTGTCCAATAGAAGTTGTCGTCAAAGTCTTTCTTGAATTTTTTATATCGTTTTCTGTTCTTTTTACGCAAAGCCTGAGGATATGGCATGGCCAATATCGGAATAGCTGTTGTTGGGAATGAAATATAAAAATAAAAATCTGTTGAAAGAACATCTTTGACATGTTGTAAGTCATGCTCTCTCACATCTTTAACGAATATCAGTTTTGCTTTCGTTTCAAGACTTTTCTTTGTTATTTCGTTTTTTATTACAAACGAAACATTTCTGATTTCATTTTCTTTTAATGAAGTACTGAACTCTATGAAATGTTCGCATGTTGCAGCGTAAGATCCTGTAACAAATGTAGACAGTTGGCAGAAAGAGGGCTTAATTTTGCGAATACGTCTAATGCTTTTTTTTACAAATAAGGATGTTGTTAGATTTACCAAATCAATATTGTAATTGAAGCAAGGAACAATGGCTGCGATTTTAGCATTCACAAACACTTGAAGATAATAAAATGTAACCCCTTCAAAGCCAGAATTTTCATTTGCTTTGAAAAAATTCTGGCTTTTTATAATATCTGTACCATATATGCTTATCCAGTCTTCTGGATTTATATCATCTACGGTAGTACTCCATTTGGTTGTAATGTTACTGAACATATCTAGGAATTTTGTATTTTTCAAACAATGAAATCATTAGCTTTACAAGTCCATCCATATCGTCCTTTGTATGGCTGGCCATGACGCTAATTCGGAATCTTGATAAATTTGCAGGAACTGCTGGAGAAAATATGGCATTTACAAAATACCCTCTATCAAAAGCGTCCTTTACCATATATGTTAGGGCCATGTCATCACCAACAATAAGGGGTATGATAGGTGTTTCTGTATTTAAAATATTAAATCCTGCTTCTGTAAATGCCCGTTTCATATAGATAGTATTTTCTTTCAGTTTCGCCACGACGTTTGAACTATCCATCTTTTTAAAAACTTCTATGGCACCTGCACATACAGAAGGTGGCAACGATGTTGAAAACATATTGCTACGTGCATATATGCGTAAATAATCTATAATATCCTGCGAAGCAGTAATATATCCTCCTACAGTTCCTATAGCCTTACTTAGAGTTCCTGTTACTATAATATTCTCACGTTCTTTTATGTTGTAATGAGATAATGTTCCTGCACCATTCTTACCTATCACACCTATGGCATGCGCATCGTCAATCAATAACAATGCATTATACTTTCTTATAATGGAAATAATCTCTGGAAGATTAGCTATGTCGCCATCCATACTAAAAACTCCATCAGTTACAACTAAAATACCATTGGGGTATTTATCAACATTAGCTGCCAATAGCCTTTCTAATCCCTTCATGTCCCCGTGGCGAAAGCGTGCCATCTTGGCACCAGATAAGACAGTTGCATCTAATAAACTTGCATGCGTTAATTTGTCGTGTATGATCAAATGATTTGGGCGCATTAGTCCTGATATGACTCCTAAATTTGCTGTATATCCAGATGAAAACAAAATTGTATCATCAAAACCAGTTTTCTTGGAAATAATATTTTCCAATTCATTTTGATAAATAGAAGTTCCTGTCAGCAATGGAACGCCACCAGAGCCAATTCCGAATTCTTTGGTAACTTCAATGGCTTTTTCGATGGCTTCAGGAAAGATTGTCGCTCCCAAATAACTATTCGTTCCAAACATAATGAGTTCTACATCTCTGTTGTTAAAACGATTGTGAACAATGGATTTTCTATCACACGCACTCATGTGAGGATGTTTCTTGTAATTATTCAACTCCTCTTTCTCATGTTGATTCATTTCTACTTTGAAATCTTCAACTTTACCAAGTATAGAACCGTCCATACTATTTCTGTTTCCAGTTAAATTTACTACGTATTTCATATGCAATTAAAATTATAATGACCGTTATAATTGCAAGGGTATGATAAAAATTTTAATGAAGCAAATTTGCCCCCCTAATTTAAAATCTTATAAAGTTATTTAACTTTATTATATATAATTCGGATTATAGTTTTGTATCTTTATCCTAATGCCCACATTTGATTATAGAACATGCTATTCGATTAATTACAAATTTCTTCGAGTAATCAACTTACTTGAATTATGAATTTATATGAGTTGTATAACAAAATAAGTCTGGCAATTGATATATAATAGAAGTTAAAAAATATGAGATTTTTGCAATGTTATCTAAAAAATAACATCCATTCAAAATAATGTTGTACTTTTGCATAATATATAATGATTGTAATATTTTATGGAAAAAGGAATAGCTACACGTAGTAAATTATTGAATGATGCTTTTAAATTGTTTTCTGAAAAATCATATGAAAAAGTTTCATTTTCGGAGTTGGAAAAAGCCTCGCATATAAGCAGGGGGTCAATGGTTTATTATTTTAAAAATAAGGAAGGTCTCTTTCTGGAAATGCTAAAGACTATGATTTTTAATAAATCATCAGTGAAAAGTGTTCCTACAGCTTATAGACAATCCTTACTTTCTTTTTACAATTATTTTATAGAAATGATAGAGCGAGATCGGCAGAGTTTAAATGATATGGGGATTATTAACATCAATAAAGCTATGTGCAATATAGAAATGTCCGCACTGTCAAATATCCCATCTTTTAAGGACGAAGCTTTAAAATGGTATGACATAGAAAATAATATATGGTGTGAAGTGATACGGCATGCCATAGAAATAAAAGAAATAAGTACAAGTGCTAATGCGTCTGTACTTGCACACCTTTTTGAGAAGATATACTTAGGGAACTCTTTTATTGGTGTGTTCTCATTAAGCGGTATTGATTTAAGAGAAATGAAGAAGGATTTCGATTATCTATATGAACTTATAAAATTATGATTTTTATTGAAATAGAACCTAAAAGATATGTTTGGGTTATAAGTCCAGCAAAGTAATAAAAATAACTTGGTACATTTTTTATATTTTTTGTGAAGTCGTCGTACCTAAGGGGAACAAGGTCATTAGAACCAAACTTATCAAATATTTGTACCAAGTTATTTTTGTTTTACTATCAGTCACTAAAACAAATCTGTTAACTTAATATATTTGTTTTGCTTTGAAAAAAGCACCAATTCTTCATGTGTGGGCCAAGAACGGTATGGGTACTTTTGCTCAATGGGAGAACACTTTGTTTTTATCCATTTGTTATTGTGTAGAATACCTAACATAGAGATACCATTATCTATAAAATCTTGCATTAAATTAAGATAACTTTTATTTTTTGCTGACACATATCTTCTCATAATGGCTTCTCCATTATCCAACTGTTCTGTCATATTATGTATCGTTATTCCCATCTGTTCTTCAGAAGATAACTTTAATTGAATTATTGGCTCAACTCCACCAAAATTAGGTATGTCCGATGGGTGTACATTGACGCATAATGTTCCTATTTTTTTGAAAAAAGAATTGTTTAACTTTTGATCTAAACACATAGAAATAAAGATATCTGGTTTTTCTATAAGTTTGATGTCTTCATTAAAGTTACTACTTTTTATCATCTGTATATTATTTTTCAGACATAGTTGCTTAAACGAGTATAAACGTTCACCATGTATAAAAGCTTTAACGGAATATACAATGGGTAATACTACACTACAGAATATTTGAAAAATTGTGTATCTTAAACCAAAACGCCTAAAAAGGAAACCGAGTCCAGACAATCCATGTATAGAATGTCCCTCTATACATATAACTTTAGTTGATAACATCATATGTGTGATTGGAATGCCTCGTTTTACCAACCCATTTGCTATTTTCAATGAAAAAATAGATGGATAACAACCGTATATTATTTTCATAATAATTTTGATAAAAATGACTTACAAAACTTATTCACTACATTATTTTTGAATCGTGCAAACATATTTATATTTATTTTTTTTGCTCCGAGTCTTTTTTTTAGCTCAAAATTTGTTAAGCCAAGATCTATATTTGTTACTCTTGTCTCAATTGCATATCTTACACATTCTATAGTTAGATTATGCCATACATGAAGTTCTCTATATTTATAATCAATTCCCATCAAAAATGGAATTATAATATCTGTACCTTGTATAATAAGAACAAAGCCTATATCCTTATTTCCAACAGACATTATTATGCAGAAACAATTATGTCCAAATTTGCGCTCCAATCCAGTAAAAAAACTTGAAGGAATAGGCGGACTTTTGAATTCTTTAGCTCGTTTATTGACATTGATATACAATGGATACAATTTATGCAAATTTTTTCTAATGTCATATTCTTTTCTAAAGAAATGTTTTGATCATTGCGAGATTTTATGATCTTTTTATACATATTTCTATGTTTCTTTGACATCTCGCAAAGGAAATCATCCAAATTCATACATGAATCATTAAGTTTTATCCATGATACGGAATATGGAATTATGTGTTCAAAAGAATGAAGCCCAAAAAACTTATTTATTTGGCACTCATTACATACGAAATCTCTTATGACAAATGCTAAAACATTTTGTTTGCGAATCAACTGCCAAAACATTTCAAAAAAATCACATTCGGATATATATGAAGTATTATACCACCAATGCTTTCCATAGGTTTCAAATGTCCCCGTCATAAGAACGCGGCCTATAGAAAGTTTCATTAATGTAGATGAAAGCGCATTGAAAATAGAGTAAAAAATAACTCCCACCACTTCTTTGTTGTCGTATAAAACAGCATAATTATATGAATCTTTTGGGTGTAAATTTTCAACTATTTCCATAAAATCTGCAGAGAGACAAGGGTTGTCTCCTGCAATTTTAGCCCAAATAGTTTCGGGGAGTTCTTTGATGCTGTGATATTCAATCCAATTCATAATTTGAGAAAGGGTTATATGTATAATATTTTTTTAATAAGAATTCAAATGGTGTGTCAGATATCGACATCCATAATGGTATCAACTCTTTTTTACACACAAGAATATCAGTATATCTGAAAATCCATTCAGAAAGACGTTGAATCACTTGTATATTTCCTGTATCATCATTGTAAATTGTTTTATAGGGTACTTTTATCATATTAAATTTTGATTCTTCATCAAGAGCTTCTATTATTCCAAATTTCTCTCGACTTTCAAACATTGGACTCCCTAACATTAATCCGAAAATGTTGAATGTTGTAAAAAATGGCTTCTTACATATGCTGTCCTTTGTCATTTTGTAGAAGTCTGCAACTTCTTGTCTTTGTTCATCTGTTTCTGACGGGAATCCTAAAATATGACAAAAATGTAAGCCTATGTTATTTGCTGTAGCATCGTCGAAAACCTTTTGGGCGATAGTTTTATACTCAAAATTAAAATCTGACTTATTCATTAATGAAAGTATTTGGGGATTTACGTGTTCTAATCCAATCCATAATTCTTTTAATCCAGCTTCCTTAAGTTTGGTCAAAACTTCAAACGTAAGTTTGTCGTCCAATCTGGTTCTTAAAGACCATGCAATATTCTCATGCTTTATTCCTTCTGCAAAGCCTAAAGCTAATTTCATAGGACATGCTTCATCCAAGAACCAAAAATTAGACACTTCATATTTTTCGTGAAGAGTCTTAACTTTAGATATTTGTTGTTTGACGCTTGACATTTGCTTTATTCTTTTATTTGAATTTATTGAACAAAAATTGCATTTTGCCCAAAAACATCTATATGACAATCTATCAATAACTATTCTTTCTGGAAAGAAGTATTTACTCCACTCTATATCGTCATAATTTGGAATAACCTTTTCATCAAACAGCTTATCCTGCTTTATGTGTCCGAAAGAATTAGGAGAGTATAAATTGTCGATTTCCCCAACTTTTTGTCCATTGGTTATATTCTTTACAAGTTGTACCAAGCCATTGTCGTTTCTGTACATAAAAATGCTATCAAAGCCAAAGAAGAAATTATGGTTATTCATCTTGTGCTGTATTCTGGAAAAACTAAACTCGTCAAATCCTAATCCTGCATAATTAATATGACAATATGGTAAATATTTTTTTAATAATATATTCAAAGTCAAAGCAGGGATTATATCCCATGGAAACATAATGTCAACTAGTATGATTTTGGGCGATTCTTTTATTATGACAGGTAACACTTTTTCTTCAAATATACAAATAAGAGGATTACTGGTCTTATCTGTAGCTATATCGTAAATCTGACTAATATCATTAAAATCAAACCCAACTTTAGCCCAATAAGGAATGTTTGTCATAAAGAATGTTCCATAGTGGCAATATATTAGATTCAACGCTCTAAAAATAACACGCTGAGCCCATAGGAGATTTCGAAATATAATAGAAGAGGATGAACGCAACAGAAACTTAGCCTTTGATATTCTCTGTAAGACTTTTGCTTTGGTTAGTTCAAATTCCTTATTTGATGAGATAATAGTATAAGGAAATGAAGGATCCAATACTGCCTCGTTAAAAGATAGCTTGGCTAGAAATTCCTCTTCTAACAAAGAGTTCCATGTTATTTGGTTTACATCAATGTGAATATTATCAATACCTTCACGACATAGTAACCCTTTAATATAGGCAGGGTTAAACATAGGAAAGGTTGCGAAAGAAGAAAAAGTGTTTAATACTATTGTTTTCATTTTCTTTTAATTTTAGAGTTTAACATCTTATTTAAAATATACGATGCATTTTTGTTCCTACATATTCCTCGATTCATTTTATATGTATAATGAATAGGAGTGGTCAGTTCGATTTCAAAACAAAAATTGACATATTTATCTACACCATAAATGTTTTCTAATTTTGTAACACCTAAGTCGTGTGTGGCAATAATTGCCATTATTTGCTGACCAGAAAAATATTCTAATAATTCTATAGAACCTTTCAATTTGTCTTCCGAGTTCGTTCCTTTTAGAACTTCATCCAAAATCAACAAAGTATGAGGATTCTGCACACAATAGTCTATCGCGTTACTTAGTCTATCTATTTCAGCATTAAAATATGACTTGCCATTTGAAATGTCATCTTGCGTTCTCATACTTGTAAATAATTTCAAGTTTGGATTAAAACCAAACGAATCTGCACAAACTTTGCATCCTGCATTTCCCAATACAATATTTAAAGCAAGTGCTCTAAGAAACGTACTTTTCCCTGACATGTTGGCTCCTGTAATTATAGATATGACAGACTCTTCTTGGGTATAATCATTTCCTATAGCATTGTTGGATTTCATTAAAGGATGATATACGTCTACTCCTTTTAAACCGCTTTTCATAATAGAAGGAACAGTTGCTCTAGGATGATTGAAATTGAATGTTGCTAAACTAATAAAGGCATCTAATTGCCCTATGTTTTCTAATAAGATTTGTAAATCAGTAATTGCAGACCTTTCCCATTTTACAAATTTGTTCAATACTAATAAATCTATCATGACTGTAGTGTTTGACAAAAACCATAATATGAAATTATTTCTAAAGTTCAGCAGTTCATTCATATTTATTGCTTTTCGGATATGTCTTGAATAAAATATATTTTTTTCTTGTATATCACATAGAATCTGACTTTTAAATATTTCTTTTCTATTCAATGAGATAATTGGCGAATAACTTTCACAAAGAGATATTAAAAATTTCAATTTTTGGATGACACGATTTCCTTTATGAAAATAAAAGAGACTTATTGAGCCATTAAAGAAAATAATTCCAGCCATAACTAATACTGGTATGGTAATGGATAGGCTTTCT
>ULSU01007613.1_pt1 | contig 10806 bp, 8 predicted proteins | sample 1956941 | NCBI WGS metagenome assembly ULSU01 (sample SAMEA4835715, study PRJEB28245) | human gut metagenome | biome: gut microbiome; material: fecal sample | place: Denmark | collected 2008
TTCACGATGCGCGTGGCAAGGTTCACGGAAGCCGGCAGCAGCCGGCGCAACGCCTGCGGCAGAATCACTTTCGTGAACGTCTGCCAGCCGCTCAATCCCAAAACGTACGACGACTCGTACTGCGCCTTCGGAATCGATTCGAGCGCACCACGCACCAGATCGCCCAGTTCAGCGCCGCCCCACAAAACGAAGACGAACACGCATGCGCCGGTCGCATCCAAATTCCAATTCCATGCCTGCGCGAAACCGTAGAAGGCGATGAACAGCAGCGCCAGCTGTGGCATGATGCGGATGAAATCCAGATAAATCCTGGTCAGCACCCGCACAACGGGATTTTTCATCGTCATCAGCCAGCCGACGATCAGGCCGACGGGCACGGACAACGCCACGGACACGCCGGCGATCCACACCGTGACCCACAGGCCCTGTAGCAGGCGCGGAATCACGCCCGGCTCGAGCAGAATCTCAGCGCCGCTCATAGTCGAACCTCCGTTCCAGCCAAGTGCCGAACAGCGAGATCGGCAGCAGAATCACCAGATACGCCACAATCAGCAGGAACAGCGACTCATAGGTGTCGTAGTACATGCCGATCAGGTCCTTGGCCATGTACATCACGTCGGCGAGCGCGATGGCGGACACCACGGACGATTCCTTGATGAGGAAGATCACATTGGCCACGACGCCTGGAATGGAGGTGCTGATGGCCTGTGGAATGACCACGCGGCTTAATGTCTGCCATTTGCTCAAGCCCAGCACGTATGCGGATTCGCGCTGCACTTCCGGAATGGTCTCCAGGCCGCCGCGCATCGCTTCGGCCATATAGGAGCCGCCGAGGAAGCCGAGTCCGACGATGGCGCACAGTTCCGCGGACCAGACGAGTCCGAGTTTCGGCAGGCCAAAATACAGGAAGTACAGCTGCACCAGCAACGGCGTGTTACGGCTCAGCTCGATGTAGACGCGCACGACCTGCCGCAGGACGGGGATGCGCGCGATCTCGATGCCGGCGCAGACCAAGCCGACCACGATCGCCAGGATGATGCCGAAGACGGAAATGAACAGCGTCATTTCGGCACCGCTGACGAAGAACGGCGCGTAGTGCGAGATGAACGTCCAGTCGAACACGCGCGCTTCCTTCTCTTCTCAACGGATTTTTCGTATTTGTTCCGGCGAACGCGGCTCATACTATCGCTTTATTCGCCACTACGAGCCAGTTTCGTTATCGGTTTTTCGTATAAGGACTTATCAGGTATCGCGAAACAGTCGTCCTGCGATCCCTCCAAGGTTCTTCTACAATATGGCATGTTGGCGGATTGCGCCGTCGGCGCATATCGAAATGTGAAGATTGGGTATGCCTTGCGAGAGAGTATGCACATGCTCATTCGACATGCAACGATGGAGGATCTGGACGCGATCGAGGCTGTGGAGGCCGCCTGCTTCCCACCTGCGGAGGCCGCAAGCAACGAAAGCCTTACCGCACGCGTGGCCGCTTATCCGGACCATTTCTGGCTGTTGGTCAACACCGATGACGACGATACCCCGTTCCCCTCGCGTGTAGAGGACGGCACGTTGGTTGGTTTCGTCGATGGCATGGCCACAAACGAGCCGAATCTTGCCGATGCCATGTATGACGACGCCGATATGCATGACGAGCATGGCGATTGGCAGATGATTTTCGGCGTGGATGTGGCACCCGTCTACCAGCATCGCGGCTGCGCCAGCTATCTGCTGCGCCAGGTGATTCTCGACGCGGCACAGGCCGGACGCAAGGGCCTCGTGCTCACCTGCAAGGAACGGCTGGTCGATTTTTACGCACGGCTGGGATTCGTGGACGAAGGACTGTCCGAGTCGACGCATGGCAACGTGGTCTGGCATCAGATGAGGCTCGCGCTGACGCACGCCGTCGGCATGGGAAACCCTACTGCGAACGGCTCCGCCAAGACCGCGGAGCGTACCAATGATGCGGATACGACCGCCATGAGCGGCGTGGACCACGACACGGAAACCTTGGAGTTTCCGCAGGTCGAACCCACCGCGTGAAGAACGGCCGGCGAACTTCACGTGAACATCGCGACACGCCGACGATTTGCATTCCGCCGAGAATCCACGTAAGTTAGCACTCGCTTCGGGCGGTTGGCGCAGAGGTAGCGCACTTCCCTGACACGGAAGGGGTCACAAGTTCGAATCTTGTATCGCCCACGCGAAGCGGATGACGAAGCCGGGAAACCGGTGGAGACATCCCACGGGTGATTGGCGCAGCGGCTAGCGCACTTCCTTCACACGGAAGGGGTCATAGGTTCGATTCCTATATCACCCACTGGATGCCTGCTTCTCACGGCAGGAATCCTTTGCGGACATAGCTTAGTTGGTAAAGCGCAACCTTGCCAAGGTTGAGACCGCGGGTCCGAGTCCCGTTGTCCGCTCCAGCATGAAGCCTCACCGATTCGGTGGGGCTTTTCGTTTATCCGTTTGTCGGTATCCGACAACAGGCCTCGGGTGGGAAACAATCGGCGCTTCCCACCCGTCTGTCTTTCGGTTCTATTCGCGCATGCCATCCCACGCGTAGTCGAGATGCATGAATTCGGGCACCTTGTACCATTTGACCGGATAGCCGGCGCCATGCGCGCAGAACACCGAATCCGGCGTGTTCTCCAGGTCGGATTCCGGATCATAAGCCATGTTCTCGATCACCTCGTCGGCATTGTGGCACGGCTGGTAGCCGGCGAACACGCAGCTTAAATGGCCACGGCCGTGCGTGTACGCGTTCACGTCCATCGCATAGTCACGCATTTCGGATACCGGCGCCGTGCCGTTCAACACCATATATTCGCCGTCGCCGGTAGGCGTGTCGAACGTGCCCGACATGCGCTGGATGTCGGCCATCGCATGTCCGACCATGTCCTGCGGCACTTCCAGACGGAAGCCGTACCAAGGTTCAAGCAGACGGCAATCGCCCTTCTTCTTCGCTTCCATCAGGCCCTGGCGTATCGCACGGTAGGTGGCTTGGCGGAAATCGCCGCCTTCCGTGTGCTTCAGATGCGCACGGCCCGTCAGCAGCGTGATTCTCATATCGGTGATCGGCGAGCCGGTGAGCACGCCCAGATGCTCGCGTTCCTGGAAATGCTGCATGATGAGGCGCTGCCAGTTGCGGTCGAGCACGTCCTCGCTGCACACGGTGGCGTATGCCATGCCCGAGCCCTGCGGCAGCGGTTCGAGCAGCACATGCGTTTCGGCGTAGTGTCGCAACGGCTCGAAATGGCCGATGCCTTCGATCGGAGCGGCGATCGTCTCCTTGTACAGGATGCTGCCCGGTCCGAACGTGACGTCCAGGCCGAAACGGTCGTGCATGATCTGCTGGATGATCTCCAGCTGCACCGCGCCCATCAACTGCAGGTGCACTTCCTCTAGGCGAGACTGCCAGACGACGTGCAGCAGCGGATCCTCGTCCTCCAGTTCGCGTAGGGCGACGAGACATTTGTGAATGTCGCACTCCCCCGGTTCCAGCGTGTACGTGAGCACCGGCTGGAGGACCGGACTGCCGGCGTCCCGCTCCATGCCGAGGCCTTCGCCGGGGAATGTCTGCGTCAGACCCGTGACGGCGCAGATGGTGCCTGCGGGGACCGTGTCGACGGTGGTGGATTTCGCGCCGGAATAGACGCGCACCTGGTCGGCTTTCTCATGCCATTGGCCGTCTTCGGCAACCGCATCCGCGTCGCCGGCGTGCGCGGTGCCGCTTAGCATCATCTTGGCCTTCAGTTCGCCGCCGGTCACCTTGAGCCAGGTCAGACGGTTGCCTTGCGCGTCATGAGACACCTTATATATGCGTGCGCCGAATTCGCCATTGTATTGCGGCTCTTGCGCGAACCGTTCGAAACCTGCGACGAACTGTTCTATACCGTCCATTTTCAGCGCTGATCCGAAATAGCAGGGGAACAGCTCACGGCGGGCGATCATGGCGCGAATGGTTTCGTCCGGCACGGTTTCGGTGTCGAGATACGCGTCCATGGCCGTTTCGTTTTGCATGGCGATCTCCTCCATGCGTTCGCCGTCAATCGGCTCGGTGAAGTCGACGCAGCCGTCCGAGAAGCGTTTCTTGAGTTGGGCGAGCAGTTGCGTTTTGTCGGCGCCGGGCGAGTCCATTTTGTTGACGAAGACGAATGTGGGCACCTGATAGCGATTGAGCAGTCGCCACAGCGTTTCGGTATGGCCTTGGATGCCGTCCGCGCCGGAGATGACGAGGATGGCGTAGTCGAGCACGGCGAGCGTACGTTCCGTTTCGGCAGAGAAGTCGACGTGTCCAGGAGTGTCGAGCAGGGTGATGGTGAGGTCGGGCGTGGCGATGACGGCCGGCTCGGTGAAGATGGTGATGCCGCGCTGCCGTTCCATGGCGTCCGTGTCGAGGAAGGCGTCGCCGTGGTCGACGCGGCCGAGTTTGCGTACTTGGCCGGTAGCGTACAGCAGCGCCTCCGACAACGTGGTCTTGCCCGCGTCCACATGCGCCAGAATGCCCGCGACGATTCGCTTCATGGTCTCCCCTATCTTCGCAAGCCAATGGCTTGCCGTTCAATGGACAGGAAAGCCCCCGCACCGCATGAAACGACGCGAGGGCTTGATGGTGACCCCGGCCGGGCTCGAACCGGCGACCTTGAGATTAGAAGTCACATGCTCTATCCAGCTGAGCTACAGGGCCAAACTAAACACAGTATAGTCAGTTCGCACACGGTTGCCAACTCGACACGGCAATCACATCGCCTTGAGCACAATGCCGACGATGGCTACGAGCACGCCGACGTATTGGATGCCGGCCACGGGCTTGCGTGGCACGCCAAGCAGGCCGAAACGGTCGACCAGCAATCCTCCGCCGACCTGACCGAGCAATACCAGCATCACCGTCATGCCGGTGCCGATATGCGCGGACAGGTACGCGTTGCACATCACCAGCGTCGCACCCAGCAATCCGCCTACCCACATCCACCACGGATTGCCTTTCTTCAGCGCGTCGCCGAGGCTGTAGGTGCGGTCGACGAATGCGACGACGATCGCAAGCGAGATCAGACCGACCACGAACGAGGCGAGCGATGCCTTCACCGGCGATCCCAACGCGACGCCCAGCTTGCCCAACAACGCCGTCTGCACGGCCGAACACATGCCGAACGCGATGCCTGCGCAACTCCACAGCACGGTCGCGAAACCTGGCACATGTACGGCTTTTCCGTCAGTTTCGGATTTTTCGGAATCGCCGGAATTTTCCGAACCGCCAGCCGGGCGATCGATGGCAGGCCTCAATCGCAGATTCGGTCCGGCGACGGCAAGCAGGAAGCCGACCAGCGTGATCGCCGCGCCTGCGATGCGCAGCGGGGAAATCAGCTGCGCGGTAGTGCCAAACCAGCCGAAAGCGTCGACCAGCAGGCCCATGACGATCTGCCCGGTGACTGGCATGATCACGGTTTTGAGACTGCCCAGTTTCGGCAGCAGCAGCACATTGCCGGTCAGAAAAGTGACACCGAACACGCCCGCGAACCACATCCACCATGGGCCGTTCGCCGCGGTGGCGGGAATCAGCGGATACGGGCCAAGCAGCAGCGTCAAAGTCAGCATCGCAATGAGGCCGACGCTGAACGACACCAGCGAGGCGCGCAACGGCGAGCCGATGGAACGGCCGAGCCGCGTGTTCACCGCGGTCTGCACCGGCGTGATCAGTCCGGAGAAAATTCCCAGCAATCCTTGCAGCATGTTCAGCCTTCCTACGTTTCTCGGCACACGCTTCCCGGCACAGATTATCACAGCACCAGACCATCAGCCGACGTAACAATAAACCCTTGAAATCCAATGATTCCAAGGGTTTTCATGCAATCCCAGCAAAAGGTGCGAACCGGCGACCTTGAGATTAGCGGTCAGGGAAACCGGTCGACGGCCAAACACTACTCGATAATCCAGCTCAGGCCGACGAGCACGATGACGAACAGCACGTTCACCGCGGTGTAGATGGCCAGATAACGGCCTTTCTTGTCCGGGTAGGCGCGCGTCACGTTCTTGTAGCCGATCAGCGACGCCATGGACGCGATCAGCGTGCCCAAGCCGCCCAGGTTGGTGCCGATGATCAGTTCACGCCACTGGTCACAGAAGCCGGACAGCAGCAGCGTGGTCGGCACGTTGGAGATGAACTGGCTGGACACCACGGCCACTTCCAGCGGATGCGCGCCCACCAGCGAGGCGGCCAGCTCGTAGAATTCCGGCACGCGTTTCATGTTGCCGATGAAAATGAAGAACATGCAGAACGTGAGCGGCAGTCCCCAATCGACGTTGCGGAACACGCGGCGGTCGCATAGCAGGAACGCCACGAACACGATGACGCACATCAACCACAGCGGAATGAAATCGCTCACAGCCAGCAAGCAGACGACGAACAACGCCGTGTATACGATCGTACGCCAGCCGCCATAACCGGCACCGTAGCCGGTCACGCGAATCTCGTCAGGCTGCGGCCGGTCGGAATGCGGGGCGAGCACGTTCTGTTCGATGCCGGAACCATCGATCGCGGAAAATTCGGAAACCGGTTTGCTGCCGAAAATCACGCAGGTGATGATTATCAGCAGAACGGCTGCGGTAGCGGAATACGGGGCCATGATGCCGATCATCTCGGACGTCGGCATGCCCGTCAACGCTTTCAGATACAGGTTGTGCGCGTTGCCGATCGGGGTGAGCATGCTGCCCACGTTCGCGCCGATGGTCATCAGCGTGCCGACAAGCACCGCATGCTCTTCCATGTGCGCCATCGTCAACACCGCGATTGCGAACGGCACGAAGGTGACCAACGCCACATCATTGGTGATGAGCATGCCGGAGAAGAACGGCAATGCGATCAACGTGAGCACCAGGCCACGCGCGGTTTTGACGTGATGCAGCAGGCGCGAGCCGATGATGCGGAACACGCCGATGCGCTGGAAGCCGCACACCACCAGCATCAGACAGATCAGCTGCGAGATGGTGCTGGCGTGGATGTAGCCGGCGTATTCCTTGTCTGGCGGCACGATGAAGCACGATATGAGTGCGAGTATGGAAGCGACTACGAGAATGGTCTCGTTCTTCAGGACCTTGACGACCAATCGCCGCATGCATTCCTCCGTCAATCCCGTTTGCAACCGCCTTGCACACCTTGCAAAACCCAAGCGATTCTCATGCAAACGCCTAGACCACTTTACCCAAAAATGCGACTAGCACGAACCCTCGGCGTGCTGCTTTTCCGACCATTCCAACGATTTTCATCCACTATTGCTTACTGCCGCATGCTTTTGCAAACCGGCGAAACCGAAAACAAGGCCCGCAAATCTTCACAAATTAACCCCACGTGCGCCAAGATTTTGTCTAAAAATCATCTTCCGTTCGCCTTCGATTCACCATATGGGCGTGTCACGCAACGTTGTTGCCGAAAACACGCGACTGCAGGTCCTTGCGCAGCGTTTCCAGTTTGGTGATCTGTCCGAGCAGTTCGATTTTCTCTGCACCGTCCGGCAGTTGCGCCATGCGGCGCTGGGCCACGCCGATCTTGCGCATGATGCCGGTATCAAGCAGTCTGACGATCAGTTCGGACGCGTACCGCCGCTCCTCCTGCGTCGGCTTGCGCAATTGCGCCGATTGTTCCTGCGACTCGCCTGTATTGCGGTTCGCGTCCGCTTCGCTCGGCGGCAATGGCAGCGGCATGACGGCCAGCTCGTTGATGACCGATTCGAGCATCGGACCGCCCGCCTTCGTCAGATTGTGCATCCACAGTCCCTGCGGCACGTCTTCCCCTGGAAGCCCGCCCGCCGCGGCGACCGCTTGGAACAGCGTGCGGAACACCGGCGTCATGAAACTCGACAAGGTCAGGCTGGCGAACATCGTCGGATCGACTGCCAACGGCACCTGGATCAGCGTGGCCATGAACTGCTGTTCGCAGATGAACACGGCGTCGTCGATGCGATAGTAGCTTTGCTCGGCCGCGTCGCGATGCTCCAACGCCTTGCATGCGGCGGGATTCGCATACGGATTCGCGCCACGTTCCGCATATGCTGGTTCAGCCGACGGCCCCGCATTGTTTTGGAATCGACGTTTCGGCGCGTACGCGTCCTCGTCACGCATGTTCAGTTTGCGACGCTGGTACGCCACTTCGCGTTGCATGATATCCAGATCGACGCCGATGCGACGTACCGCCTTGCGTGAGTACAGGTCGAGCAGCGAACGGTCTCGGATTTGCGCGATCAGCGGGGCGACCGCCTTGACCGCGCCCATCTGACCTGTCGCGTACGTGGTGTCGAAACGGTCGATTGCCGAATCGATCACGAAATCGTACAGCGGCCGCGCATTGGCGATCAGCGCGCGCACCGCCTCGTTGCCGCGTTTGATGCGCAGATCGCACGGGTCGAGGTTGTCTTCGGCGACCGCGACGAACGCCTGCGTCGAAAACGCGGCGTCCAAACCGAACGCGTGGATCGCGGCCTTCTGCCCAGCCGCATCGCCGTCGAATGTGAACACGACACGCGAGCTCAACGCCTGCCCCTCCACCTTCAGGGGGCCAACCAGCTGCACGGCGCCCAACGAATCGTCCGCGATCAATCGGCGAATGATCTTCGCATGCTCGGCGCCGAATGCGGTACCGCACGTGGCGACCGCCGTGTCGATGCCGGCCAGATGCATGGCCATCACATCGGTATAGCCTTCGACGATCACCGCCTGGCGTTTCTTCACAATCGCCGATTTGGCAAGGTCGATGCCGTACAGCACCTGTGTTTTGCGGTACAGCTGCGTGTCGGGCGTGTTGATGTATTTCGCATTGATCGTGTCATCCTCGTACAGCTTGCGCGCGCCGAAGCCAAGCGTACGGCCGGTCGAATCACGAATCGGCCATGTCACGCGGCCACGGAAATAGTCGTATACGCCACGCTGGCCCTGACGGGCGAGTCCCGCGTCGAGCATCTCCTGCTGGGTGAAGCCTTTGCCGGCAAGGTGCCGCACCAGGTTATCCCATCCTTGGGGGGCATATCCGCAGCCGAACCGCTGGCAGTCGGCCTGGCTGAAGTTGCGACCGTCCAACAGCTTGCGCGCGGCGAGCGCCTCCTTGGTCATCAGCTGGGAGACGAAGAATTCCTGCGCCGCCTCGTTGGCTTCGAGCAGGCGTGCGCGTTTCGAACCGGTGTGCGCGGGCACGTTGTCGGCTTTGTCGTAATGCAGTTCGATATGGTATTTGTCGGCGAGCAGCTCCACCGCGTCACGAAAGTCGATGTTCTCCTGATGTTCGACGTAGCCGAACACGTCGCCGCCGAGACCGCAGCCGAAGCAATGCCATACGCCAAGCGCCGGGCGCACGGAAAAACTTGGCGTTTTCTCGTCATGGAAGGGGCACAGGCCTACGTATGTGCCGGTTCCCGAGGGTTTGAGCGTGACGGTCGCGGATACGATGTCATACAGGTCGGCGGTGGCGCGGACCTTTTCTATGTCTTCCTTCTTGATCATTCCCGGCATACGGTCCAGCCTACCAGCCCGTTCAGCAGAGAAGGGAGTGGAGGGTCAGGGCGGACGTGTCGGTCAGGCTCGCCACCTGGTCTATGGCCACGCGCAGGCGTTCGCCGTCGCTGCCGGCCTCGCGCCAATCGTCGAGGAACACGTTCTCCAACGCGCTGGACGGTTTGGGATTGTCCGCCATGAACACGTCCACCAGATCGCCGACGATCCGCTGTTCCTCGCCGTGCATCGGCTCGCGTTCGCCGGGCGCCATGACGAAATGCACGGCGATGCCTTTCAGCACCACGATTTCGTAACTGGTTTCCTCGGGAATCACCAGATCGCCGTTGTATCGGGTCAGCGGCTCGTTGCCGTACGTGTCCCGCGTGGCTTGTTCCACGGAACCGGCGAATCGGCCGATCAGATTGCTGGTCATGTTCTTCAATGCGGCGAGCGCGCGTCGCGAACCGTCGAAATAGCCGGGGAACGTGTCGCGCCGGTGCATGCGTGCGAACGCGGCCACCAGCTTGTCTGTGTCCCATTGCGGTCCGTACCAGGCGCGCGCGTCCTCGACGACCGCGTCGATCACGCCGCTTTCATGCAGCACGCCCGGATTGAACGCGCCGGTGGCGATGGCGTCCTCCACATCATGCACGCTGTAGGCGATGTCATCGGACAGGTCCATCACCTGGCATTCGACGGGACGGCGGGTGGTGTCGGGCGCGTGTTGTTTGAGCCAGGCGAACACGTCCGTATCATCCGGATAGACGCAGAATTTCGCGCTGCGCTCCCCTTTCGGATGGGAGGCGGCTTCGGCAAGCGTCCACGGGTATTTGACGGCCGCATCGAGCGCGGCACGCGTCAGATTCACGCCTGCGGAACGTCCGTCGGGAAACAGTATTTTCGGTTCGAGGCGCGTCAATAATCGCAAGGTTTGCGCATTGCCTTCGAAACCACCGATATTGCCGGCGATTTCGGCAAGCGCGCGTTCCCCATTATGGCCGAACGGCGGGTGGCCGAGGTCGTGCGCAAGGCAGGCGCAGTCGACCACGTCGGGATCGCAACCGAGCGAAGTGCCGATCTGTCGACCGATTTGCGCGACCTCCAACGTGTGTGTAAGCCGTGTACGTGCGAAATCGTCCGTGCCGGCTACCAGAATCTGCGTTTTCGCGCCGAGCCTGCGCAATGCGGACGAGTGGATGAGTCGGGCGCGGTCGCGTTGGAAGGCGGTGCGGGAGCTGGATTTGGGTGGTTCCGGAGCCCAACGCTCCTCGTCGAACGCGCTGTATCCTTCGCTCGTCATGATGCACCGCCTTCCTATGGGTGCGGCGG
>ULSU01064142.1_pt1 | contig 10803 bp, 9 predicted proteins | sample 1956941 | NCBI WGS metagenome assembly ULSU01 (sample SAMEA4835715, study PRJEB28245) | human gut metagenome | biome: gut microbiome; material: fecal sample | place: Denmark | collected 2008
GTTGCAGCTCTTCGAGCTGCTCGCTTGCAATGCAAACGTCTTTCTTTTGGACGGTCACACCGCCCGTTTTCTTTCCCGGGAAAGAAAATGGGGGGAGTGTGGTGCTGCGGTGCACACGCCGCATTTCCCCCGCCGCCTGAGACAGGCGGCGACATCTCCGCACCCTTTGGTGCAGAAAAAGGAGGCACTTTTGATGTCTTTCACCGAACATAACGTAAACGGTCTCATCTACGACACGTCCGATGTCATCACCGCCGCGGGGAGCGGCGCGGTGCACGCGTTCACGACGCGGCACGGCGGCGTGAGCCCTGCGCCCTACGATTCACTCAACTTTGCCGACAACAAGGGCGACACGAGCGAAAACTTACTCGAAAACTACCGCCGTCTCGGCGAGGCCGTAGGCTTTGACGCGAGCCGCGCCGTCGGCTGCCGCCAGATCCACTCTGACCTTGTCCGCATTGCAACGGAAGAGGACGCGGGCAAAATTCTCTGGGATGACCGTCCCTACGACGCCGACGGGCTCATCACGAACGTGCCGAACCTGCCGCTGTTCGCCTACGGGACGGACTGCTGCGTCATCACGCTCTACGACCCGACTTCGCGTTCGATCGGTGCGGTGCACGCCGGCTGGCGCGGTACGGCGAGCGGCATCGCGCTCAAGGCCGCCGTGTCGATGATGAGCTGCTACGGCGCCGATCCCTACACACTGCGCGCCGCCATCAGCCCGAGCATCGGCAAGTGCTGCTTTGAGACCGACAGCGACGTGGCCGACGCCTTTTTCGCCCTGCTCGACCCCGCGATGGACGAGCGCATCGAAAAGCGCGGCGACAAATACCACATCGACCTGAAGGCGATCAACCGCCTGTGGCTGCTGCGCGCGGGCATCGACCCCTCGCGCATCGACGTACACCCCGACTGCACGAAGTGCCACCCCGAGCGCTACTGGTCGCACCGCGCGATGGGCGACCGGCGCGGCGGCATGGCGGCGATGATCTGCCTTACGGAGGATGCGCTGTGAAGCGCCGCCTCTCTGCGCTTTTGTGCGCGCTGACGCTCGCGCTTTCGCTTTCGGGCTGCTGGAGCGGCGATGTGAGCGACGACAGCAGCGGCGACTTCTGGGAGGAAACGCCGCCGGTGGAAGCGGACACCTCCTCCACCCTGACGCCGATCACGTCGTTCGCACTGCCGTATTTGCAGGGCGTGACGCTCGACCCCATCACCTGCCCCGACGGCATGCAGCAGACGCTTGGCGCGCTGCTCTACGAGGGGCTTCTCGTGCTGGACGAGTCGTTTGCGCCGCAAAATGTGCTGTGCAGCCGCTATGAGCACAACGACGACTGCACGAGCTACACCTTTTACCTCCGCGACGGCGTCAGCTTTTCCGACGGCAGCATCCTGACGGCAAGCGATGTGCTCGCGACGCTTCGCCGCGCGCAGGAGAGCGAGCGCTACAGCGCGCGCTTTGCCAACGTCGCCTCGATGCGCGCAAGCAACGGCGCGCTCATTGTCAATCTCACGCGCGCGGACAGCGCGTTCCCCGCGCTGTTTGACATCCCCATCGTCAAATCCGGTTCGGAGAAGAACACCGTGCCGCTCGGCACGGGGCCGTATCTCTTCGTCACGGACAGCGACGGCGCATGCCTCAAGCAGAACCCCGACTGGCACAGCGACGGCACGCTGCCGTTCGAGCGTATCGAGCTGCGCGCCGTCAAGGACGCGGACACGGCGTCGTACCTTTTCTCCTCGCGCGAGGTGCATCTGCTCTCGGCTGACCTGACGAGCAGCACGGGCGATCTGCGCAGCGCGGACACGGCGCTCACCGACTACGCGACGGCGAACATGATCTACCTCGGCTTCAACACACAGCGCGCGCCGCTCTCCGATGCATCGCTTCGCAGCGCCCTCGCGGGTGCGATCGACCGCGCGACCATCACGACGGGCTACCTCGCTGGTCACGCCGAGGCGGCGCGCTTCCCGCTCTCGCCGCACTCCAGCCTCTATCCGACGGAGATGGCGTCGACGCTCGCTTCGCCTGACCTCGCCGCTGCGCTCGAAAGCGCGGGCGTGACGGAAAGCCGCCCCCGCACGGTGACGATCCTGGTCAGCGAGAGCGACTCGTTCAAGGTCTCCATCGCCGACTATCTGAGCCGCACGCTCTCGACCGACGTTCTGACGGTCAGCGTGCGCTCACTCCCGTGGAACGACTATCTGACCGCGCTGCAAAACGGGAATTTTGACCTGTATCTCGGCGAGGTGCGCCTGACGGCGAACTGGGACATTTCGTCCCTCGCGCGCACCGGCGGCACGCTGAACTACGGCCGCTACGCGGACGAGCAGTGCAACACGCTGCTCGATGCGTTCTCGCTCAATGAGACGGATCAGACCGCCCGCGCGCTGTACCGCTACCTTGCCCAGAGCGCGCCCATCGCGCCCATCGCATTCAAGACCGCGTCGGTCCTGACGCCGAGCGGCCTCATCGACGGACTGAACCCCACCGTCTCCTCCCCGTTCTACGGGATCGAGGGCTGGACGGTGCACTTTGACAAGGGATGAGGGCGTAACAAATCGGAACGTGTGAAAGAGAGATACGTTAATGCGGACTATTGACATACGTGGCATAACTAACATGGAACTTGTACGGGGAGGAACCAGTGAATGGTACTGGGCAACAGATTATGTTCACGGCGATCTCTATGAGGCTGAAGAACTATTCCGGCAGAAAAACTCTGTGCAAAGCAATAGGCTATATCTTATCCACTATCCAGATGGTATGGTCTATGAGCCTGTGCTGCCTGTGGACGGGCAATATCTCGGCTATCCTGTGTTCGATGGTGAGTCTGTCGTACTGTTGGTAGTAAACTTTACAGAAAGTGCGATACACATTCTGAGGTTCTTACATCAGCAAGAGAAAACGCAGGAAGTCGTACGGCTGCCTTTGTCTGCGGTGAAAGACTGCTACAATCTGATTCTTCACCCCTCACCGCTATCGCTGACCCGGCAGCCAAATGATGGTACATTTGAGATCATCTGGCCTGAGCAGATACGTTTCGCAATCAGTAGTAGAGAAACACTTAATTTCCGCGACGGAGACAAGCTCTACTTCAGTATTTGGTATGAGGATCCTGACTATCGGGAAGAAACATTAGTCCGCTCGGCGCAAGACGGTACGATTCTGGAGCGTTTTTCCGGTGATATTCGCATCATGCCAAACCGTGAACGGTGGCTTATCAAATAATTTTGGTGGTACAGCATTACTCATCTAAAATCTCAGTTTATCTCAACACTTTCCCTCAACAGCACATTTTCCCCAGTAACAACAAAAAACGCTCCTCCGCATTCGCGGAGGAGCGTTTGCTTTTCTCGCTTAATACTGCCGCACCACGGCGACGACGCGGCCCAAGATCGTACACTCGCGGCCGTCGATGGGCTGGTAGTCGGGGTTCGCGGGCATGAGCCAGACCTCGCTGCCCTTGCGCTTGAGCGTTTTGACCGTCGCCTCGTCACCAAGCAGCGCGACCACGATCTGCCCGTTCTGCGCGAGGTTCTGGCGGTGGACGACGACAAGGTCGTCCGGCAGGATGCCGACGCCGAGCATCGACTCGCCGCGCACACGCAGGGCGAAATACTCGTCATCGTGCCCGCCGGTGTCGAACGTCAGGTAGTCCTCGATGCACTCCTGCGCCAAAATCGGGTTACCGGCGGCAACATTGCCGAGGATCGGCACCTGACGGCGGCGCGGGGCAAGCTCGTCGATCTCGACGGGCTGCGGCGCAACGGGAACGGCCTGCAGCTGCTTTTTGAGCGTGATGGCACGGCCCTTGCCCGCGCTCTTCTCAATGAGCCCCATCTCCTGCAGGTGCTTGATATGGAAGTGGACCGTGGAGGGTGACTTGAGTCCCAGCGCCTCACCGACTTCGCGCACAGAGGGGGCATAGCCGTGTTCGGCGATGCTCTCTGCTATATAATCGTATACGCGCTGCTGCATTCTGGACAGTTTTTCCATCTTGTGCGCCCCTTCCAACATTTGTTCGAATTTATGATACCACATTTTCCCCGAAATGCAACATCTGTTTTAGGATTTTATGTCAATTTCGCGGTTTTTTTCTGCCGCGAAATTTTTTTGATCTTTTTTGCGTCCGGCTATTGACAAATGCCGCTTGATGTATTATTGTACTAATCGCTTAATACAGTGATACACAAGGAGGATCACTATGGACTGGAACTTCCGCAATGACCAGCCGATCTACTCCCAGCTGACACAGCGGTTGACGGAGGCCATCGTCTCCGGCATCTACGCGCCGGGAGAAAAGCTCCCCTCCGTGCGAGAGCTTGCGGTGGAGGCGGGCGTCAACCCCAACACGGTCCAGCGCGCGCTATCCGAGCTCGAACGCGACGGTCTGGTGTTTTCCCAGCGCACGGCGGGACGGTTCGTCACGGAAAATGAAAACATGATTGCAAATGCCAAGCTCCGCATTGCGGACGAGCGCGTGGGAGAATTTCTCCACTCGATGAAAACGCTCGGCTGCACGAGAGACGAAGTCATAGCTCTCATTCAGGGAGCTAAGGAGGAGGAAGAATGAGTATTTTTGAATGCAAGGCGCTCACGAAAAATTACGGCGCCAAAACGGTGCTCGACAGCATCGATCTCACGATCGAACCCGGGCGCATCGTGGGCCTGCTCGGCCCCAACGGCAGCGGCAAGACGACGCTCATCAAGCTCGCCAACGGCCTTCTGACGCCGACGTCGGGCGAAATTCTGATCGCAGGCAAGGCCCCCTGCCGCGCAACGAAGGCCATTGTCTCGTACCTGCCCGACCGAAACACGCTGCCCGGCTGGATGACGATCGCGCAGGCGCTTGACTACTACGGCGACTTTTATTCGGACTTCCGCCGCGGCGTGGCCGAAGCGATGCTGATGAACCTCGGCCTTGACCGCACACAGAAGATTAAGACGCTCTCCAAAGGCATGCGCGAGAAGACGCAGCTCATCCTGACGATGAGCCGCGACGCCAAGCTCTATCTCCTTGACGAGCCCATCGGCGGCGTCGACCCCGCGACGCGTGACTACATCCTGCGCACGATCATCGGCAACTACAGCGAGGACGCAGCGGTCATCATCTCCACACACCTGATCGCCGACGTCGAGCAGATCCTTGACGAGGTCGTGTTCCTGCGCGAGGGGCAGGTCATGCTCCACGAGAGCGTGGAGACCATTCGAGATGAAAAGGGCAAGAGCGTTGACGAGCTCTTCCGGGAGGTATTCAGATGCTGAGCAAACTGATCAAACATGAATTCCGCGCAACGAGCCGCATCATGTGGCCGGTCTTTCTTGGAATGCTGGCTCTGACGGCGCTGATGCGTTTTTCTCAACTGCTCCTGAACGGCAGGCACATTCCCTGGCTCTTACAGCTCATCGGCGTGCTGCTGGTCATCGGCTTCATGGTGGGTCTTGGTGCGCTGGCGTTTGCGCCGCTGGTGCTCTCCGCCGTCCGCTGGCGCGACCACGTGCTCAAGGATGAGGGTTACCTCACGCTTACGCTGCCGGTGAGCCTCCATCAGCTGCTCATCTCCAAGCTCATCGTTTCCGCCGTGTGGTATGCTGCGGCGTTCATCGTGGGACTTCTCTCACTGCTGATTGCTGCCTCCGGCTGGAGCACTTTCCAGTATGTCCCCGATTTTTTCAATGATGTTTTCACAGCGTTCTTCGAAATGGAGGCCTCGCTGCGCGGCCATGCACTGCTCATTTTGCTTGAGCTGCTCGGCAACTTCGTTATGACGATCTCCGCCGCGTCGCTCGTGGTGTACGCCGCCTTTTCCATCGGCTACAGCTTCAATAAGCACAAGTCGCTCTGGACGACCGTTCTCGTGCTTGTGTTCTTCGAGGTCGCGCAGTTCACCGCCATCGCCATGATCGGCGCGTTCTTCAACGCCGATCCCACGCGCTGGATGAATCTGGACGTTTACAGCGCGCCCGCGAGCGTCGAACTGCTGCTCCTCTGGGGGATGTTCGGCGAACTGCTCTTCGCCGCAGCGGGCTACGCCGTAACGTGGTACTTCACGACGAAAAAACTGAATCTCGAGTAACGCGTTTTCGAAAAAGCAGCCGCGAAAGGTCTCCGCTTTTCCGGCTGCTTTTTTGCGCCCTTTTTTCTGCAAAATTTTCTGAGAATTAAAAATTATGTCAACCGTCAGCTTCTAACTCACTCGTTTGAAAGGAGTCATCTCATGCAAATTCTGACTGTTTCCGGTCTTCAAAAGACCTACACCACGCGCTTTGGCGGCAGCAAGGTCCAGGCGCTCAAAAATGTCAACTTCACCGTCGAATCCGGCGAGTATGTCGCCATCATGGGCGAGAGCGGCAGCGGCAAAACGACGCTACTGAACATCCTCGCCGCGCTCGACAAGCCCACCGGCGGCACAGTGCTGCTCGGCGGCAAGAACCTCTCCGAGATTCCCGAAGAAACCGCCGCAGCCTTCCGCCGCGACAACTTAGGCTTTGTGTTTCAGGACTTCAGCCTGCTCGACACGTTCTCGCTCGAGGACAACATCTGCCTGCCGCTCGTGCTCGCGGGCAAGTCGCGCACGGAGATGCGCGACCGGCTCTCACCGCTCGCCTACGACCTCGGCATCGAGACGCTGCTCAAAAAGTACCCCTACGAGGTCTCCGGTGGACAGAAGCAGCGCGCCGCCGTCGCCCGCGCGCTCATCACCCGCCCACAGATCTTGCTGGCCGACGAGCCGACCGGCGCACTCGACTCCCGCTCGACCGACGAGCTCTTGAAGCTCTTCGGCGAGATCAACGCCTCTGGCCAGACCATCGTGATGGTCACGCACTCTGTGCGCGCGGCGAGCTGCGCCTCGCGCGTGCTGTTCCTGCGCGACGGCGAGGTCTCGCTCGAGTTAAAGCGCGGCAAGGACACGGATTCCCAGTTCTACCAGCGTATCACCGATGCGCTCACGCAGCAGCAGACGGGAGGCGAATGCGCATGAAGCCCACCTTTTACCCCCGCCTTGCGTGGATGGGTATCAAAAAGAACGCAAGGCTCTATGTGCCCTATCTTCTCTCCTGCGCGTTCATGGCAGCGATGCTGTATGTCATTGCATACCTCGCCGTCACCCCCGCGCTCTATACGGTCAATGGCAAGGTGAACGGCTCCGGCACCTCTGCGGTCGCGATGACGATGAGCCTCGGCTCGTTCGTCGTATCGGTGTTCATCGCGCTGTTTCTCTTCTACACGAACAGCTTTCTCCTGCGCCGCCGCAAGAAGGAATTTGGCCTTTACAGCGTGCTCGGCATGGACCGCGGCGCACTCAGCGCCATTCTCTTCTGGGAGACACTTCTGGCCGCGGCGTTCACGCTGATCGCGGGGCTTGGCCTCGGCCTGCTGCTCTCCTATGTCTCGCAGTCCGCACTGCTGCGGCTTTTATCTCTCCCCGCCGCGGCTTTCACCGTGAGCCTTGCCGCCATCAAGCAGTGCGCCATCACATTCATCGCCATCTTCGCGCTGCTCTATGTGCGCGGTGTGCTGTCGCTGCGCCATGCACAGGGCGCGGCGCTTTTGAAGAGCGAAAACGTCGGCGAAAAGCCGCCGAAGTCGCAATGGCTGCTCGTCATCCCCGGCCTTGCGCTGCTGCTCGGCGCGTACTACATCGCCGCGACCATCAACGACCCCGTACAGGCGATGCTGCTCTTCTTCCTCGCGGTCATCATGGTCATTCTATCGACGTATCTTCTCTTCATCTCCGGCAGCGTGACGCTCTGCAAAACGCTCCAGAAGGATGAGAAGTTCTACTACAAAAAGCGCAACTTTGTTTCCCTCTCGTCGCTCACCTACCGCATGAAGCGAAACGGCGCGGGCCTCGCCTCCATCTGCATTCTCTCGACGATGGTGCTGGTGATGCTTGCCTCGACGGCGAGCCTCTATTTTGGCGCGGAGGACGCGATCAACACGCTTGCCGTCCAGAATCACTGGCATCCCACGGAAATGGCGGACGTCCGTGCGGAATTCTTCTCGCTCTACGGCAGTCTCTTTTTCCTCGGCATTCTTTTAAGCGTGCTGTTCCTGTTCGCAACGCTCCTGATGCTCTACTACAAACAGGTCGTGGAGGGGTATGAGGATGCCTCGCGCTTTGCCATCATGCAGCGCGTGGGCATGACCAAGCGCGACATCCGTGAGAGCGTGAACGCGCAAATGCTGCTCATTTTTCTGCTGCCGCTTGCCGCGGCGGCGCTGCACCTCGCCTTCGCCCAGCCGATGGTCTGGCAGATCATGCAGCTGTTCGGCATCCAGAACCTCACGCTGTTTCTCGGCGTGACCGGCGCGGCGCTGCTTCTTTTCGCGCTGCTCTACTGCGCGATGTACCGCCTGACGTCGAATGCGTATTTCCGCATCGTCAGCACTGGCGGCGCCGCGGCGTGACGCGCTTTACTATATAGAGAACGGGACGGAAATGTTCATTTCCGTCCCGTTCTTCTTTTTCTCTTTTTACACCAGCAGACCGTATTTTTCGACCAGCGGCGCAAGGGCATCTTCGGTGAGATTTCCCTCGTACAAGGCTCTTCCCTGATAGGCGCGCAGGCCCGCTTCCAAAAGCTCCGCGTCGTCGCAGATAAGGCACAGCGGCTTTCTGATCATGTACTGGTAGTCCGCCAGCGCGTCGACATCTGCCCAGGACGCGAGCTTCAGCGCGACCATCGGCCATTCGTCATCCATCGCGTCGGAGAGCTTGTCCTCCAAATCGCCGTCCGCGGCCAGCACCGCGCCGTGCGTCGCATCGGCGGGCAGGAAGAAGGCTTCCTTCTCCGTTGCCGCGGGAAGAAGGTCGAGGCATTCCGGTGCGGGGCGAACGTATTCCGCGTCCTTGAGCGCTGCTTTCAGCGCGGCGACGTGCTCCTCCGTCGTGCCGCAGCAGCCGCCGAAGAGGGCCACACCTGCCTTGAGCATCTCGGGCACCAGCGCTACAAATTCCTCCGGCGGGCAGTTGTACACGGCCTCGCCGTTCACGATCTCCGGCATGCCGGCGTTGGGCTTGGCGATCAGCGGCACGCGCGCGTATTTATGCAGGCGTTGGAGCTGCGGCAACATCTGCTCGGGGCCTGCCGAGCAGTTCAGGCCGAATGCGCTCACGCCCATGCCCTCCATCACGGAAAGCGCCGCGACCACGTCCGTACCGGAGAGGATCTTGCCGCTCTCATCGCAGGTAAAGGACACAAGGATGGGCTTTTTGCTCATGCTGCGGATCGCCAGAACCGCCGCACGCGCATCGGTCAGCGTCATCATCGTCTCAATGACGTAGAGGTCGACGCCCGCCTGCTCAAGGCCCGCCGCCTGCTCGGTGTAAATGTCGACGAGCTCTTCAAACGACGCATCGCCGAGGGGGGCTAAAAAGCGGCCCGTGGGCGCGATATCGCCCGCGACCCATGCTTTTCCGTCCGCCGCCTGCTTTGAGAGCTGCGCGAGCGCTTTGTTCATCTCCTCCGTGCGGTTGAAGATGCCGCGCTCTTCGAGCTTCTGGCGGTTGCCGCCGAACGTCGGCGCGTAGAGCACATTCGAGCCGCTCGCCACATACTTGCGCTGAATTTCAAGGATGCTCTCGGGATGCTCGAGCACCCACTGCTCGGCGCTCATGTCGCCGGTGAAGCCGCGCTTTTGGAGCTCGGTGCCGGTCGCGCCGTCCAAAATCACGGGAAACTGCATTTCCATAGGGTTTTCCTCCATTAAAAATTCCTGTTCGGAACGATTTTCAAAATGTCAAACTGTCGGTGAACGCGCGGGAAAAGTCGTCGCGCCCGGAAAGCTCGAGATAGCGGCACTTTTCGGGAATCTCCGCGAGCTTTCGCCAGTTTTCCCCGTCAAGCGCCAGCATCGAAGCGCCCGCGAGCGCCGCGTTGCCAAGGGGTCTGATTTTACTAAGGCACGCGCGCGGCAGCATGCCGATACGCACTACATTCTCGGGCGAGAGATAGTTGCCGAACCCGCCCGCGAGCTCCACACTCGCAATGTCGTCCGCCGTCACGCCGCGCTGCTCGAGCAGCACCCGAATACCGCCTGCCACCGCCGCCTTGGCAAGCTGCAGGTTGCGCACGTCGCGCGCCGTCAGGCTAACGGCCTTCGTCAGGTGGAAGACGCCGTTGCCCTGGCCATCCTCGGTCAGATAGCGGCGCATGTCCTCCGGCGCGTCCTGCGGCGGCAGCAGCCGCCCGCTTTCGTCGATCACGCCTCGCTCCAAAAGCATGGCGACGAGGTCGACCAGTCCCGAGCCGCAGATGCCCTTTGCCTCTCCCCCGCCGACAATGTCGCAGAGGAAGCCCCTGTCATAGCTCACATGGCTCACCGCGCCCGTGATGCCCGGCATGCCGCAGCTGATGCCCGCGCCCTCAAACGCTGGGCCCGAGGCGACCGCGCAGCAGAGCGCGCCACTCTCATTTCCCAGCGCCATTTCGCCGTTCGTGCCGATATCGAGAAACAGCCGCAATTCCGGCTGCACAAAAAGGCCGTCTGCCAACAGTCCCGCCGTGATATCGCCGCCGACATAGCCCGCGATGCACGGGGCAAATTGCACGGGAATGCCCGAAAGCAGCTCACCCGTGCCGTCTTCAAACAGCGTTTCCGGCTGAAACGGCGCGCGGGCGATGGACGCGACCTCGCGCCCGTCGATAAGGTGCTGCATCACGGTATTGCCCGCAATGACGAGCTCCTTGACCTCCTCCAACTTCCGTCCGGCGGCGGAAAGTGTTTGTCCTAAAAGCGTCTCGGTCTGTGCGCGGATACAGCGCGACAGCTCGCCGAGCCCGTCGGACGC
>ULSU01014430.1_pt1 | contig 10799 bp, 9 predicted proteins | sample 1956941 | NCBI WGS metagenome assembly ULSU01 (sample SAMEA4835715, study PRJEB28245) | human gut metagenome | biome: gut microbiome; material: fecal sample | place: Denmark | collected 2008
GTTGGAATAATCGGTTGGTGCAGATGAGACATCTGCACCCCCTAATGATTAGTTGTGTACCAATGTGCCGATTTCCTCGCCCTGCATCACCTTCTTCAGGTTGCCCACGATGTCCATGTTGAACACGTAGATAGGCAGGTTGTTCTCCTTGCACATTGTGGTGGCGGTGAGGTCCATCACCTTCAAGCCGCGTGTGTAGATTTCGTCGTAAGTGATGTCGGTGAACTTCGTAGCTGTCGGGTCCTTCTCGGGATCGGCTGTGTAGATGCCGTCGACGCGTGTGCCCTTGAGCATCACGTCAGCCTCAATCTCGATGCCACGGAGCGACGAGCCGGTGTCGGTAGTGAAGTAGGGCGAGCCAGTGCCGGCAGAGAAGATGCAGACATATCCTGCCTCCATTGCCTCGATAGCCTTCCACTTAGAGTAGAACTCGCCGATAGGCTCCATGCGGATAGCTGTGAGCACCTTAGTCTTCACGCCCAGTGCGCCGAGCGCCGAGCTGAGTGCGAGCGAGTTGATGACGGTAGCGCACATGCCCATCTGGTCGCCCTTCACGCGGTCGAAGCCTTTCGATGCACCGCTGAGTCCGCGGAAGATGTTGCCGCCACCGATGACGATGCCAATCTGCACGCCCATTTCGTGTACTTCCTTGATCTGCTCTGCGTATTCGCCCAGACGAACGGGGTCGATACCGAAGCTCTGCTTGCCCATGAGGCTCTCGCCACTGAGCTTGAGGAGAATTCTCTTGAATTTTGCCATGTTGTATGTTTTCGTTTGTTTTATTTGTTATTGTTGGGGTGTTCTCTCTGCTTGGTTGGTGCACCCCCTTGTGTGCACCCCTTGTGATGCAAATGTACTGCTTTTTCGTGATGTAGCCAAACCATTATAGGATAAACCTCACTTCCTTCATCCAATACGTGCGTTCTTGCCCGTTTGCGTCGATGAGATGCAGGCATCCGTTGGGTGCAACGCGGCTTATGCGTGCCTCGAAGTGCTCATGCGTGGCGCAGTCTTCGTAGGCGTGCAGCCCCTCGCGACGGAACAGCGCAGCGTTGTATTCGGCGCAGATGCCAGCGCAGTCGCCCTCGATAGCACGCTGGTAGTATTCGTTGAAGCTAAGAAGCACGGCATCAAGCACCTCGTTGAGTGGTGTCTCTACACCTATTATATTATATAGCGATACGGGGTTGGGCGCATTGCTACGAAACTCGTGTTGGTTCACGTTCAGGCCGATGCCGTACACGCAGCGGTCTATGCGTTTCCCCTTCACGGTGGTCTCGATGAGCGTACCGCTTATCTTGCGGTCGCGCCAGTAGATGTCGTTGGGCCACTTCAGCGTGATGTGGTCGGTGTAGCGGTCGAGCGCAGCCTTCAGCGCCAGTGCCCCAGCCATCGACAGCACGTACTGGTCAGCTACGGCTATGTTCTGCGGACAGGTGAGTATGGAGAACAGCAGGTTCTTGCCTCGCTCGCTCTCCCATGAGTTGCCTGCCTGTCCGCGTCCTGCCGTCTGATATTCAGCCACCGCTACCACCATCTCCTTAGGCGAGGGAATGGGGTGAGCAAGAAGCACATCGTTCGTCGACGTGGTCTCCGTGAGTTTTAGTATCTTCATTTTCAGAGTTTTGAATTCAAAATGCCAAGCACGGGTTGAACGCATCGACGATGTGCTCCACTTGCGCCGTTTCCTTCGTGCCGCCAATAACGGAAATCACGTCGAAGCGCAGTTCGTCGAGCACGTTGAGCATCTTCACATACGAGTCGGCAGCCATGCCGATGTTGCGAATCTTCCTTCGGTCTACAGCCTCCTCGGGCTTTGTAATGACATCCGTAGCTCGCGTCTTCACCTCCACGAACACGATGGTGCGCAGGTCGGGCGACCGCGCGATGATGTCAATGTCGCGGTGTCCGTCGCGCCAGTCGCGCTCAATAATCTCGTATCCCGAGTTGCGCAGATAGTCGGCAGCCAGGTCTTCGCCCCATTTTCCCGTGTCGTTATGCTTTGCCATGTTGTTCGTTTTGCAGGCAAAGGTACAGCTATTTGAAGAGACGGCAAAGCAAGTAGGCTTGTTTTTGTTTAATTCGACCTCTACCACGTTACGGAGTACGGCTACTTTGTACTTCTATGTACGGCAATAATAGTCGTTTAAATGTTAAAATTGGATGGTATTGACATATTTTTCGTATAAACCTTGCTTGTTATGATAAAATATCATTAAATTTGCAGTGGCTCTCAAGTCTGTGTGTCAAATTGGGTTCGCTCAATGTCGCTAAGCAGACAGCCAACGCCGAGCTGAAAACTGAGAAGTCCAAACAACTTTCTCGGTAATAAGCGGGCTATGGGTGGGAAGAGAGTCAAGACATATAGAAGGCGTTTATCTTACGCTGTGTTTGAGACGAACTGGAATCTTGCAAATGAAAGTTTATTATAGTCTTGAACGTAGCCAACGGTAGATGTCCCGGGTGTGATTTATCAATTCCCGTGGAGACCTTGTAAGCATAGATTGCACCATTTCGGATGCAATCAAATGTATTATATAGGTCTCTTTACGGTAATGGTTTTCATATCGGCGTGGGCTCTGACGTTGTCTGTTCAACTATAATAGGCAATGCAAGAGCCTCAGTTCGTGGAATAGACAACAGGACGATTCCACGCTTTTTTGTGTCAAATAGTTGCTAATTTAATGCAAGCACAAAAACGATATGAACGCATTGCTTAATGCGCATACCAAACATGAAGACCAATTGTCTCCTCGCATCGGATTTGTCTCCGCTGTCCTCCCCGAAGCTCAACGCTCACAAACTGGGGTGTCCTCGGACTATGTGCAAAAGGCAAATCACGAATGGTTCGTGTTGCGAGTTACATACAACAGAACACAGAAAGCTTGCGACATCATATCTACAGCCAATGTGCAGTCATATATGCCTATGCATTATGTAATAAAGAAAGAGATTGGGAAGAAGAAGCGAACATTACAGCCTCTTCTTCCCAATCTCTTTTTTGTATATGCTACAAGGGAGACCGTAAACTCCATTATCAAGAAAAAGGGAGAAGAGACATCTGTTTTAAAATTTTATCTTGATAAGACAAAACCATTGGAGGACAATGGCAAACATCCCCCTCTCACAATTCCATTTACATCAATGACGAACTTTATCAAAGCTACAAGTACAGACAGTGAGCATGTACGGATAGTGTCCGCGGAACAATGCCACTATAAAAGTGGTGATATGGTAAAGGTGATTGATGGAGAATTTAAGGGAGTAACAGGTCGTGTGGCTCGTATTGCAGGACAACAACGTGTTGTTGTGGAAATATCAGGGCTATGCTTAGTCGCGACAGCTTATATTCCAAATGGATTTTTAGAAACAGTACAAAATCAATTATAAATTAAAAGATTCCTACAATGAAAAAAATGTTCGTATGTACGTTTGCCATTCTTTGCCTTAGTGCAAACATAACAGCGCAGACTACAAAAGATGTTCGTAAAGAACGTCAAGAGATGCGTAAAGCGTCCAAGAGTGAGTTAAACGAAAAAGCATCAAAAGCTGCAAGAAAAGAAGCCAAGAAACTGACCAAAGAAGGTTGGGTTACAGTACCTGGAGCTTTGCCTTTAGAAAAGCAATTGGATAAATCGTATATGATGCAGACGGAGTACGATGAAGATATGTATCCTAAGTATCTTATGGGCGAAGCAATGAGCATAGGCGAGAACTATGATGCTGCAAAGATGCAGGCTTTGGAATTAGCCAAGCAGAATCTTGCAGGTCTGATACAGACTGAAGTAACGGCACTTGTTGAAAATTCTGTAGCCAACAAACAACTTGGTGCTGAAGAAGCTGCATCATTGACACAAAGTATCATGGGGGCCAAGAATCTTATCTCTCAAAGTATTGGTCGTACCATAATTGTAATGGAGTGTTATCGTGTAAAAAGCAACAAGAATAAAGAAGTTCTTGTTCGTATAGCTTACAATGGTGCTATGGCAAAGGCGGCAGCAAAACGAGCCGTGCAAGATGAACTGAAAGACAAAAGCGAGGAAATACATAAAAAGCTGGATAAGATATTAGGATGGTAAAGAGACTCCTATGCTACTTGATGTGCATCACATTCTCCATCTGTTGTTTTTCTCAACAGACTAAAACAGTAGATGGAGAATACACATACTTTGTGCCTGAGAATGTTGATTTGGAAAAAGCCAAGCAAATAGCGTTGGAGCGTCTGAAAACCCAATTGATTGCAGACGAGTTTGGCACAACCATGTCACAATCGAATTCTACATTGGTGAAAAATAGTAATGGTGAGTCGGAGGTCGATTTTCTTTCTATCGGCGGAAGCGAGGTTAAGGGTGAGTGGATTGAAACAATAGGCAAACCACGATTCGACATTTCCTATGAAAAGGATATACTTGTAGTGCGTGTTGCGGTGAAAGGACGGATTAGAGAAATTGTTTCATCTACTATTGATGTCAAATCGTTGGTGTTGCGTAATGGTATAGAAGACAGATTTGAAAGCAATTCGTTTAAAAGCGGTGATGACCTCTTCGTTTCATTTCAGTCACCCACATCAGGTTATCTTGTCGTATATCTTATAGATGCAGACCAACATGCTTTCTGTCTTCTACCCTACCAGAACATGGAGAGTGGTTGTTTTCCCGTGGAAGCCAATAAAAGATATGTATTATTCTCTATAAAAAACGCATCACCAGAACTTAAACCATACGTAGACGAATATACCATGACTTGTTCACACGAACAGGAAATGAATCAAGTGTATGTGGTGTTTTCAACCAACTCTTTTGTGAAGGCGATAGACAACAAACACGATGAAGGGCTGCCAAGAGAACTCTCTTATGATGATTTTCAAAAATGGCTGGCAAAATGCAGAGCACGAGATACTAATATGGTGTTAAAGAAAACAACTATAACAATACATAAGTGATAAAGGAGGATGATATGAAACAAGTAGCATTCATTATAATCCTATGTACCAGTTTAAGTTGTAATGCTCAAACTGCGGATCCTCATAGCGTTTATGAGAAATTCAAGCAGCAAGCTAAGCAAGAGTATAGTGATTTTCGCAGACAGGCAAATGCTCAATATGCAAAATTCTTGGAGGAATCATGGAAGCGTTTTAATGCTCTTCCTGCTATTCCTAAGCCTAAAGATGAAACAATTCCACCAGTAATTGTTGTTGAAGAAGATAAAGACAAGCCTATTGAAAATCGCGCAATTCCAATAAAGGATGTTGTTACAACTCCACAGCCTCTTTCACAACCAATACCGGTAGAACCTATAAAAGAACAACAGCAACCAAATGAAGAAATAGTTAAATTCGAGTATTATGGAACCGAGTGTGCTATTCGTATAAACAATGAGGTTAGAAATATGTTGAGCAACTTAAAAAGTGACAATAGTAATCTGTCGAAAGTATGGACTTCACTTTCAGATAAAGGCGTCTTAAATAATACGATAAGAGATTGTCTTTCGTTGAGAATAAGTTTGAGTCTATGTGATTGGGCATATCTTAACCTATTGTTTTCACTTTCAAAAGCCATATATGGAACTACAAATGAAGCCACGATGCTGACTTCTTATATTTTTAGTCAAAGTGGTTATAAAATGAGAATTGGACGGAATAGACAACACTTGTATTTATTGTATGCAAGCGAGCATGGAATTTATGAGATCCCATATTTCAATATAGATGATTTGAATTTTTATCCATTTGAATGTAACGAAACTCAACTTGAAATATGTGATGCTTCATTTCCGCAAGAAAAACCTTTATCCTTGTTTATTCCGCAAAATCCAAAATTTGAATATAAAGCAAGTGATTTGCGAACTTTGACATCTAAAAGATATCCAAATGTTCAAGTACAAATTCAAGTTAACGAAAATCTGATAGATTTCTATAATACATATCCAGCATCTGAAGTAAATGGTAATTTTATGACAAAATGGGCAATGTATGCCAATACGCCATTGGATGAGCATGTAAAAGAAAAACTATATCCAGCACTAATGGATAAAATTAATGGATTGAGTCAATTGGATGCTGTAAACAAATTGCTTAATTGGGTTCAAACCGCCTTTGTTTATGAATATGATGATAAGGTCTGGGGACATGACAGAGCTTTCTTTGCAGAGGAAACCTTATATTATCCATATTGTGATTGTGAAGACAGAGCTATATTATTCACTCGCTTAGTAAGGGATTTATTGGGATTGAAAACTATATTAGTGTTTTACCCAGGACATCTAGCAAGTGCTGTATGTTTTACGGACAAAGTCGCAGGAGATTATATTATGTTAGATGGTAAGCGATTCATCATTACCGATCCTACATACATAGGGGCTCCTGTTGGGAATACAATGCCTGATATGGACAATACACAAGCAAGTGTGATACTATTAAATTAAAATATTTATATGAATATGAGAAGAATAATAAAAACAATGCTATTGCTGATAGTGTTAATGTTGTCTATCTGCACTTTTGCACAGAATGTAGCTGTCACCAAACAATTGAAAGCAAAATATTCTATTGTAGAATACAATAAGTCTAATGGTGGATGGTACCTAATAGGTAAACAAGAAGGAACAGAAACGCTGTATGGCTTCTGCAACAAATTAGGAAAGGTGATAGCTTTTGGCGGTAAGGAATACAAAGTTTATGATGCTTTTATTGAATTTTATATGCCTGATCCTGCATTAAAAAAAGCATACGATGAGTGGAAAAAGGAACATGATGAGTGGAAAAAGGAATATAATGAATATGATAAATTGCGAAGGCAATACGAAGCAAAAAAAGAAGTTATAGCACAAGAATTAGCTGATAAAGAAAATAATAAAAATAAAAAATCAACTACTTATGAGGAGGCTTATTGGTCGAGCTATTTTTCAAAAAGTTCAATTGAATTCTGGAGCCAAGCAGAGGCAATTATGCTTAAACAAGGAATTGAAAAGCCAGTTATTCGCCAAGAGCCAATAATGCCTTGCGAGGGATACCAGTGGGTACAATATACATTCATTCAGCCTCAGCCTTATCAAGAGATTGATTATAGGGAATTGCGTAATGAAAACTATATCCTTTGCTCTGTGAAGAAAAACGGATTGTATGGTTTAGCGAATAAAAACCTGAAAATTATTATACCTTGTAGTTATAACAAGCCTATAGAAACCTCATATAGTATCTTAGATAATACATGTCAGAAGTTTTGTATAAATGGGAAATATGGTGTTGTCAATAAATCAGGAAAAATAATATTGAAAGCCGAATACAAAGATATTAGCACAACAACAAACCATCTACTAAAAGTGACAAAGGATAACAATTTAATTGGTATCTATGATACTAATGGTACTGAGGTGTTGCCCTGCATATTTACAGATGTGTCGTTTGCAACCAAAAGTAGCCAGTCGTTTAGTGCTTTTGCTCAAAGATATGTTGAGCAATTTGTCAACGAATGGCAAAAGAAAGGTGAGTTTGAGAAAACTGCTGTTTGGCAGATAAGAGTGAACGAACAGACGCGCCAACAAAAAATCATAGACCTTACAAAGAAAGCCCAGACTGCATATTTGGGATTATATGCTAATAATATTGAGAATGACTTCACTTTAGGTAAGTACGACCCTGATCACGAGACTTTCTTGATAGAATGTAAGATAGGTGGCAAACTACTCGTTCCTGTACCAATAGCAAAGGCAGAAAACTTTAAAAACAAATTTGAAGAGTGCACTAAGAAACTATCCTACTTTATCCAGAATGATGGTATAGGATTGGCAAAATGCGACTTCATTTTATCTCAAAATGAAGTATATACATTCAACAATCAGGCTTCATTGAATTACAGTATTGCACAGGTGGAATACAATTTCGATCCTATCAATATCAACCCCGTTGCATCAAATGGCAATCAAGGCAAACAGACTATATCAACCATCTCGCTTAATGTCGGCAAATCAGATGTTGATATTAACATTCCGGTTAATGCTACAAATAACGACAAGACATTTGCTGTTGTCATTTCTAACGAAAACTATCAAAATGAGAAAAAGGTGGATTTTGCCAACAATGACGGATGGGTATTTAAGGAATATTGCCAAAAAGCTCTTGGCATCCCTGCACAAAATATTCACTATAGGGCTGATGCCACTTTTAACAACATCAAATACGAACTAAACTGGATAAGACAAGTGACAGAGGCTTACAAAAACGAAGCAAAAGTTATCTTCTATTTTGCTGGTCATGGTGTACCTGATGACTATTCTAAAGAAGCATTTCTTTTACCGGTTGATGCTATTAGTACAGATGTTTCTACAGGTATCTCTCTTAATGCTTTATACAAGTCTTTGGGAGAGACATCAGCCAATAAGGTTTTTGTGTTCCTTGACGCTTGTTTCAGCGGAGCGTTGCGTGGAAATGGAATGTTGGCTTCGGCACGTGGAGTTGCGATTAAGTCAAAGGCTGACGAACTACAAGGCAATATGGTTGTCTTCTCTGCTGCATCAGGACAGGAAACAGCTTATCCATACAAAACAAAGAACCATGGAATGTTTACATATTTTATGTTGAAAAAACTGAAAGAATCAAAAGGAGATATTACTCTTGACAAATTGAGCGACTATGTAATTACCAATGTAAAGCAACAGTCTATTGTTGTCAATGGCAAAAGCCAAACACCAATGGTTTCTACATCTATGTCGTTAGTAAATGATTGGAAAGAACTAAAACTGAAATAACAAAAGCAATAAAAATACCTTCAAAGATTTCGTACGAAGGTAAAACCTGTATAGTTAGAGGTGTAGTGGTACTTATATTATAAAAAAAATAAGTACCACTTATTTTGTGTTGTCTTTCTTTTACATTATCTTTGTATTCACTTTTTTAGTTACGTAGTATCTACGATGTACTTATTAAGTATCCACTTGAAGACATAAAACGACATGGAGAATACAGAACAGCAGAAGAAGGACGAGCAGTTTATGCGTCGTGCTCTGGTGGAGGCAGAGGCGGCACGCGACGAGGGCGAGATACCCGTGGGCGCGGTTATCGTGGCTGGCGACCGCATCATTGCGCGTGCGCATAACCTCACGGAGACACTTGGCGACGTGACGGCACACGCCGAGATGCAGGCGATAACATCGGCTGCTAATCAGCTCGGCGGCAAATACCTCACCGACTGCACGCTCTACGTCACCGTAGAGCCTTGCATCATGTGCGCCGGTGCCTTGGGCTGGGCGCAGGTGCGGCGCGTGGTGTATGGTGCTGCAGACGAGAAGCGCGGTTTCCGCGCCTTCGCTCCAAAGGCTCTGCACCCGAAGTGCGAGGTGGTGAGTGGCGTTTTGGAGGAGGAGTGCCGAACGCTGATGACCGAGTTCTTCAGGTCGAAACGCTGAAATAAGAAAACCGTTTAATAACCCTTTCTTTTAGATATTAGAATGAACAACAAATCAGAAACAAAACACTCTTGTTGTGGCGGAAGGCAGAACTTCTGGCTGTGGCTTGGCGCATTGGTCGTGGGCTCGTGCCTCGGATTGCTCGGCGTGGAGTGGGTGAACACGGCGGCTAACTTCGTGGCTACCATCTTCACACGTCTCTTCCAGTTTATAGCTGTGCCGACCATAGCACTTGCCGTGACAACAACACTCGCCACGTTCGGTATGCAGCGCGAAACACGTCGCATATTCCGCCATACCATCAGTTATACGCTGCTCACCACCATTGCTGCAGCTGCTGTGGGCATGGTGCTCTATATCATCATCTCGCCCGACAACTTGCCGATGGAGATGGTGAAGAGTAGTCGTTTGGATGACGGCGTACCGCAGGAGGTGACCAATGGGTCGTACTTCGACTATATGATTGGCATCGTGCCCGACAACTTCCTGCGCCCGTTTATTGAGGGCAATGTACTGTCGGTGCTGCTCATCGCCGTGGCTGTGGGCTTGGCGTTGGCGAAGATGCCCGAGGGGGAGAACAAGGTGCTGCTTATGCGCGGACTGAGTGCGCTGCAGGAGGTGGTGTCGCGACTCATACGCTGGCTTATCGCTGTGCTGCCTGTGGGCATCGTGGCGTTCGCTGCGCAGCTGTCGGCAGAGGTGTCGGCAGGCACGGTCGTAGCATCGATAGGCAAGTATGTAGCCGTGATATTGGGTGGTAATATGCTGCAGTTCTTCGTGGTGCTGCCACTATTCCTCGTGGCTCGCGGACTCAACCCCGTGCACGTTATGCGCCGCATGATGCCGGCTGTGCTCATGGCGCTGTTCACGAAAAGTTCGGCTGCCACGCTGCCCGTGACGATACAGACCTCGGAGGAGCGACTCGGCGTGGACAGCAAGGTGGCGCGCTTCGTGCTGCCCATCTGCACAACCATCAACATGAACGGTTGTGCTGCGTTCATCTTCGTGACGTCGCTCTTCGTGATGCAGAACGGTGGCGTGGAGCTGTCGCTGCCCGTGATGTTGCTTTGGCTGTTCATCTCTGTGGTGGCTGCCATAGGCAACGCCGGAGTGCCGATGGGCTGCTTCTTCCTCACGCTCTCGCTGATGTCGGGCGTGGGTGCGCCGGTTGCGATAATGGGTGTTATACTGCCCGTATTCACGGTGCTCGATATGATTGAGACCGCCGAGAATGTGTGGTCGGACTCGTGTGTCGCGGCGATGGTGGATAAGGATATGAAGAATTGATGGACGGTGTTTTCCGCTGACGCTGATAAAACAAAAAGATGGAGCCAACGATTGTTGACTCCATCTTTTTTGTTGTATGCTCGGCACGAGCATTGTCTAACGGGTGCAAG
>ULSU01039455.1_pt1 | contig 10740 bp, 10 predicted proteins | sample 1956941 | NCBI WGS metagenome assembly ULSU01 (sample SAMEA4835715, study PRJEB28245) | human gut metagenome | biome: gut microbiome; material: fecal sample | place: Denmark | collected 2008
GTACTATCTGTTTTTGATTATATATACCAGAATAGTCTATAAATGGAGAAACTTTGTAGTCAGTATTTTTAATAATTTCACCATTATTATTTAGTAATCCACTTTCCCATTCTTCTGTAACAGCATCAACATCAAGTGACAACGGAATTATGCTTATCTTTATATTATCAGCTAGTTTATTTGTAGTGATAGACTTATCTGCTAACTTGCTAGATGTCACAGACTTATTAGCTAATTTATCTGTAGTTACAGCCTCATTGGCTAACTTCTCTGTAGTGACAGACTTATTTTCATAAAAATGATATTTTACATAATCATTATAATTAGTATTTACAGATACTAAACAAAAATCATAGCTAGAAGGTGTAGAGATTCCACCATCATACGTTTTACTTTCTACTAATGTTGCATTATCTATTGTTCCATTATAAAAATTGATTGATGATAAGCCTTTAGTATATTCAAATGTATAGCTTCTATTTGGCAATAAATTAGCATAAAGACAACGGAAATTACTATCTCCAACATAATATCTTGGCAATTTTGTAGTTCCATCTACATAATAATCATCAACTAATACAAAACAATTACTTGATGCCTTATTAGATAGTTCTCGAAAAATTCTTTTTGAAGCTTTTTGAGACATTACTTTATCCTCAGCTTCACCTGATTCCTGTACAATACTCGCCTTGTCGAACTTCTTAGACAATTCTTTATTGACTCTAGTCTGCTCAGTCTGCATTTGAGAAGTAACATCTGCCGAGTTTGCTTTCTTGGCAATCTCAGCATCATGCGACTTATTCTTTTTAGCAAGTTCATCAATGGCTCCTTGGGCAGTGATTGCAGTCATGCCACTAGTCTCGTTGTTATAAGAGACAGCATTTGCAGTTGATGCTCCACCTGAGACGGTGATGTCTTTGATGGCATCCTCCAACTGATGGGTCTTTTCACCTATCTGCTGCAAGTTCTCTTGGTCTCCATTAAGAAACACTTGCTTAGCAGAGGCAATCTTACCCTTCTTGGTCTTGGCTAGAAGCTCGTCTGTTAAATTTATACTCATATTATATAATCTTTATACGTTTATGATATTACTAAATTCCATGTAGCTGCGGTGAGAGGATTGGCTGTGCGGTATGCCTTGAAACTGCCTAGATTATTTGTGATAGTCTGAGGAGCAGCAAGGGTTACATCAAATCCTGCACTTGCTACACGGCTGATTGAGAGATAGCTAGGTACTACTAGCCAGATGTAATCGTTATCCTTAGTAGTTACTTTTGGATTGAATGATACTCCTGTTGCTGATACCTTGTTGAGCGTATTGAGAATTTCTGCGGTCATGGTGGCTGCTGGGTTTCCACCAAAGTAGCAGAGATAGCGAGTCTGCGATGTGCTCTTGCCAGTTCTGCCCTTCTTGGTTACTGCAAAATTGAAGATTTCTCTTGCTCCTTGTATATGTTCTGTAAAAGAGCCATTAGCAACTGGAGTGCTAGCGATAATGCCAATTTCCAAGTCCTCGTTAATTCTCTTTGATACTTCCAATGTATCAGGCACAAGTGGTTTGTTGTCGCTTGAAACGGAATACCTTACCTCTGTCTGCATAGTGTCTACATTCGGGATAATGGTGAATCCTAACGTGATAGGATAAACCGTATCGTTCAGCTTGGCTATGCTTACGTCTACATTCTGAATGGTTTCCACCAAATCCTCAGGAAGACCAGTGGCTGCATTGATAGCCTGACGAAGCTCTTGGTCTAACTTCTCTACACCGATGGTATTGTCTTTCAACTTGTCTTTGGTGATGGAGTTCTCTGCCAACTTCTCATTGGTGATACTTCCATCCTCCAGCTTCTCGTTGCTGACAGAACCATTTTGGAGATTGGTGTTGCCAACAGAACCAGCAGCCATCTTTTCGTTGGTGATAGCACCATCCTTGATTTGCTGAGTCTCTAACTTATCCGTTACATTGACCTTCTTGTCGAGTGATTCCTTGACGGATTCTCCCGATTCCTCGTCCTTGACGTACTTTGAATATGTCAGAGTCTGGTCTTTGCGCCCACTGATGAGGATGCTGTTGTATTTTTTCTTTTCTGACATATTATTCTTTTAATTTAATTTGATATTCGTTATCGTCACCAGCTATAAGTTCGTCCGACCAATAGTAGTAGAGGTAACCTAGCTTTGTGGCGTTCATGGATGCCTCGAACCCACATTGATTGAATACAAGTGGCTGGCGGCTTGCAAACCAGATGTACGGTTTCTCTTCCGTGGTTGTGATGGTGAGAGTCTGACCGACAAGAGTGCCTTCCATAAGCGTAAGGTCTTCCATGTTCAATTCGCTCATATTCTTGGCTGATGATGCGCCATAATAGCTTGCATTGACGGTTCCACTTGCTGTGATGGTAACATAGCCTGATACGGCTGGGATGAAGACCTTGTGGGTGTTGCTGTTGTAATATTCAGCAGTAACGTCCTTTCCGTCCATGATAACCTTTACCTGACCGATACTGAAACCTTCTATAGGCATGAACTGAGCTTCCAGTTTCTTTCCGTTGCTGATAGTTGCGTTAATTACGAAGCTCTCCTGACTATCTACCATCTGAGTTTCTTCATTGATGGTATAGCTGAACTTAGCGTTGTCAACTATGAAAGATACTGGGCAAGTTGACTGGTTGTCGGTCACGATGTAGTAGCGAAGGTTGAATAAGCCAGTATGCTCACCTTCCGTGATACCGATAGGCACATTGCTCATAGAGTTGTGTTCTACGATTCTCAGAAGGTTTCGCTCAATGCTGACCATTTCGCTACCATCATACTTCCATGATACCCTGACATTGTAGTTTCCGTAATCAAGGGTGGAAGGTATGTCGCATATCAGTACGTTGCCTTGGATTCCTGCTACTTGTACTGGAACAGAAATTGTATTGCAGAAACAGCCCGATAGCTCTACTCTGATGTCGGTGGCTAGATTCATATCGAAATCAACGAGTCGCTGGAACTCTTTCGATACGTCCATCTTCCGCACCATGATGTGGAGTTTGAAACTATTTCCTTGTACTATTTTATAAATCATATTTGATACACATTATTAATAATAGGCAAAGATAGGCAGAATTTTCTCCACCTATCTTTTATCCGTTTATTTAGGGCAGAAAAATTTTAGATTAAGCCCTTCCATCTGAGAAATTTGCGCTTGCGGCTGCGCTTTCCCTTCTCACTCTTGCAGTTGGTATGGTAGACGCAATCCTTGAAGAGGTCTCTGACCTTCATGTCGTTGTCTACCAGTTTGGTCTTCTTGAATGCCTCGAAGAGAGGGCGGTTCAAAATCATGAGGTTGCCCTTCTGCGTAGGAAGGACGTAGAAGATTTCACCATTGTTCTTCTTGGATGCGTAGTCTGCCTTAGCCGTAGCTTGTCGGTACATGATTTCGCACTTGATGCGCTTGAAAATCTTTGTTACTTTCATAATCGTAATTATTATTGTTTGAAACTATATGATGGTTGCTGCCGAAACAGAAACCTTTCTTCTCATTACTCTTGACTGAATGGAAATCATCTTAGGCATTTCCATTTCATTGAAACAGATGTGGAGTCCGATGGCTCTAGTCATGAGCAAATCATCGTGCTTTCCGTCTGCTGCCTCGTATACGGTTCCGTTCTTCTCGTAGGTGAGATATTCATCTAAGCATCTATCGTCTCGCTCTACATAGAGTTGTTCACGGATAACCTGAACCAATACTGAGATAACCATTGGCTTGGTTGCCACGTTGGTATGGAATCCGTACTTCACTGGAACCTTATTCTTGATGTCTGATTCGCTCTGTTTGCGTGCATAGAGATTGTCGTATACATCTTTAATTTGATTCAGGATGAACTCAGACTGGTCACCACCTTCCAAGATGTGCTCCTTGTCTTTCGTCTCCAATGTGTTGGATTCAATCACCAACAGAGCATCGTTGTAGTATTTGGCTATCTGAGCCGCCTTCCATGCCAGCAAGTCCATATCAATATGCCCATACCATTGGGCTACCACATACGGCTTGCCACCTTCCATCATCCAATAGCGGTCGAAGACACAGATAACAGACCAGTCGGCATTCTTGCTACGTCCACCAATATCCACTACGACCAGATAGCGGTTGATTACCTTGCAATCGTCAAAGGTCTCAGGCTTGCTCCATATCCACAACTGCCCCTGCTTGTCTTCACAGAACCGTACATTCAGCATACACTTCTTGCCTTTGTAGCCATCACCATAAACATCACCGATGAATTTAGGTGCTCGGCATCCCTTGCGGAACTTGTCAACCTTGTCTTCGGCAAACACCTTGGCTCCTGAATGCTTGAATGCTTCAATATCATCGGTAGGGTAGCCAGCAGCCATATCGGCATGGTCGGTGAACTTCTTGCGCTCGGCAATATACCAGTTGATGGCTTCGAGTGGAGCACCCAGTGTCCATAACTTCCAAAGATAGGTACACGGCTCTTCTCGGTCGGACATCGTGTTGGTATTATTGCGGTTCTCGTATAGCCATTTGGCAAACTCTACCTTCTGTTTCTTGCTTTCAAATTCGAGATGATACATATCGTATATCTCGAACCAAGGAACGAAGAACGGCTCAAACTGAGATTGTCCCTTTTTGGCGGCAAGCCACTCCTTGTGGAAGAAGTTGCCAGTACCATTGGCGGTGGATTCGTAGGCAATCATCGTGTATGGTCGGTACAAGATACCATTGGTAGCATTCTGTACTACCTCCTCAGGAGATTTACCATCCGTCTTTTTCCACAAACCCACCTCGGAAAGGTGAACCAAGTTGTAGTCTTCACCATTGGCAGAAAGTGGTCGTTCCATTGAACCAACCTTAATCTTGCAGAATCGCTGAGGAACCTTCTTTACATTACCTGATGTTCCTACTCCAACAAACTTCGGCTCGTTCTCAGAGAATGCTTCTCCCATTTCGTAGAGGAACTTGGTAGGAAAGTTTTTCAGAGCTTCCTCGAACATACCACGGATGGTCTCTGCTGTGTCCTTGACCTGAGCCACGATGAGCGAGTTGAGACCCTTCTGCCACATGAGTTGCAGCCAGAGAAAGTACATCTGAATAACCGTAGAACCTCCCCATTGTCGGGCTTTCAGCAGGATGAGACGGATAGGGCGATTCTTCTTTCTTCGCTCCTCCAGCCACCTGAGCAGTCTTCGCTGCGGTCTTCTGAGCACAAAACGGAAGGGGAGACCTCCACCTTTCGGCTTGATATAGATGAATGTGGCAAAGAAGAAGAAAGGGTCGTGTTTCATCCTGATGCGAGTGAATTGCTCCACCAGTTGCTCCATTTCTTCCTCTAGGTTGTACGGCTCGTCTATATCCTTGTGCAGTTCATTGATTACATCCTTGCAGCTACCAAATTCGATGAGCATCTTGACGAGCGGAATCTTCTTCATGGAAACTGGAAGCTGCTGTTTCTGAATCGGGAAATCAGGAAGAAAGAGCAGGAATCGCTTATCTCCACAACCTTCACCCTTGATAGGATTGAATGGCGTGTTGATTTCCTTGATTCGTTTCTCGTTCTCTTTCAGGATGCCAAGCACATGTTTGTCTACAGCATCAGTCAGTTTGGCGGTTACTTGTCTTGGCATAGCGGTGCATTTAGATAACCCCACAACAGACCAAGTACATAGCAATAGATGTGGACTCCAACTGCCATGCAAGGGAAGAAGATTCCAACACAGATATATAGGAGAATGGTGAGATTGTATCTTACCTTATTCTCCACGTAGGGGGCGATAAAGCCCATGTAAGCATAGATAAAGCCGCTTAGACCGATGATTGGTACGGATGATGCAAAAGGATAGCTGATGGCTATGAGATAGAATGCCACCAAGTGACCGATGCCACAAGGGATGGCTCGGTAGCATTGATGGAAAACATAAAGGTTGATGGCAGCATGAAAGATGTTCTGATGAAAGAAAGGGTAGCTTAGTCGGTTCTGAATAGAACAATCGTCAAAGAGACCCATGCCATCATATCCAAGAAAAGTGATACACATTATTATAATGTACCCAGCATAAAGCGCAATCTTCTCTTTCGTATCTCGTAGCATCTTTGCTTCTCCTCCTTTCTCACCCTGCTAAGAATTACGTGTATGCTTTGAGGAGTCAAATAGAAACTGGGTGCTTTTTCAGCACATACACGTTTGATAATATCCATATTACTGAGATATGGCTCATTACTCTTATGAATCTGGAATCGTCTGAAAATCTCCTGATACATTTCCTTTCGGGTAGGTATCATATTATCAAGAGGTTTTCCTTTCAGTAAGTCTAATATGACTATATAAGCACGGTCTTCTGAAACCCAAAATCTTCTGCTCGGAGATTGGGCTAGCTTTTCCTCAATCTCTGAGAGTCTGATATTGTCTCTTACATTAATAATTTCTTTGTAAGCCCTCAATAAATCAGCATCACGTTCCTCTATAAAATAGCATCGTGAATCCTTATATTTCATATCTGACCCTGCAAATATACAAAAAAGTATTGAATTAGTCGCATCCGATTAGACTAAATTAACGGATAAAAGATGAAAATCGGAAAAAAGCATTAATTTTGGGCATTGATTTATAAATATACACATATATATATGGACGATAATACAAATATTGAGCAGAATGCTGGTGCTGCAAAACAGCAAGATACCAAGACCAAGAGAGACTTGGCTTTGGAGCGTTTGAAGACCCGCCACCCTAATACGGAGTATGCGGATGATGAAGCTATGTATGGAGCCATCAACGATGATTATGATGCCGACCAGAAGGCTTTGCAGGGGTATAAGGATAACGAAAAGGCGATGGGCGATTGGCTGGGTAGTGACCCTGAGGCGGCTACCTTCCTTCAAGCGATGAAGGCTGGCAAGAGTCCTTACGCTGAGTTGATTCGTACACATGGCGAGGATGCCATTGACTACTATTCAGACCCTGATAATGCGGATGAGATTGCATCGGCTCAGTCGGAGTTCTTGCAGAATGCTGCCAACGGCAAGAAATTGCAGGAGGAGTATGACAAGAATATGCCTTCCAGCTATGAGGTATTCGACAAGTTGGAAGAGAAGTATGGCGAGGAAGCTGTGAATGATGCAATTGACCAGTGCTTTCAGACCATGCGCAATGTGGTGACTGGCAAGTTTACAGAGGAAATGATTACTGCTTTCATCAAGGCTAAGAACCATGATACTGATGTGGCTGATGCTGCCCATGAAGGTGAGGTTCGTGGCAAGAACAGCAAGCACGTCAAGAACCTTGAACTGAGAAAGAAGGGTGATGGTATTGCTGACCTTGATTCTGCCAATGCAGAGACCAAGCCTACGGATAATCAGCCTGACCTTGGTGCTGTTGGTAGAATATCACGTAGGGGTAATATCTGGCAGCGTGGCAACGAGAAGAGAACACACATTCGATAATGAGAAAAGGTAAAAAGATAATATATAATGTTTAATTAATTTAGGATAACAATGAAGAAAAGTACATTTAATCGGCTGCTTTCCGTCTTCCTGATGGTTATGGCAGTTATTTTTGGAGTGAATGGTCAGGTTATCATGGCTGAGGCGGCTCTGCCTGATGGCGGTACTACCAAGAGTGGTCATGCTGCGGAAGCTGGTGGTGCTACTGCTGCCGATGATGCTGGCAATGGTGGTGCGGCTCGTCAGGATGATGGTATCGCTACTGAGGGAAAAGGTCGTGAGCACTTTAACGAGAATGGTACGGAGTTCTATGAGAACGACATCAACGACAAGATTACCAAGATTCGTCCGATGGCTACTCCAGTTGACCAGATTTCACGCTATGCGACAACCAAGCCTGCTAGTTCGTTTGTAGTTGAGTATTGGAGTATCGGTACACGTCCTATCAAGACAACCGTCAAGGAGGATACCACGAAGAGTACTGGTACATCTATGGTATTGAAGGTAGAAGACCCTGAAATGTTTACTTTGGATGATACCATCCGAGTGGTGGGTGTGAAGGCTATTACCAACTATAAGGGTGTTGCCTATTCAACAATTACAGATGCTCCTACTCCTGATTTGGAACTTTGCGTTTGCGGTAAAGATACAGAGGGTTATCCTATTGTGTATGCTGTAAATGGTGAGTTGGTCAGCAAGCAGGCTATCGGCATTCCTGTTTTGAAGAAGGGTCAGGTACTTATCCGTATGGCTAAGAGTTGCGGTGAGTTGGATGTACAGACAGGTCGTTTCAACAACCTTCCTGATTCTGAGATTCAGTACTGCCAGAACTTCATGATTCAGGTAGAGGAGAGTACCTTTAATAAGATTGCAGCTAAGCGAGTAGACTGGGATTTCTCTGACATCGAGGAGGATAGTATCTATGATATGCGTCTTGCGATGGAAGGTACTTATCTCTTCGGTGATATGGCTTGTATCAAGCATACTACCAAGAACAACTCTGCCCAGTGGTTTACCAAGGGTATTTGGTGGATGGCTGGTAAGGATATTGAGGTAGGTCATGTTGCTACTGCTGACGATATTAAGAAGGGCTACGGCAAGAATGAACGAGTGATTACTGATTTGGAGTTGGTTGACATTTCAAAAGACTTGTTTGTTGGTACTGGTATCGGCAACAAGCGCAAGGTGATTATCGCTGGTTCAGATTTCGTGAGCGCATTCAGTAAGATTGATTCTGACAAGTTCCGTTTGAAAGACACCGTTGAGGTTTGGGACTTAAAGTTCAAGAGTTGGGAGACTGACTTCGGTGAGGTGTTGATGATTCACTCTGAGTTGTTTGACATCTTCGGCATGAGCGACTGCGGCTTTGCCCTTGACCCTGAGTTCTTGGTTAAGCGAGTACACTTGTCTTGGACTCGAAACGTGCTCGACTTGAAGAAGGCTGGCATCCGTAACACCGATGCAGTAGTTATTCAGGAGGTAGCTTGTCTGTACTTGAAGTACCCTAAGGCACACGCTCGTATGCGCCTTGCTGAGGTTCCTGCAACAGATAGCCTTTCTGATACAGAGGGAACCAAGGCTGCTGCCTAAAAGCAAGTAGAATTGCAATTTATTCATCAAATAGTGAGGGGTGTGGGCACTAGCCCCATCCCTTTTTTAGTAACACATATATATAATAAGGTATAATCATGTTTAATAAATATCAAGCAGGTACTGATTTGGCATTCAGCGTTATGGTAGGTGATGAGCGAATGCGTATTGTTTTTGAGGGTAAGACCATGGGAAGTAGTGTCTATATGACAAGAGACCCGAAGGTACAGAAGGCTATCGAGTCTCATTATTGGTTCAACGACAAGTTCTTCTTGGTGGAGAGTATTGACGAGAAGAAGGAAGCTGCGGAAGCCAAGAAGAAGGCTGCTGCCAAGGCAAAGAAGAAAGTGGCTGACGAGAAGAAGACCCACGTAGTGACAGACGTTGAGGATGCCAAGGACTATCTGGCTGAGACCTATGGTGTGAGCCGTTCCAAGATGAAGACCAAGGAAGACATCTTGGCGATTGCTAAAGAAAATGGTGTTGAACTAGAAGGTTTAGAGTAATGGTAGAATATGCTGTATCTGATTTAGTGAAAGATGTGAAGGTGCTCTTGGATAGAAACCAAGAGTCTGCTGGTTTGCTGGCTCCTAGCGATTCTGATACACTCTCGCAAGCAGAACTTATTGAGAGTAAAATCGTAGATGCAGCAAGAATCATTCTTTCTGAAGCTCCTGAGGATATGGTGGAAGGTACTGCGTGTACGAATGAAGTGACATGGACGGATAGCAACGGCTATTACGTGGGTAAGATGGTTTTGCCTACCGATATGCTGAGAATCCTTTCTGTGAAGGCAGAAGGATGGAACCGTCCTGCCGAAATCATTTCAGAGAGTGATGATGCCTACAAGTATCAGAACTGCAAATATGGTGTGAGGGGAAATCCTGAGCGACCGATTGGGGCTATCGTGCATACGGCTAACGGCAAGAGTATCGAACTATATACCAGCACAAAGAAGGATGCTACGTTGGCATTCATCTACGTTCAGATTCCATCTATCACTACCGAACAGAAAATCAGTTTGCCTTCCGTCCTGAAAGATTCTATTCTTTACATGGCTGGCTATCTCACTTGTGTCAGCCTTGGCGATACCGATACTGCAAGCGGATTCCTTGGAGTGGCTAGAAAGTTGGCACATATTGTTGAACCTACAACATCATAAATTATGGCAAAGAAGAAAGAAGAAACCAAACTGCTATCGTTGAGTAGGGTGCTTGACAAGGAAGAACTGGATAGCGTGAAGGCATCCAAGAACCGATTTGACAAGCCATACGAGCGTGCCTTCTCAATCTTGCTGGAGGCTCAACGATACTATAACAACATGGATAACTTCCGAAAGCGAAGGCTGAGAAACAAGCGATACTGCTATGGAGACCAGTGGGGCGATACCATTGAGTTCAAAAATAAGTGCGGTTTTACTAAGCGTATCAGGGAGGAAGACTATATCCGTGAGCAGGGTAGCGAACCATTGAAGAACAACCTTATCCGTAGGTTGGTGAAGAATGTGCTGGGTGTATATCGTTCCCAGAGCAAGGAACCTACGTGCAATGCAAGAGATAAGGATGAGAAGCGATATGGTGAGACCATGAGCGTGGTACTGCAATGTAACCGACAACTGAACCGAGAGACGGAACTGGATGCCCGAACCATGGAAGAGTTCCTGATAAGCGGTGCTGCTATCTATAAGAAAAAGTATGGATGGC
>ULSU01053745.1_pt1 | contig 10686 bp, 6 predicted proteins | sample 1956941 | NCBI WGS metagenome assembly ULSU01 (sample SAMEA4835715, study PRJEB28245) | human gut metagenome | biome: gut microbiome; material: fecal sample | place: Denmark | collected 2008
GTTGCATAGGTACTAGCAGCATCTCGGTAACTCTTGGCTTCATTAGCACTACTTCTTGCATCAGTTGCAAAGTTACTTGCGCTGTTTGCAGCAGACTGTGCTGCTTCTTTGCTGGCGTTGACATTGGTTTCGCTAGTCTTAGCATTGTTTGCAGACTTCAAAGCAGTTGCAGCATCACGCTCTGCACTAACAGCAGCCGAATTAGCTTTTTCTGCATTAAAACGTGCTTGTTTGGCATTAGTTTCTGCGGTACTTGCAGCTTCTTCTGTCTTGGTTTTAAGGGCGTTCATAGTTGCTGTGAATGAACCTTCTTCATTGTCTAAGTAATGTTTGGTTACAACATCCTGTGCTTCTGTAGGGTCAGCTATATTAGACATACGACAGTTACGTCCCTGCCATGTATTACCTTCCTCATCAAGAACAATAGAATTAGTCTTAGACCAATCACTTGCTTCTTCTAAGATATGCAACTGCTGAACTTCTGCAATAGTCATATCTATAGCTTTCAGGATACTAGCATCTGCCCAAGACACCAAACGAGAGGTAGGGGTCTTACGATAAATTTTGACAAGGGCAGCCTTTGCAGGAGCAGTATCAAACATAATTCCACGATTACTTACAGTGAATCCTTCCGATACCTCAGCATCATTCACAGCCACATGCACAAAGGAAGGGCGCAGGTAATCAAAGGGAATAGAAAAATTCGTTTGAGAACCATCCGCTGTGTAAGTAATGGAGGTTGCCAATTTAATAGCTATATTAATCATCTCCTTTACAAAAATAAAAAGACCACCAGCTCTAAAAGAGCCAGCGGTCACCAATTCAATTTATTATCTCCTCATCTGAGGAAAATTATCATAAAATTTTTGTTTGTCTTCATACATTGCTTTTTCGGCATATTCTGTGATTTCCGCAATATCTGAGAAGACACCAGCAGAGTAGCCTAAAGCAGCTAGGGGAGGGTTGTCTTTATCCCATAGGGATTTATGGAAAGACAATACACTTCCAAGGAACTCATGGATTTTAATATCGAACCCAACTACTATAAATTCATCACCCGAGATGTGATAGCAGGTATAAATAGGGGAGATAAAGGTCTCCTTAAGCTTAGCTGCAAAGTCCTTTATCAGCTTATCTCCGGCACTGTGTCCAAAGTGGTCATTGGTATATTTCAGACCATTGATGTCTGCGAAAAGGATACCAACGAAACCAAAGTGATTAGTGGTACTGTCACGCTCAAAGGCTTGCTTATTGTACAGTCCGGTGAGAGCATCACGCATAGCACCTTGCTCATAAATGCGAGTTATGTCCGCTAAAAGTTGGGCATAGCTATTTTTAAACTGTTGCTGTATTTCACGTTGAATATCAGCACTTAATTCCATGGGACAGAACTCCTTTCATTGTCCGTGCAAAGCAACAATGGATAGGTATGGAGTTAGTAACTGTACATTGGAATCACCTCGGGGAAAATGTTATCTAGCATAGAAGCGAGCATAGGGAATATCTATGCCACTATCAAAAATAAATGTAATAGCAAAGAATATAAGAAAAAGGATAAGAGATATAGTAGCAATAAGTTTATTGTCTTTCTTTTTACGTATCTCACAAATAGCATTAAAAAGAAAAGAGACTATCATAACTACTATGCAAAATGCAAAACTACCAAAGAAAAGATAGACAAAACCTCCTGTCACAATATCTACAAAAGCTTTTGAACCCTCTATGTCAAATATTATGCAAAATACAGCTGAGATTAGCATCGTCCAAACAATGATAGTTAAATACTTCTCCACATTTTTTATCTTAAATCTTTGCATAAGCATCACTCCTAATAAGTATTATACCACATTATTTTGGGACTTGTATATATTTGTAATTTAAGTATTTCTTATTGGCAGTTCTGAAAATACTATTTTGTTTCTTATTCAGCTCATCAAGTTTAGCACGCTTAGTGTCTGCATCCATAGTTTTGTCTGCATACAGCTCCCTGATAGCCTTAGAAACTTTCATAGCATCTGCCCTAGCTTTACGCATACCTTTAAGTTCTTTGTCCACCTTAGGCTTCCTACCCTCAAAAGAGGCATCTGCATATTGTGTCTCCAACTTATCAAGACCACCAAAGAATACATCCTTGCTACGAGAAGTACCTGTACCCTCAGTATAAGTAAAGCGAGTATACTCAGTCCATTTCTTACTGGGGGTAATATTATCCCTAGCCACCATATCCACAACATTCATAAAAGTATAACCCATAGAGCCTGTGAGACCATAGATTGTATTGTCTATCTTAATAGGTGACAGATTAGTTGCCTGTCCAATACCACGTGCTACCATAGAGGTGTACTGATTATATTGATTCTTAGGACTGAGCTTTTCAAGACGCTGGTCAACAAGAGGACGATTACGATACATAGAGTGGTTTGTCTGCCATTCATAGAATTTCTCTATGATAGGAGGAGCACCGGAAGGAGCAAGGTCTTTGATAAGCTTATAGACAGCATCAGCAATGACCTGCTTATCTTCACCCTCAGACATAACATCTAATAATCGCTCAGGTATAGAACCGGATAATTGTCCGATAAAGGGGGGTTTAGGATAATCATAGATAGTATCTCCTATCTTGATGTACCACGCTTTATTCTTCATCTCCATTGGCATGTCCTTATACCAATCTTCATCTTTGTTCCAATACCACAGTAACAGGGTAGGGAATAGTACATGCTCTGCCATAGCAAGACCAACACTGAGAGGGTTTTTAGAAAGCTCTCTAGCTGTCTTTAAAGTACCTTGAAAAGCAGCATTAAAAAAAGGCGTATGCCTGTTAAGAGTTTTAACAGTAGTACCACTCTTCGCAAAATTAAGGGTACTGTCAGAAGCAACCATAGCAGCTTCAATCATAGAAGCACCACGTCCTTTAGCACGTCGATAAAGAGCCATACGTGGTAACTGTTCCATAGCTTCACCATATGCTATATTCCAATTCCATAATACTTTGATAGGATATAAGATTTTATCAAGGACAGAATCACTAATGTTAGGGTCTACAATTTTCCTAAAGTCTTTATTGATTTCAGCAATAGAGCCTAAGCGTGTGGACATAGTGACACCATTAGACCTAAATTCTCTTTTGTATTGTCTAAGCAGAGCACGTTCTCTGTTGTTGCGGATGATAAGTTTACCAAAAGTATTGTCACTATTGAGCATCTGCAATCCCTGCCAAAAGATTTTCATAGGAGCAACAAGGGGAATGTGAGAAGCACTACGCCCATCAGCGTTCATAATAGTTGCTTCAAGAATATCTTTGCAGAGGTTAGCAGTAGCAAACATAGGTGTGCTAGTAGAGCCAATACGTAAAGCTGTTGCTGCGCCATGAGAGATTTTCTCAATAATGTCAAGTTTAGAAGCACTCATATTGCCATCTTCGGAAGTCATAGCTTCATAGAGACCTTTCATCATACATTGGTAGTATTTAGGATGCCCATCTTCATAGACAGTAATAATTTGTGAAGCGTGCTTGTATTTACCATCTTTTACAGGCATCATAAGAAAATGTCCATTTTCACCCTTAGCTAAATCAGCAAGGGCAAGACCAACACGATTGCGTTCCACTTTGAAGACAATACTCTGCATATTCTTCATAGCCTGTACCATAGGGTCTTTGATGATACGTTCAGACCCCTCAACAGTCATAGCTTTGTGGGATGCAAAGAAGTCACTTGTACCCTCAATCTCAAATGAACGAGACATAGGGATATATTCAGGATACTTTTTCAAAAAGGTATTAGCAACCTTTGCAGGGATAATCTGACCAGCAACAGCAATACGCAACACATTCTCGTTCCATTGTTTCCAAAGGTTAGAAGCAACTTTCATTTCAGGCAGTTCTTCTGCTTTAGCAATGATTTTATTACATTCTTCAAGAGTATGTGTTGTCTTACGTCCTGTTGACATAACTTCTAATTCATGCTTAGCTGTTTGGTAAGTATTAAAGGCTTCATACATATCCTTATATTCTGTCTCTGCAAGCCACTTTTGAAGTTCAGCACCACGCTTACCTTGTGCATCCAAAGGTTTCAAGATGTCAGTAGCTACAACATTATTAAGTGCAATATTGAATTTTGTCTGCATCATTTTAACAGCAGCTCTAGTGCCTAGATTATTACCATTCAGAAGACAACCAACAGTATCATTACCTGCTTGCTTTGCATACTGTGCTAAGACAGCAGGGTCATTCTCCATAGCTATCTTTACACCTTGGTTATCCTCATAAGCTCTTATGCTTTCGTCAAGGTCAGCATACTCCCAAGCAAAATGCTTTTTAGTAGCAGTCCAAGTACCAATGAGTTTATCAATTCTTTTGCCAAGCTCTTTGTCTGCCCAATGAAACATACCAGCAGCTTTGCTGAAGTCAGACTGCGAACCCCATCGACGCACCTGTTGCCCTAAAAGATTCATCTGTGCCTGATAGAATCTATCACTTGCAATAGCCTTTTCAAACTCAGCATAGGCAAGAGGGAAGTGCTTCTTAGCCATCTCAGGGTTAACACAATACTCATTCATAAAGGCAGCACGTCCTTCTTCTACATAGGTAGCATAGTTTTCCGGGGCGTATTTATTACCATACTCTCCTCTCTGCCATATAGAAGTCGCACCATCATAGAGTTCCTTTTGAACTGCTGTGTCTTTACCCCAACCAAATTTATCAGACAAACCATGTCCGATTTCATGGCAGATTACAGACCATGCACGGAAACCACGGATACGAATACCTTTACCATGGGGCATAAAGTAGCCTAAGGTTCTATCACTATCAGCTAAATCTAACCTACCGGGGCGAATAGGGAACATAGCTTTGGCTGTTTCCCATATATCCTCTGCGCTTACAGGATGAGGATAAAGATTATCTTTACTATATTCAAGCTTATCACCATGAGCACCCTGCATGATTTCAGGTGTCTGACTAGCTTCGATGCGGTCTTCAGCTAACCGATTAGCAATAGCATCCTGTTGCATCTGCTGTTCAGGCATTTGTTCCGGATAAGCTTTTTCAGCAGTTGTCTTGGGTTCACGCTTTGTAACCTGAGCAGGTGTAACCATCTCCTCATAGTCATTATCAACATCCCATACATTCTCACGATGTTGCTTACGATGCTTACGTTTCCTTTTATTCTTCTCTTTAGTAGGAGAACCTAACTTTTTGTTTGTCTCCTCAACTTTAGTCTTATCAGCCAAAGGTTCAGTAGCAGGGTTTGTCTTTTCAGACACAATCTCTGCATCCGTGATAGGGGTTGTCTTAGCAGACCAATCTGCTTTGACAAGCTTTTTAGTACCAATAGCAGTATCGGTCAAAAATTGGCTGACAGCAAAACGAGCAGGATGTTCTGCTGCGTAATTACGTACATTCTCATCCATAGCAAGAACTGTACCTGCTGCAATACCACTACCCACAAAAGGGGTAGTCATAACCTTAGAGACTTTAGGGGCAGCCTTAGATAAAAGACCCCCCACGCCATGTGTCACAGAAGCTGCCACAGTACCTGCCAACATAGGAAGTAGGGATGCTTTGGCTTGGTCAGACATCTCAGGGGCATTTTCAATCTCTTGTGCCTTCTGCATCTCATGTACCATGATAGGGACTTGAACAGCCAAAGGAATCCAAGGACTAGCAGCACCTGCCACATCACCTATGAGAGTAAGGGGGTCTTTGGTAGCCACATAGCGAGCATCATCCACAGCATCCTGCAAAGCTTGTGCAACCTTTTCTTGGGCAGGAGAGGGGGAAGGTGCATCAACGTCAGGTAAAGACATATCATCAATAGCATCAAAATTACCTGTTTTATAGGCTTCACCAGCAGCCACAGCAAGCTTCTGACCCGATTTATTTATGTCTGCAATCCATTCGGTAACCGCTTCACCAAAATCATCAAAAGGATTATAGCCTTGGTGCTGTACCTTTTGGAGCTGTTCTTGCCCTTTGGCTTGTAAATCACCATATGATTCATCACCAAGTTTATTTAAATCATCAATAATACTCATTATGAACCAAAGACCTCCTCCTCAATATCATTCACATCAAGACCATTACGTATAGCAAACTTATCAATAGCATCACGAATTTGGTCTTCATCTAAAGGTATGCCAGCAGCATTTTTGGGGTTACTATTTGCCCATATCTTCATCTCAGCAATATCCTTGTCTTTTTGGGAAAACACCGGAGTATCATTAGGGGGTTCATTAGACTGTGATGTCTCCTGCTCACTAGGGATATACCCACGTTTCTTTTTAAACTCTAGCAAGGCATTAAGTCTTGCTGTAGCTCTATTGGCTCTCTTTTGCAAAGCCTTGTATTCATCAGAATCACCATCAACATCAGGGTCTTGATAAGCTTTATACCACTCAGCATATGTCTGAGTATCTTTAATATATTGATAGCTATTTTCATATGACCAAAAATGTTTAGCTTCTGCATCATTACCATAGCCTTTAGCTGACTGCCGTGCTTGACGTGTGATGGTACGAATCATAGTAGCCTTAGTTGTCTCCGGTAAATTAGAGCTATTAATAATCTGCATCTGCTCACTAGGGTCATTAGTCTTCAAAAGAGCCATATTGATTCTGTCTCTTTCCTCAGCATCACGTTGAGCCTTAACACGCTGAGCCTGTGCCTGTTTAGCATAGATAGCCTGACGTATCTTATTGACACGCTGGGGGTTATAGGCAGCAGCAGACTGCTCTTTAGGATTAGCAGCTTTCATGCCACCATGGTAATCAGCAAGATGCAGATGTCTGCCTGTGCCAGCATCATGGAATAAGACCTCACCAAAATACTGCTTAAAATAAGACAATGCTTTATTTGCCTGTGCTTCGTCCACATTGTCACCTAAGTAAATATCCACAGCATTACCTTGGGTATGTTCTGAGTTTGGCACACCACCCACAGATGCATTATGCTCTGCTGTGCGATAACCGCTAGTAATCTGTGCATCCTTAAAACCTAACTGATAGATAGCACCACCAACCATAGGAAGCACACTCTTCATAGTAGGTGACAGGTCTGCTAAGTCGGGGTTGTCTCCCTGTGAGATAGGCAGGTTAGCTTCAGGAATACCATCAGCATTTGTAGTTTCCGCAGGTAACTTAGACAACAATGCTTCAGCTTTTGAAAGGTCAATAGTACCATCAGGGCGTGTACACTTAGACACAATATCATCGGTAACTCTCAGATTGAAGTTATCTGCAATCTTAGTATAGGAAGGATAGAGGTTAACCATCTGTTTCAAAGACAAACCATCTTCGTACTGATAGTCACCTAAGGCATCCAATCTTGCCGTATCAAAATCTTGGTCAGCAATCATCTGAGCAAGAGGAGCAACAGCTTTAATGAAACCATCTCTATCTCTAGTACCTAACTGCACCTTACGTAATGCTTCAGTGCCACGAGTGAGGAAGTCTTCACCCTTAGCTCCACTATACACAAGGTCTTGAAACTCACTAGAACCTAACATGACCATCTTCTGACGCTTATCATCATTGATTCTCTTGTCAGCTTCATTAGCTATTTTGATTGTGTCTTGCACAGCACCCTCATAATAGCCTTGGTCAAACGCTACTTTATTGGAGATACCATCGTCACTGAAGTTGGCTCTGTTCTCCTGCAGATACTTATTGAAAAGACTAACCGCTTCAGACACACTCTTAGGCTTTTCAGAAGCAGGGTCATTCATCCATTGCTCTTTGGCATATTGGCTTGCCATTTTACCAATGCCTTTTTCAAGGACAGCCATAGCATAGCGGTTATCTGTCAAGTCAAATTCATCACTAGAGTTCTGCAAAGCTGCCATGCGGTCAAACTTCTTCAGGTCTTCTTGTGTCTTACCTGCAAGGAGTTTGTCTGCATTGACCAATACTGCTTGGTCTTGGGTACGCTTCTCATCCGCAATACGCTCCTCCATGATATTCTTACCAAGGAGACCTAAAGATGATGCTAAGCGTTGTGCATCTAAATCTGTACGTTGTGAGATGCCTGCAGCTGCACTGAATTTATTTAAGGACAGCGCATAGGGAATCTCCGGTTGTTTTGAAAACTGCCGTTGAGTACCTATCGCTGCCTGTACTTCTTTACTCAATCTTCTTACCTCCTGTAAATACCATTGCCAATACCTAGCTTCTCATGGACGCTACGTGGAGCGTTGCCTACCCATGTCTTAGTAGCAGTCTTGGCTGTCTTTCCAATGCCACCTGTAATCTTCTGCTGATTCATAATATTCTTGGCTTGTGTATAATTATTCAAACCTGTGGCAGCAGAAGACAACAAGTTAGTGAATCTGCTGGGCATCTTAGGTGCAGAAGCATTAAGGTTCTCTAAAAATTCGTGAGTAGATTTTACCTGACGCTCACGATTCAGGTCAACCTCATTAGATTTCCGTTTATAGTTGTCTTGGATAGAGGACACAGCACGAGCGGTATCGCCTTCGGCAGCACGTACAATGAGGTTAGCTGTACGTCCGCTCATGGTCTCATTCACAGCAGCTCTTACACCACTATTAAGTTGCATAGAGTTTAACCTAGTGTTGCTAATCTCTACAACAGCTTGGTCAAAGGCATCTGTACGTTGCTGTTCTAAGTCCATGATATTCCAATTCATTTCAGTAATAGCTGCCTTAGCCTGTGCGTTCATGGTAGCCTGTGCTGCCTTAGCTTGCGCACGTTGTCCCATGTAGTCACCTGCTACTTGCAAGCCTGTACTGATACCAGCAGCCACCATAGGACTGCACATAAGACATCACTCCTTTACCTTATATAATGTAAATTTCTGAAAAGGCTCGCCATTGATATATTTATAATCACTAAACTCAGCTCCCAACCATTTAAGCCATTGTACATGTCGCTCATTTTTGAGCCATACATAATTATAAACAGCAGAGCGTGTTGACACCCATTGCTTAAAGAAAGGCTTGCAGAAGCGTAGGAACTTAATAGGGTGCACATCTACCTCTTTAGTGCAGACAACCCATATCAAGGAAGAATCTTCTAAACCACCAATGGCATAAACCCTGTGCGTCTCATCATCATAAAGACACAAAGCATTGAATAGCTCCTCCACTTCAGTGAGACCAAAGGATGTACCTGAGGCATAATACCATTCTAGTCTGTCTTCATCACGCATGTTTTCTCTAAAGTCACAGAGCTGAACAATGTTTAATTTAGATACCTTTAAAATAGTCTCGTCCTCCTTTGATAGTTACCAATCCAACCTGCACCTACAAGAGATACAGGCAGTGGGGTGTCTGTTTCCAAACAAATGTTTGCATTCTCATTTTTCGCTTGGATAGGGAACTTAAAAGAGCCTGTGGTAAAAGGCATTGCACCTAAGATATTAAAATGAGTACCTAAGAGCCTAGAGGTATATTCATAGACATAGGCTTGTTTGTCTTTAATATCCACAGTTACTTTGAAGTATCCACTGTCAGCATAGTTAAACCACATCTGACGCAGTTGCAATCTGCCCTCAATAAGAGCCTGAGTGCTACCATTATCAGACTGCTTAACCATAATAGTTGACATAACAATCTTAAAATTATAATTGATGCCTACAGTAAGCATTTTGTTTGAATAGTCACCTATAAATACCAGCTTACCTTCTTTAGCCTTAGCATACGTACCATCAGAAGCGACAGCACTGTATTGTCTGTCCTGCTCATATATATTGCCAAAGATGTCACTTACACTCACTGTAGTTTCATCGTTAAGGGAATCGTAACAATCAGCAGGAATCCGATAGGTATGCTTGCAATCCAGCAGGGTACGATAAGCTTCACCATCAAAATCAGTAGTGTTAAGGGTGAAGGAGATTTTCTCCAAACAGTAGCAACCATTGCGTTCTACTATCAGATAGAGATAGCTGTCAATAAATTGACCACCATAGACAACACCTTGCACATCCCATTTAGACCATGCTGCCTGTACACGCTGACTATCAATAAAGAGGTACTTATAGACATAAATAGCAGTCTCGTCACCTTCGGTAAGATAAAGCATAACATTCTCAACAGTAGAGGGAATGATTTTATAGACACCATTCGGAATGTAGTTAGGCACATGAGATGTTATGTCTTGTACATCCTTAGCATCTGTGTTGTCTGCTGCGGTGAAGAACTCACGCACAGTAGTATACTTAGCTCTTTCGGCAACAAAGTACACATTACGTCCTGCATTGACAGGCTTAGCCTTAAGACTGGCTTCATAGTGAGTAACAGCCGGGGACAGGTTAGCACTTGTAGGTGTTAAGATGCCATCAGCAGAGAGCATGAATTGTGCTTCTCGACTGAACAGAATGAGGTCTGTATCAAAAGTGACGGCATTGTAGAGGGTACTAATGGTATTATCAGAAACTGCTAAGTCGATAGGGTCTGTATCCTGTACCTTGGTAGCACTTGTCATCCAAAAGTTGAAAAAGTTTGCACTACGTGTAAGGATAACATTTTCACCACTTAAGAAGCCTAAGCGGTTTCTGTGATAGAAGACATCATTTATTGTCTGCCCTATAAAAGAGGGGAGAGGGTTACTGTCTTCATCACCAATATCCCTAGATTCCCATTCAGCTCTACGGAAGGTAAAAGTACCATCAGCTTCACGTACAAGAACATGAGGTAGAGTAGAGGTATCAAAGTGGTTCTTCATGTTAGG
>ULSU01017441.1_pt1 | contig 10680 bp, 7 predicted proteins | sample 1956941 | NCBI WGS metagenome assembly ULSU01 (sample SAMEA4835715, study PRJEB28245) | human gut metagenome | biome: gut microbiome; material: fecal sample | place: Denmark | collected 2008
TGAGACAGCTAAGGCTATCAGGGATGACCGTCTGCCTGAGGATGACCACAGCGAGGCATGCAGTATGTGCGGTAAGTTCTGTGCTGTGCGAAGCATGAACAAGGCACTTGCAGGAGAGTATATTGATATACTATAACTTTTTAGTACAGAAACGACTCGCAACTGTGAAGGTACTGAACAGTTACGGTATACTTTAAGGTGAGGTAGTAATGGAAAGTAAAAAGAACACTAAAAAAAGAACTCTTTCAATCAGAAAGATTGCCATGGCAGGAGTGCTTGTGGCAGTTGCCGTAGCAGGAAGCTTAATAAGCTTCCCTGTTGCCGGCAGCAAATGTGCACCTGTACAGCACATGGTAAATATATGTGCAGCAGTATTTTTAGGACCTGCATGGGGTGTCGGTGTGGCATTTTGTGCGAGTATTATCAGAAACCTGACAGGACTGGGAAGTCTCATGGCATTCCCGGGAAGCATGGTAGGTGCTCTGTGCTGTGGACTGATGTACAGATTCAGCAAAAAAATCATACCGACATGTATTGCAGAGGCGCTTGGCACAGGCATACTCGGAGGCCTGGCAGCGTATCCTCTTGCAAAATACGTGATGCTTATTCAGCCGGAAGGCATGTTTATATACATAGTGCCATTCCTTATCTCTACAGTGGCCGGAAGCATAGTGGCAGCAATTGTCATGCTGATTTTAAAGAAAAATGGCGCACTGACAGTATTTAAGGAAAATCTTGAGTAATATCCAGAGCTATGGCTTTATAAGAAGCTTCATAAGCTCATCCTGACAGATAGACCTAGAGTAGTGATAGCCCTGAAAGCAGGTGACGTCGAACTGCCTGAGATAGCTCTCAAGGCTATCATTTTCTATGCCTTCAATACATATCTTTAAGTCTGCGGCATTGGCAAAATTAATCATTCCGATTACAAGTGCCTGCTTCTTTTTCTCCTCGAGAATGTCTTTAACAAAGAACATATCTATCTTGACACCCTCTACAGGAAGCTCAAGCATCATCTGAGATGAAGAGCTTCCTGTGCCATAGTCATCCATAGTGATGTGGATTCCGGCTTCCCTGAATGCAGTGACAGTTTTCTTTATCATAGATATAGGCAGATCTCTGCATCGCTCTGTAATCTCTATCCACAGCTGTGAAGCTGGAAAATCATACTCTTTAAGAATTGCCAGAGTATCTTCCACAAAACATTCCTTTTCAAGCTGCTCTGAGGATGCATTTACATTGATGAAGAAGCCGGGTTTTATCTTTGTAAATTCACTGGCTGCGCTTATTGCAGTTCTCATGATATAATTTCCGAGCTCATACATAGCAGGGGTATCCTCAAGCCAGTCGATAAACAGTCCAGGTGGCACCGTGCCAAAAGGCTCCTTTTTCCAGCGCACCAGAGCCTCAGCACCCATTATTTCACCATTGCAAGCCTTTACAATGGGCTGAAACTCTACAAAAAAGCCATCACAGCCATTGATAACCGACTGATGAATGATTTTCATGATATCTATATGCGAGCTGCCATTGAACCTGACCATATCATTGAAAAATAACAAATCAGGGCTGTGAAGCTCCTTCGCGCGGTCTAGAGTGTATTCCACCTTGCTGATGACAGTTGAGGTATCACCATCATAATCCTTGAGAATCAGACACGCAGCATATATATCAAACTCAAATTTAAAGCATTTAAAGAAATACATGGACTTTATTGTATCGGCAATTTTTTGATAGAAGGCCTCGGCCAAGGCGCGGTCTGCTTCCTTTACCACAAATACAAACTTGCAATTATTCATATAGTAGGTAGCTGTGCTGCCATCCATCATGTAGATGAATTTGAGCGCAAGCTCACGCTGGATTGCAGTGTTGAAATTGGAACCATACAGTATATTGAACTCATCTATATGACCTATCTCCACCTCGATTATGGCTACAGACCTGTTTTCCATGATATAGCCGTTGATGTCTCTTTCAAACTTCGACTGACCATAAAGATATGTATATGGGTCGATATCCGGAAGAGTATTTTCGTTTCTGAGCACGAGGACATGATAGCGGTGTCCGTCATCACCGGTAAAAATATCAGAATAAAATCCCATCATATATTCTTTGGTATGCTTTCCCATGCGGACATAAAATATATCATCCGGTTTTTCACCATTTAAGCGATAGCGGATTTCCCGCTTATATTCCGGCAGGTCAACGTCGTTGACACAAGAGCTCAGCTGTTCAAAGAAGCAGGTATGCTCGCCGGCTTCAAAGCCGAAAAAATCAGCTGTCTTATCCGGTACGTATGATAAGTCATTATCCAGGTCGGTGATGATAGGATATATCCCGTCTGATAATTCTGAAATTTTATCAATAAATTCCTTGTATATCGTGTGTTCTATCATAAATTAAAACTCCATATGTGTATAATGCACAAAATTCTTTTATTATTATAGCATATGTATACATTATATACAATAAGTTAGTTGGGCTCTGAAAATGAAATTTAGGTATGAAGCATTAATATAAATTAATGATTTTAGTGTGTCATTTATATATTTGAAGGTATACTGATGACTGAAATATACCATCAGCTGCTTCAAATGCAACGTCACCATCATATTTGCCGGCAACAGAGCGGATGGATGACAGACCTATACCATAGTCGTCCCTCTTAGAAGAACGGTATTTTCCGTTTTGGATGGTAACATGTCCGTCAAAGCTGTTGTCCATAGTAATAATAAGTGTCTTATAGTGTACGTGGGCATGCAGTCGGATAAAGTGCGATGATTTCTCGTTCAAAGAATCAGAAGTATCCATGCGTCTGCAGGCTTCTATAGCGTTTTCTATCAGATTTCCAAATACCAGGCACAGGTCATTGTCCAAGGCCGCATCATCGGTTTCCGGAACAATAAGCTTTGTCTCAAGAGCGATATTTTCATTTCTGCATATGGCACTATAGTATGACAGAATGGAATTGACTACCCTGTTTTCGCAATAGCTTGCAGGCGCAGATGGTATGCTGTGGATCAGGGAATCCAGGTATTCATTCAGCTGTTTATTTTCAGTGTTTGCGAGGCCTTTTATTGCAACCAGCTGGTGACGCAGATCGTGGCGCTGCTTCTTAAAAAGCTGTTCGTTTGTTGTGATGAGCGAATTATATTTCTTCTGCTCCAACAGGGAATGCTCAAGGAGATTCATATCAAATATGAGCCTTTCATTCTCACGTTTTATACTGAGCATATCGCTTATATTAAGCCCCATTACAATTCCCATGATTATAATGAAAAGCAGAGTTCCAATCTGGTACAGCAATGACAATGAGGCCACAAATTTTAAATGATAATTGATTATCTCGGCACATGAAGCAAGTGCCAGTATGAATACCGGAACCATCAGCCGTTTTGCCCTGCTGTTTTGGCTGCGAACAGCCTCAAGGATGATGTATGCAGTCAGGAAGCAAAGTATGAGAGGCAAAATGACATGGAACACGTACATGCTCTGGGATAGTGCAACCGTACCGCCAAGCTGTAAGACACAAGCGACAAGGTCAAGCACGGTGAGGAGCTTCGCGATAACTATAATTGGCTTGTCATTCTTAAAACCAACTGCAAGCCTGCAGAAATACAGCAGCGGAATCATCTGCGAGAAAAGCCCTATAAAAGCACACAGATAAAGCAGTGTAGGGTTTTTGATTATGACACCTGTGTAGTTGCACTCGCCGATAGACCACATGCCGGCCATGAGTGAGAAGAATCCAAAATGAAATATCATCTTGCAAACCTCTTTATCGTAGCATAAAAGCATCAGTGAGATAAATATAAACAAAACACCTGCGGCAAGCTCAAGCAGTGCTATAAAGAATGACCATTTATTCAGCTTTAACAGAGTGAAAAATAAGGATTTGTATGCTCCGTAGATAGGAGAATATACCGTAAGCGAGCTTCTGGTAACAGGAGACAGATACTCTATACGAAGCTCTGTATCACCCGAATAACCGTCAGTGCCTATCAGGTACCCCTCGGTTGCGGGATCCTTCATATAGGATGGATAGTTTTCGGCCCTGCCAAACTCATATATGAGGTCATCGTCCAGATAGACCTTCGCAGGGGAATAGACAGTTTTTATGTAGATTGGATCATCCTTGTTCAGGTTGATATGTGTGGTGACGGTGACATGTGTGCGCGGCGAAAGGTGCTTAAAGGTATGTGGAAATGTGATTTCTTCTTTATCTGAATCCGAGCCCTCAACTACGGCATATGCAGAGCTTACGATAGTGGCTTCAGGATAGCTCGCCTGGCTCATAATCATGTTTTTTGAGGAAAGAAGCAGTATGCAAATCAGTGTAAGCAGTATAATTGTCAGATAGGGAATATTTTGTATAGCGCTAATTTTTTTCATAATCCGGGCTCCTTGCAGTGTATTACTTTTGACAGTCTAGCTCATATCAAATCAATAGGAAAGTGCCTTATTTAAGCCCTCTGGTGTGCTCAAAGTAGTATCTCTCCAGAGCTTTTTTGGCTTTGCCGGAGAGCTCTCTCTTGATAGGGATATTTGTGTCATCGGCCATCACGAAGCATTTGAGTGAAGTATCATTGCGTGTGACATACGACAGGTTTACCGCGTAGCTTTTGTGCGGCAGAAAAAACAGCTCAGTGGGCAGCTGATCTGAAAGCTCTGAAAGCTTCTCATAGCAGCTGATTTCCTCATTTTCTTTTAAATGTATGAAAATCTGCCTGGCTCTCTGCTCTATGTACATGATATCAGAAAGGGCAAGCCTCTCCATACTCTTGTTTCTCTTCACATAAAGAGATGGGGCATCGGATTTCTTCAGCATGGCAAGGTGAAGAATGTTACTTAGCTCAGCTGCCGAAACCGGCTTTTCGATATAGCCGATGGCAGACAGCCTGTAGCTTTCCAAGGCATGCTCCGTGCTTGTTGTGATGAAAGCAACCGGGATATCGGCATCTGTCTCACGGATTATGGAGACAGCCTCGATGCCGGTCATGGAATCTTTCATGTATATATCCATGAGCAGCAGGTCATACTTTCCGTACTCATATGAGGCAAGAAAAGAATCTGCATCAGTAAAGACAGTGTATGTATTTTGGATATCGCTGTGGTTGAGAATATCACAAAGCAGCAAGGTCTCTGCAGCTTCGTCCTCGCATACAGCTATATTAAGTGTTTGTGGCATGTTTATTCCTCTGTAGAATGTGAATGATTATAAATAATCATAATATAATATGAAATAAATATCAAATAAATATTGCTATTAAATATCCGAAATGCTAATATAATTATCAGCAGTTAATTAATTATTTTAAGGAGGTTTCAGTTATGAAATACTGTACAAATTGTGGCAGGCAGTTAGCTGATGATGAGGTATGCACATGTCGTCAGCAGGCACAGCCACAGGCACCAAATCAGACACAGGACAACAATGCACAGGCAGATAATGCAGCACAGCAGGGACAGTTTAACGGACAGCCGCAGGGCAGCGCACAGGGACAGTTCAACGGACAGCCACAGGGCAGTGCACAGGGACAGTTCAACGGACAGCCACAGGGACAGTTCAATGGACAGCCACAGGGCAGCGCACAGTCGCAGGCGTTTGATAACTTCACACAGCAGGTGAGTGCAGCAGGACAGCAGCTGCAGAATGACAAGAATGTGGCATCTATCATCACATTCTACAAGGGTCTTGTTAAGAAGCCGGCACAGGCTGCAGTAGACTTTGTAAAGAATGCAAATATGGCATCAGGGTTTATATTTATTGGCTTATTTGCCATAGTAGAGGTAGTGCTGTCTGTAGTATATCTGTTATCAAGCGTAATTGGCAGCATAGGCGGCTTTGGATTCTCATTTTACCCGGCGAGCTTCTTTGAGGGAATCTTCTCAGGAATCGTAGGAGAGGCAGTGAGAGTACTCATCCTGGCAGCAGTCATTCTGGTTGTATTAAACGCAGTGCAGAAGGATAAAAAGGTGACATTTGCACAGACACTTTCAGCAGCATGTCTGTATGATGCAGTATACCTTCCGATTATCCTTGTTGCAGCAATCATCGACATAATCCCATTCCAGTTCTTTGGCAATGTGAGCAGCTGGCTGCATACATTTGCGGGTGTAGTAGGATATGTAAGCATATTCTTTGGAGTAAGGGCAATAGAAGAGGATGACAATAAGCTTCCACTCGTGTGTGGACTGGCATTCCTTGCAACAGCCATTGGTTCAACAATTGTAAATGCTATTTTCTAATTTAATATTTGATTTAACATATCTGATTTAATATATCAGAAATAGCCGGATCCTGTGAGATTTTCTTGCAGGATCTTTTTTTATTTCTGGCTTCGAATAGCTATCATATATCTTACGATTTGTCAAGTACGAGTTTTGACACTTTTTGTGTAAATTGTCGTTGTTATTGCCATGCGCGGAATTGATGTATAATGATAATTAGATTAATTTGTTTAGTTAAAAACTAGCTGAATATATGAGTCAATGATAATATGAATTCTATAATAAGCAGGTTTATAAAACTCGGGAAGAGAGGCACCTATGACGCATAAAATCAAGGTACAGATGTTTGGCAATTTCAGAATGGACTATAACGGAGCACCATTTGTGGCGGAAAAAATGCATAAGGAAAGCCAGTTCAACCGCATGATGCAGGCTTTGATACACTATTCTGACTGCGGAATAGCAAAGGATAAGCTCGAGGAAATAGTAATCGGTGAGCGTGACATAGATGCACCTCACACGGCACTAAGAGTTATTGTATACAAGACAAAGCAAAAGCTCGCACAGCTCGGACTGCCGGGAAAGAACCTCATATATTTGGAGGGAGGCATATATTACTGGACACCGGATATAGAGATAGAAGAGGATGCAGCAGAGTTTGAGAAGCTCTATAACGAGGCCTGTGCACTGGAAAAGCAGATGCCACAGGAACCGGAGAGTGCAGAGACAGTGTGTGATGAGCGGATAAAGGAAATAGAAGACAATATGCTTGAGCTGTACGTAAAAGCACTATATCTGTATAAGGGAGAGTTTTTGGCGGCATATACAGGCGAGACGTGGATAGCACAGGAGGCCAGACGCTATCACACCATGTTTGAGAAAATCATAAATGAAGCTGCGTACATACTGCGAAAGAGAAAACAATTCAAGGGACTGGAGAAGATCGGAGTATATGCGGCAAAGGTCGACCCGTTCAATGAGTGGGAGGAGCTCATCATGGAGGCGATGGTAGAGACCAGGCGCTATGATGAGGCGGAAGAGCTATACACGGATGTTGTGGACTATTATCTCAGGGAGTGCGGTATTTATCCATCTTCAAGACTCTTGGAAATCCTTGAGAAATACAGTAATCAGATGAATCATGCACATGAGATACTGGAAAACATCCAGGAGGGCATGAACGAGCAGGAGGAAACAGAAAGAGGTGGATATTTCTGCAGCTATCCGGTATTCAAAGGAATATACCAGGCGTCCATCCGTATTATGAAGCGCACAAGGGTACCTGTGTATCTCATGCTCTGTACTCTCGAGGACGAGGAAGACAGACAGGTACAGAGCGAGACAAAGATAAACAAGTATTCAAGGCAGCTCAAGAAGTGCGTCGGTGAATCAATCCGCTACAGTGACATATATACCTCGTATGGAAAGGTGCAGTTTCTTATCATGCTCATCGGAATCAAGCGTGAGGACTGCGAGATAGTCAAAAAGAGAATCAACCGCCAGTTCGCAAAGAAAAATCCGAGAGTCGCAGAGAAATATCATGTGAACAGTATAGTTTGTGAGTTGTAAAGGGAATAGTACAAATTGGTTGGAAAAGATGCAAGGTGCTGTTACACAATTAAGGTTAGAGTTAATTTGATTATTTTATATATTATGGAGAAAATGTTATGAATGGTAAAGACAAGATATCAGTAATTATTCCATGCTACAATGTCCAAAAATATATTATGAGATGCTTTGATTCAATTTACAGCCAGACATATGGCTTTGAAAACCTTGAAGTGATACTCATAGATGATTTATCGACAGACAATACATGGTCTATATTAGAATCCTTACAAAGAAAATACCCGGAGAATGTTATATCTCTTAAAATACAGAAAAAAGGAAAATGTGGCGGTGCACGTAATCTGGGAATGGATATCTGCACCGGCAAATATATCACATTTGTGGATGCGGACGATTATGTGCATCCGGATATGCTCAGGGTGCTGTATGACAGAATGACAGAGGACGATTATGATGTGGCACAGTGTGGTGTATCGTGCTTTAAAGCAGATAAGCCAAATGTATTAGAAGTAAATGATTTTGAAATTCAAAGGCTTGATTTGGATAATGTTGATAATAGGAAAAATCTCATTATAGGTCTGACCGGATTTACTAATGTAACAGCATGGGCAAAGCTATACTCAACCAAATTTATAATAGAACATAATCTAAGATTTATAGAAGATGTATATTATGAGGATACACATTTTTCTATGCTTTGTGTGTTACTTGCAAAGAAATATTGTAAGGTGCAATCGACATTATACTATTACTTTGAGAATACAGAGGGCATTATACGTTCTGAAATTAGCAATGCAAAGATCCGGGATGCTAAGATTATTATGGATCATATAAGGCAGGCTATTCAAAGTAGAAAAGCAGAACTGGGAAATGTAATTGAGCAGTGTTATTGTGAAATCCAGACATTTTTGTTATGGCACCAATATATTGAGCCATATAGTAGAATAGAAACCTTTATGAATAGGGAACTGGATATTTGCAAAGAAGAGTTTTTAAAGAGTGAACCGGATATATTTAATAATCCATATGTGAAGTTTTTTTCAGATGATGTGGTATTGAAAAGAATGTCAAGGCTGAGAGTAACTGCGAAAAAAATGAATAATGTATGCTTTTTAGATAATGCAATACATATCTGTCTTGGTATACATGATAAGGATGGAAATTACAGTGTCTGGGCTGGAACAACGATGCAATCCATTGTTGAAAACACAAAAGCGCCAATAGTTTTTCATATATTACATGATGACACATTGAACGAAATAAATAAAAATAAGCTGAGTCTTATTGCCGATAATAGTGGAAATGATATAGAATTTCATCATTTTAATTCGGACGTTTTTGGCACGTTTGCTGATTCAATGAATAGATTTGCAATTGGAACAATGTTCAGAATTATGTTGCCCGATATTATGCCGGATTTAAAAAAAATAATATATTTGGACTCTGATTTATTTGTAAATACAGATATTGAAGAATTATGGAACCTAAATATAGATAATTACTGTCTGGCGGCTGCTCAGGATTGTTCGACAATAAGAAATTGGGGAACTCCATACGCTGTAGCAGCAGGGCAGACAAGTCGTGACAGATATTTTAATGCGGGTGTTCTTTGCATGAATCTTGACAATATCAGGAAAAATGGAAGCCTGTTTCAACAGGTTATAGATTATCTGAACGATAATCCACGGACATGGCTTCCTGACCAGGATGCTTTAAATGCCATATTCAGCGGAAAAACCTTATTGATAGATGAAAAATGGAATTATTTTATTGATGAGGCAAGAAAAAATAATGAGAAAGCAGAGAAAAAAATATATCATTATGCTGCAACCTTGTTGATGCTGCATACAAATAATGAAATTGACAGAGCCTACTATTTCACAATACTGAGAACCCCATGGGGAGAGCAGATGGAGGATGGCTTATTGTGTAATTCTATGGGCAGAATTGTGGATAGAACAGCTATGCTGGAGAAGCTGCTAAAAAAAGCTACTCAAAACAATATACGACTCGTATTCTATGGTGGAGAGAATAGCTCTATAAGGAATGCAATGAGGCTATTAAATAGAAAATTCGATAGCTGTGAATGGCATGAGCATTTAAAGGAGAATGAGATTATCTGTGATGATAATACGGTCTATATAGTTTCAGCGGATGCGGACGATAGTAATGGATTAGAAATACTTGCAAATGCCGGATTAGAAAATGGCGAGAATTATTTTATAACACAGAGGTTTTTACATTATACAGAGGGTGGGTTTGCCCTATGATTTTTATTACTGATGAATTAGGTAAGTTTGAGAAAAATATAATAGAGCTGGCAGAAAATATGGGATTTAAAGAATGCAAAACAATAGAAGCCATAGATTTGTTTTGTGGCATATCTGAAAAAAACGATGTGCTTAAGGAAAAAGACAGGTATTATGCATTCATAGATATCCCTCAATATTGGAGTGTTCGTGCAGATGGTCTAAATGGTGCTATATATGATAATAAAACCAAAAAGGCAAACATCTATTTTAAGAATCCGATAGAGAAAAGAATGGTCAGCAGAGTCGAGTGGATTGACAGGAATAATACAGTATATAGAATAGATTATTACAACAAATACGGATATATGTATTGTTCGGAGAATGTGAGTGGCGGCAATGTTACAGTCAGGGAATTCTATGATAGAAATGGTGACATTAAAGTATTAGAACAGACAGGTCCAAAGACATATACCACGTTTGGCACCCGCATTAGTCCGAAGAGCTATAGAGGCTTTGCTGATTATTTGGAAGCTTATCTTAAATATAATAAAATTTATGATGAAAATATATGGCTGACAAGTGATGAGATATTAAATAAATTTGCCTGGGATTATGGTAATTTTAAAAT
>ULSU01040741.1_pt1 | contig 10650 bp, 10 predicted proteins | sample 1956941 | NCBI WGS metagenome assembly ULSU01 (sample SAMEA4835715, study PRJEB28245) | human gut metagenome | biome: gut microbiome; material: fecal sample | place: Denmark | collected 2008
GCTTTTTCTCTTTTCGGTATGTTGCCTTTCTACATCAGCGGATATGTCCCTGACATCACGAATGCTTTCTTCGAAACCATGTCCGGCTTTACAAGTACGGGAGCCACCGTGCTGGATAATATAGAATCGCTTCCTCACGGATTGCTGTTCTGGCGCGGTATGACACAATGGATAGGCGGTTTGGGAATTATCATGTTTACGATTGCCGTATTACCCATCTTCGGGGTCAGCGGCCTGCAGGTGTTTGCCGCCGAAGCCAGCGGTCCCACGCACGACAAGGTGCATCCGCGCATCGGCATCACAGCCAAATGGATATGGAGCATCTATGCCGGACTCACTCTCATACTTGTAGTCTTGTTAATGCTGGGCGGCATGAACTGGTTCGACAGCGTATGCCATGCCTTTGCTACTACGGGCACGGGTGGTTTCTCCACCAAGCAGGCAAGTGTGGCCTATTACAATTCTCCTTATATAGAATATGTAATCTCCATTTTCATGTTTATTTCCGGCATTAACTTTACGCTATTGCTGTTCTTTGTCAACCGGAAATTCAAAAAGGTAATTGACAATGCCGAGCTGAAATGGTATTTTTGGTCGGTAGCAGGCTTTACCGGTGTGATAGCCGTAGTGCTCTATTATACAGGTTCAATGGATGCGGAAGAGGCTTTCCGCAAATCATTGTTCCAGGTCATATCGCTGCACACCTCCACCGGCTTTGCCACAGACGACTATATGTTATGGACACCTGTGCTTTGGGGACTTCTTACCATTGTCATGGTGATGGGAGCTTGTGCCGGCAGCACTTCCGGCGGCCTGAAATGTATCCGTATGGTCATTCTGGCCAAAGTATCCCGCAATGAATGCAAGCACCTCCTCCATCCCAACGCAGTGTTGCCGGTGCGTATAAACAAACAAGTAATCCCCCCTTCCATCGTATCCACCGTGTTGGCATTTTTCTTTCTATATTTTATCATTATCATCATCAGCATACTGATAATGATGGGGATGGGGATAGGTGCCGAAGAGTCCATCGGCTGTGTTGTATCCAGCATCGGCAATATGGGCCCCGGATTGGGTGACACCGGTCCGGCATATTCATGGAATGCCCTGCCCGATGCCGCCAAATGGTTACTGTCATTCCTCATGTTATTGGGACGTCTGGAATTGTTCACCGTCTTACTTTTGTTCACCCCGGAATTCTGGAAACGGAATTGATTTAGGATAAAAAGTGTAAAAATAGTCTTATTTTGTTATGCAGAGATAGCAAAATGAGAGATACTTGTTATATCTTTGCGCCCTGAAACAGATAGGGAGGTATGAAACAGTGCATAAAATATTGTATGATAGCCATACTCGCGGTTTTATTACACAACGGTGCAATAGAGGCTGCGGATTTTTTGTGCACTCCGGCCGGCTGCAAAGCAGAGAGTTGCATTTTGACGCAGGCGCCTACCCCCCAACAGATCATTCATAATTATTACAGACATACATCATCCGCCGCTTCTTGCCTGGAACATGTGGAAAGCCAGCAGGTTCCAAACAACAAAAGCTTCCTGTTGCGCACTGACATTATCCGTATGCAGCAACTGCTGCGTGCGCAAAGCTATGACTGTATGCCGAATGTACGCTGTCTTACCGTGCCCGGTCCGCATTATTACATAATCGGGTTAAGGAAGATTATCATTTAAGGAAAGGGCAAAGCATTATCACCTTGTTGCCTTATCGCTTTATCGCTGTTTTAGTGCTGTATATCTATATTTTATATATCTAAAATCTTATCGGATTTATGAACTTTACTTTGTTGGTAGCCGTCTTGCTGACGGCAATTGCTTTCGTGGGTATCGTCATCGCATTGTCCAATGCGATAGCCCCCCGTTCGTACAATGTGCAGAAAATGGAGCCGTACGAATGTGGTATTCCCACCCGCGGTAAATCATGGATGCAGTTTCGGGTAGGTTACTACTTGTTTGCCATCCTGTTTCTGATGTTTGAAGTGGAGACGGTGTTCCTGTTTCCGTGGGCAGTCATAGCACGCGAGCTGGGAGCTGCCGGACTTTTCAGTATTTTATTTTTCCTTATTATATTGGTTCTGGGCCTTGCATATGCCTGGAGGAAAGGAGCGTTGGAATGGAAGTAACGAAGAAACCCAAAATAAAATCCATCCCTTATGAGGAGTTTACAGACAACGAAACGTTGGAGAAATTGGTTCGGGAACTTAATGCCGGCGGCGCTAATGTGGCTATCGGCGTTCTGGACGATTTCATCGATTGGGGACGCAGCAATTCGCTGTGGCCGCTTACGTTTGCAACCAGTTGTTGCGGTATCGAATTCATGGCCCTCGGTGCAGCCCGCTACGATATGGCGCGCTTCGGGTTTGAGGTAGCCCGTGCCAGTCCGCGCCAGGCAGATATGATTATGGTGTGCGGAACAATCACGAACAAGATGGCTCCGGTGCTGAAACGCTTGTACGACCAGATGGCAGACCCTAAGTATGTGATAGCCGTAGGCGGTTGCGCTGTCAGCGGCGGCCCGTTCAAGAAGTCCTACCACGTTGTGAACGGAGTAGACAAGATTTTGCCGGTGGACGTATATATCCCCGGATGCCCTCCCCGCCCCGAAGCATTCTATTACGGAATGATGCAGTTGCAGCGTAAAGTAAAAATAGAGAAATACTTTGGCGGTGTAAACCAAAAAGAAGAAAGACCGGAAGAATGAATATGAATATGAGTATGGAAATAAGATATATAGAACCCGCAGCCTTGCATGACGAAATGCTACGCCTGCGGCAGGAAGAACAAATGGACTTTCTGGAATGCCTCACCGGTATGGACTGGGGCGAACCGGATGCCGCCAAAGACACTCCCGACACTCCGCGCGGACTTGGCGTGGTGTATCAGTTGGAATCCACCGTCACCGGCAAGCGGACTGCCATCCGCACCGCCACTCCCGACCGCGAGCATCCCGAACTTCCCTCTGTATGCGACATCTGGAAAGCGGCAGACTTTCTGGAGCGTGAAGTGTTCGACTTTTACGGTGTGGTATTCGTAGGGCACCCCGACATGCGCCGCCTCTACCTGCGCAACGACTGGGTAGGGCATCCGATGCGTAAAGACGACGACCCGGAAGCACAGAACCCGCTGCGCATGGACAATGAGGAAACGATTGATACCACCACCGAACTGGAACTGAACCCGGACGGAACGGTAAAGAACAAGGAAACGCAACTCTTCGGCGACGACGAATATGTGGTGAACATCGGTCCCCAACACCCCGCAACCCACGGCGTAATGCGCTTCCGCGTATCGCTGGAAGGTGAAATCATCAAAAAAATCGATGCCAACTGCGGATATATCCACCGGGGTATCGAAAAGATGTGCGAAAGCCTTACATACCCGCAGACACTGGCGCTGACCGACCGTCTGGACTACCTGGGCGCTCACCAGAACCGCCATGCCTTGTGTATGTGTATCGAAAAAGCCATGAGCATAGAGGTAAGCGAACGTGTGCAGTACATCCGTACCATCATGGACGAGTTGCAGCGCATCGACTCGCACCTGCTTTTCTACTCCTGTCTGGCAATGGACCTCGGTGCGCTGACCGCCTTCTTCTACGGCTTCCGCGACCGTGAAAAGATTCTCGACATCTTCGAAGGAACCTGCGGCGGACGCCTCATCATGAACTACAACACGATTGGCGGCGTGCAAGCCGACATCGCCCCCGACTTCCAGAAGAAAGTCAAAGAGTTCATCCCATACCTGCGCGGCATCCTGCACGAATACCACGACGTGTTTACAGGAAACATCATTGCGCAGCAGCGTCTGAAAGGCGTAGGCGTACTCTCCCGTGAAGATGCCATAGCGTTCGGAGCCACCGGCGGTACGGGCCGTGCCAGCGGTTGGGCGTGCGACGTACGCAAGCGCATGCCTTACGGGGTGTATGACAAGGTGGACTTCAAAGAGATTGTCCGCACCGAGGGCGACTCCTGGGCACGCTACCTCATCCGTATGGACGAAATCATGGAGAGCCTGAAAATCATCGAACAACTGATAGACAATATCCCCGAAGGTGCATACCAGGAGAAGATGAAACCGATTATCCGCGTACCGGAAGGTACTTACTACGCTGCCGTAGAAGGTAGCCGCGGCGAGTTCGGCGTATTCCTTGAGAGCCACGGCGACAAGACACCCTACCGCCTGCACTTCCGCAGCACGGGGCTTCCGCTGGTATCTACCGTAGATACGATTTGCCGCGGTGCAAAGATTGCCGACCTTATCGCTATTGGAGGTACATTGGACTATGTAGTACCCGATATCGACCGATAACGGTAAAAAGCAAAAAGAACGTCAATAACAGACAGCAGACATACATCAAATCGTAAATCGTAAAACCGTAAATAAACAGATGTTTGACTTTAGTATAGTAACCAATTGGATTCACCAGATGCTGACCTCCCTCATGCCGGAAGGTCTGGCGGTGTTTCTTGAATGTGTAGTGATAGGCGTATGCATCATCCTGATGTATGCAGTGCTTGCCATTATCCTGATTTACATGGAGCGCAAGATATGCGCCTTTTTCCAATGCCGCCTCGGTCCGATGCGTGTAGGAAAATGGGGATTGCTCCAAGTGCCGTGCGACGTTATCAAGATGTTGACCAAGGAAATCATCGACCTGAAGTTCTCCGACCGATTCCTCTACAACCTGGCACCGTTCATGGTCATCATAGCCTCGTTCCTCACCTTCGCCTGCCTGCCTGTCAGCAAAGGCCTGGAAGTGCTGGACTTCAACGTGGGCGTGTTCTTCCTGCTTGCCGCTTCGAGCATCGGCGTGGTAGGTATCCTGCTTGCCGGCTGGAGTTCCAACAATAAGTTCTCGCTTATCGGAGCCATGCGAAGCGGTGCGCAAATCATCAGTTACGAACTCTCCTGCGGACTGAGCATCCTGACGATGGTAGTCCTGATGGGTACGATGCAGTTCTCCGAAATCGTAGCCGGACAAGCCGACGGCTGGTTCATCTTCAAAGGACATATCCCGGCTCTGATAGCTTTCATCATCTACCTGATTGCCGGCAATGCGGAAACCAACCGCGGTCCGTTCGACTTGCCCGAAGCCGAAAGCGAGCTGACGGCAGGCTATCATACGGAATACTCCGGTATGGGCTTCGGCTTCTTCTACCTGGCAGAGTACCTGAACCTGTTCATCGTAGCGAGTGTGGCGGCCACGATATTCTTAGGCGGCTGGATGCCGTTGCACATCGTGGGCCTGGACGGCTTCAACGCTGTAATGGACTACATTCCGGGCTTTGTATGGTTCTTCGGCAAGGCATTCTTCGTGGTGTTCCTGCTGATGTGGATTAAATGGACATTCCCGCGTCTGCGTATCGACCAGATTCTGAACCTCGAATGGAAATATCTGGTTCCCATCAGCATGGTGAACCTGATTCTAATGGTATTAATCGTAGTATTTGAATTGCATTTCTAAGCCGGAGCAGCACCGGAGCAATATTTCCTTTCGGGCAACACTAAATAATAATTACAACAATGAAAGAAAAAGAACATAATTCTTACATAGGCAGCCTCATACACGGTATCACTTCCCTGCTGACGGGCATGAAAACCACCATGACCGTTTTCTGGCGGAAGAAGACTACCGAACAGTATCCGGAAAACCGGAAGACGCTGAAACTCTCCGAACGTTTCCGCGGCACGCTGACAATGCCCCACAACGAGAAGAACGAACACCATTGCGTGGCCTGCGGCTTGTGCCAGACGGCTTGCCCCAACGACACCATCAAGGTGACGAGCCAGACGATAGAAACGGAAGACGGCAAGAAAAAGAAGATATTGGCGAAGTACGAATACGATCTCGGTTCGTGCATATTCTGCCAGCTTTGCGTCAATGCCTGCCCGCACAATGCCATTACGTTCGACCAGAACTTCGAGCATGCCGTATTCGACCGCAGCAAACTGGTACTGACGCTGAACCATCCGGGCAGTCACGTAGAAGAGAAGAAGAAACCCGCCGCTCCCCAGCCTGAAGCAGCGAAGTAATCAGTCATTCATAATTAGTAATCAATAACATGGAATTTAATCTTGAAACAATAGTATTTTACTTCCTTGCGGCCTTCATCAGCGTATTCTCCATACTGACGGTAACCACCAGACGCATGGTACGTTCGGCCACATACCTGCTGTTCGTGCTTTTCGGCACGGCAGGCATCTACTTCCTGCTGGGATATACGTTCCTCGGTTCGGTACAGATTATGGTCTATGCGGGCGGTATCGTCGTGCTCTACGTCTTCTCCATTCTGCTCACCAGCGGCGAAGGCGACATGGCGGCCAAGCTGAAACGCAGCAAGTTCCTTGCCGGACTGGGCACTACCGTGGCAGGAGCCGTCATCGTACTGTTCATAACCCTGAAACATAAGTTCATCGCCACCACAGACATCGAACCGCTCGAAGTCAACATCAAGACCATCGGCCACCACATGCTGAGCGGCGACAAATACGGTTACCTATTGCCCTTCGAGGCCGTCAGCATCCTGCTGCTGGCATGTATCGTAGGCGGATTGTTAATAGCACGTAAAAGATAAGATTTATGATACACATGGAATATTACCTGATAGTCTCGGCTATCATGTTCTTCGCCGGCATCTACGGGTTCTTTACCCGCCGCAATACGTTGGCGATACTGATTTCAATTGAGTTGATACTGAATGCTACGGACATCAACTTCGCGGTATTCAACCGTTTCCTGTTTCCCGGCGGACTGGAAGGTTACTTCTTCTCCCTGTTCTCCATTGCCATCTCGGCAGCCGAAACGGCCGTGGCCATTGCCATCATGATTAACATCTATCGCAATATCCGCAGCATACAGGTGAACAAGCTGGACGAACTCAAATGGTAGATGCCTGTGCAGGCATCCTGCATAAGCCTGTGCAGATGTCCTGCATAGCACTGTGCAGACACCCTGCATAGAGTTGTGCAGACCGCCTGCATAATGAGCCATTCAACAAAAACAAAAAGAGAGACTGAGCAGCATTTCTCAATTCTCCATTTTCAATTTTCAATTCAATAATTATGGAATATACGATTCTAATCCTTCTCCTTCCTTTGCTCTCGTTCCTTGTGTTGGGACTGGGCGGCAAATGGATGTCGCATCGCACTGCCGGACTCATCGGCACGGCTGTGCTGGGTGCAGTGGCGGTACTCTCCTACCTCACCGCAATACACTATTTCACCGCCCCGCGGCTGGCAGACGGCACATTTGCCACACTGATGCCTTACAACTGCACATGGCTGCCGTTTACGCCGACACTCAGCATTGACCTGGGCATCCTGCTCGACCCCATATCGGTAATGATGCTGATTGTCATAAGTACCGTATCGTTCATGGTGCACCTCTACTCTTTCGGCTATATGAAAGGCGAACGCGGCTTCCAACGCTACTACGCTTTCCTCTCGCTGTTTACGATGTCCATGCTCGGACTGGTGGTGGCAACCAATATCTTCCAGATGTATCTGTTCTGGGAGCTGGTGGGTGTGTCTTCCTATCTGCTGATAGGCTTCTACTACACGAAACCCGCAGCAATCGCCGCCAGCAAGAAAGCGTTTATCGTGACCCGCTTTGCCGACCTGGGCTTCCTTATCGGTATCCTGGTTTACGGTTACTATGCCGGAACCTACACCTTCCAACCCAATGAAATGGCCTTGCTGAAAGGCGGCGCTGCCATGATTCCGCTGGCACTGGGACTGATGTTCATCGGCGGAGCCGGCAAGAGCGCCATGTTCCCGCTGCACATCTGGCTGCCCGATGCCATGGAAGGTCCTACTCCGGTGAGCGCACTGATTCATGCCGCTACGATGGTGGTGGCAGGCGTATACCTGGTGGCACGCATGTTCCCGCTGTTCATCGACTATGCGCCCCACGTGCTGCACCTCGTGGCCTATGTAGGCGCATTCACCGCATTCTATGCCGCCAGCGTGGCTTGTGTGCAGAGTGACATCAAGCGTGTACTCGCCTTCTCCACCATCTCGCAGATAGGCTTTATGATGGTAGCGCTCGGCGTATGTACATCCACAGACCCGCACGAAGGCGGACTGGGTTATATGGCAGGCATGTTCCACTTGTTTACGCACGCCATGTTCAAGGCGTTGCTGTTCCTCGGTGCAGGAAGCATCATCCATGCGGTGCACAGCAACGAGATGTCCGCCATGGGCGGCTTGCGCAAATACATGCCGGTTACGCACATCACTTTCCTGATAGCCTGCCTTGCCATTGCCGGCATTCCCCCGTTCTCCGGATTCTTCTCCAAGGACGAGATACTGACGGCCTGCTTCCGGTTCAGCCCCGTCATGGGTTGGATTATGACGGTGATTGCTGCCATGACCGCATTCTATATGTTCAGACTGTATTACGGCATTTTCTGGGGCAGCTCGGAGCCGGGGCAGAAGTCGGCAAGCGATGAAAGCCACAGCCATCAGCACACGCCTCACGAGTCGCCCCTTGCCATGACCGTTCCCCTGATGTTCCTTGCCGCAGTTACGATAGTTGCCGGATTCATTCCTTTCGGCCACTTCGTCAGCTCCAACGGCGAAGCCTATACCATCCACCTTGACTGGGGCGTGGCAGGAACAAGCATTGCCATTGCGGTTATCTCCATAGCCGTAGCCACTTTTATGTATAAAGGCGAAAAACAGCCGGTTGCCGATGCGCTTGCCCGCCGCTTCAACGGCTTGTGGACGGCAGCCTATCACCGCTTTTACATCGATGAGGTCTACCAGTTCATCACCCACCGCATCATCTTCGGCTGCATCAGCCGCCCCATTGCCTGGTGGGACCGTCATGTGGTGGACGGCTTCTTCGATTTCCTTGCCTGGGGCGCCAATGCCACCAGCGACGAGATACGCGGCCTGCAAAGCGGACGCATCCAGCAATACACCTTCGTATTCCTGCTGGGTACGCTTGCACTGATACTGCTGCTGTTGCTGTAAACGAGAAACGGAAATTGATAGTGATGTATCAACCATATAGAACAATAACAATTAATACCATATTATAAAGATGAATTTCTTATCCATATTCGTACTCATCCCCTTGCTGATGCTGTTGGGCCTCTGGCTCAGCCGTAATATCGCACAGATACGTGCGGTGATGGTAGCCGGCGCTTCGGCATTGCTCGTTGCAGCCGTCGGACTGACCGTCGTCTACCTGCAAGCCCGTCACGGCGGCGCTACGGATGAAATGTTGTTCCGTGCCGATGTAGCCTGGTATCCCGCCCTCAACATCCACTATTCCGTAGGGGTGGACGGCATCTCGGTAGCCATGCTGCTGCTCTCGGCCATTATCGTGTTTACGGGTACATTCGCTTCCTGGCGTCTGCAACCGCTGACCAAAGAATATTTCCTGTGGTTCACCCTGCTGTCAATGGGTGTGTTCGGTTTCTTTATCTCGACCGACCTGTTCACCATGTTCATGTTCTACGAGGTAGCGCTCATCCCGATGTACCTGCTGATTGGCGTATGGGGTTCGGGACGCAAGGAATACGCTGCCATGAAACTGACGCTGATGCTGATGGGCGGTTCCGCTTTCCTGCTTATCGGTATCCTCGGTATCTACTTCGGTAGCGGCGCCACCACCATGAACCTGCTGGAGATAGCCCAACTGCACAATATCCCCGTGGAGCAACAACGCATCTGGTTCCCGCTTACCTTCCTCGGTTTCGGCGTGCTGGGCGCTCTGTTCCCGTTCCATACCTGGAGCCCCGACGGTCACGCATCCGCACCTACCGCCGTCAGTATGCTGCATGCAGGCGTACTGATGAAGCTGGGCGGCTACGGCTGCTTCCGCATCGCCATGTACCTGATGCCCGAAGCCGCACAGGAGCTAGGCTGGATATTACTCGTACTGACGGGTATCTCCGTAGTATACGGAGCATTCTCCGCTTGCGTGCAGACCGACCTGAAGTACATCAACGCCTACTCTTCCGTATCGCACTGCGGACTGGTGCTTTTCGCCATCCTGATGATGAACCGGACGGCCTGTACGGGTGCTGTGCTGCAAATGCTTTCCCACGGATTGATGACCGCCCTGTTCTTCGCCCTTATCGGTATGATATACGGACGGACGCACACACGCGACGTACGCGAGCTTAGCGGACTGATGAAGATTATGCCCTTCCTGGCGGTATCCTACGTCATCGCCGGTCTGGCCAACCTCGGTCTGCCGGGACTCAGCGGTTTCATTGCCGAAATGACAATCTTCAACGGCGCTTTCCAGCATCCCGATACCTTCCACCGCGCATGGACCGTCATCGCTTGTACGAGTATCGTGATTACCGCAGTCTACATCCTGCGCCTTGTCGGTAAAATCCTCTACGGAACCTGTACCAACAAGCACCACCTGACATTGACCGATGCTACCTGGGACGAACGTACCGCCGTAATCATCCTCATTGCCTGCGTAGCCGGACTGGGTCTTGCTCCGCTGTGGATAAGCAACATGATTGGAGACAGCGTGCTGCCGGTAGTCAACCTATTAGCCACTCACTAAACACTAATCACTAATCACCAAATAACATGGATTACTCCCAATTTCTATTAATGAAAGAAGAGCTGTCGCTGATAGCGGTTATCGTTATCCTCTTCATAGCCG
>ULSU01006965.1_pt1 | contig 10641 bp, 9 predicted proteins | sample 1956941 | NCBI WGS metagenome assembly ULSU01 (sample SAMEA4835715, study PRJEB28245) | human gut metagenome | biome: gut microbiome; material: fecal sample | place: Denmark | collected 2008
TTTTTCGTTGTATAATGCTTATGTTTTACAGGGTCACTTTTTTGTGATGTTTTATTAAACTTGTTTTATATTAGAAAGTCTTGTATGATAATTTTAACACTAAAGTTATAAAGCGATAGTTATATTCTAAAAAATGCAGAAAGGAATTTTTTTGAAAGTGAAAGCAAAGCAGAATAACAGAAAGAAAGAAGATTTTACGCCGCTCTCTGAGAATTGTTTGAAAGTGAAAACAAAGCAGAATAACAGATTAACATATATTGATTATTTGGAAACTATTGCTATGTTTTGTGTGATATGCTGTCACTATTATGCTGTAATGGGCAAAGGTGTATCTGCGAATATGTATATGTTATTTGTGAAATGCTTTGGTGTACCTATTTTTCTCTTAGCAAATGGAGCATTGATGTTCCAAAAAAAATTTTCATTGCGTAAACACCTGAAAAAAACAGGAATGTTGATTGTGACCACAGCCGCATGGAAAGCAGTCTATTTATTGATTCAATATATAAGATTACCAGCGGGTAGTTGTATTTGGAAGATAAGTGATTTATGGGACTACTTCTGTGGAGGCAATTTATCAAATCCATATGTACCAGCAGAACATTTTTGGTATATGTATGCTTTAATAGGAGTATATTTGGTATTTCCATTATTTGCATCTATTTATGAAGAAAAGAAAACATACTATTTTTATTTGATATTATTATTATTTTTTACTCCAATTATTACGGAGATAGATGCGTTTATAGCAAATGTGACTGGTAAAAGTATTTCGTTTTCAGTGATTAGAGGTGTTTATTCTCCATTTGCACTAGCCGGGTACTATTTATTGTTCTTTTTGCTTGGACCATTACTACATCAGTATTTTTATAAATCAGAAAAGAAGAAAAAACACAGAATAATTGCAGTAGGAACAGCTACTGTAGGTGCTGTTTTATTAGTGATTGAATATTATATGCAAAACGGCACGTTAGGCGGTGCATATCAGGCATTACAGGGAGATTATCAGCGATTTGCAACCCTACTTATGACAGCAGGAATATATTCTTTGTTTGCTACTTTTGATTTGAAGAAAACTAAAATAAATTCTATTATGGAATTTATTTCAGTGCGTACAATTGGAATCTATGCAGCACATATGATGTTGGCATATTTATTTTCAGCATGGCTTGTTAATAAAACGTCTAGAATCGGAGTATATATGCTTGTTCTACAATCTCTTGTTGTTATGTTAGGCTCTATTATAATAACAGAGATATTTTCAATGATTCCAGGACTTAGAACGATTTTAGGGTTGAACTATTACAAAATGCGTAAAAATTACTGGAAACAAAAAAGATTACAGCATAAAGAAGGAAGCTAGAAAAAAATTATGATTCAAAAATTAAAGAATATATTTAAAATAAAAATACGATTTAGTTGGCTACTAAGTATAATTTTTAGTGCTGGATATATACTTGGATATATTTTTCTTCAAGAGAAACATATTAATTCGGGTATGCAAGCATTTAAATATATAGTAGCGTGGTTAGTAGGAATTTTGATATATCATGTATTTATACAAATATTCTGGTGTTTGGTGCAAGGAGATTATCTACAGAAAAACAAAAAGATTCAAACATGGATAATATGGCAACATCCCTTTGTAATCACATTTATATTTTTATGTATTTGTTGGACAATTCCAATAATATTGAAGTATCCAGCGGGAATTTGCTGGGATGCAAGTTGGCAGATAGACCAGGGTATGGGAAACACAACATTGACATCTCATCATCCAGTTTTTCATACAATGTTAATGGCATGGTTTGTAAAATTCGGTATGAAATTGTATTCTGCAAATGTCGGAATCTTTTTGTTCTGTGTTGTTGAAGCAATTATATTGGCATTGATTTTCTCTTTTGCAATTAAATGTTTGGTGGATCTTCAAGCGAAGTATTGGAGTATATTGCTTGCAGTTATTTTCTTTGGGTTTAGTCCATTTATTACTGGATATGTTGGAACAGTAATCAAGGATGTTTATTTTGTGGCAATGTGCGTGTTGTATATTACAACGTTAATTGTATATGCTGCAGATCGTGAATTGTTTTGGAGTAAATGCTACTATAGTATTTTATTTATATTAGCAACAGTTGGAATGGTTCTGTTTAGAAATAATGGATTGTATATGTGTGCGCCAACAGCTTTGGTATTAATGGTTTACGAATTTAAAAAGCGTGATAATAAATTTATAAAACATATTGTAATTATTGCGATGTCATGTATATTGGCCGTGACAGCATCGAAGACTTTGACTCATATCTACCAACCGGAGAAGGGAAGTATTGCAGAAGCGTTATCTCTTCCTATTCAACAAACTTCAAGGTATGTAAAGATATATGGAAACGAAGTTACAGAAAAAGAAAAAAAGATAATTAATAAAGTATTGCCTTATGATCAATTAGGAGAACTATATAATCCATATATTTCAGATCCAGTAAAAGCTCATTTTAACAGGAGTGCCACTGGAGATGACTTAAAACAATATTTAAATGTTTGGTGGAGGCAATTTCTAAAACATCCAACATGTTATGTAAAAGCAACAGTTCAGCAAAGTATTGTTTTAATATATCCAGGATATAATAATTATGCATACTATTTGAATAGTAATGCAGATAATTATTTTTATCAAAAAGAGCAGTATTTTACTACTCCACGTAAAATAGCATTGCTGCAACAAAAATATTTTAAGTATTTAGTGGGATGCCACAGTGTTCCAATTATCAGTTTATTAAACAATATGGCATTGTACATTATGGGGATGTTCTGTTTACTGATTTTTTCATGGAAAAAGCATAATTATAATAGTATGTTCTTTTTTGTCCCATTGATTTTATCAGTATTAATTATAGTTGCTGCGCCTTGTATTAGATGGCATGTTAGATATGCATTCCCTGTAATATATACGTTCCCGTTGATATTAGCGGAATTTACAAGAATGAGGAAGGAAGATAAGAATGGATAAAATAGCAGTTTTAATTCCTTGCTACAATGAAAGCAAGACAATTGAAAAAGTCGTAACAGATTTTAAGAGGGAGTTGCCAGAGGCAACCATCTATGTATATGACAATAATTCTACAGATGGAACAGATAAAATCGCAGAAGCTGCTGGTGCAGTAGTTCACATGGTTCTATGCCAGAAAAAGGTAATGTTATTCGTAGAATGTTTAGAGACATTGACGCTGAATGTTATATTATGACAGATGGTGATGATACATATCCAGCTGAATATGCAAGAGAAATGGCTGATAAGGTATTGTACAGAAATGTGGATATGGTAGTTGGAGACCGTTTATCATCAACTTATTTTGAAGAAAATAAGCGCCCATTCCATAACTTTGGAAATAGTATTGTACGTAATAGCATTAACAGTTTATTTAAAAGTGATATCAAAGATATTATGACTGGATATCGTGCATTTAGTTATATGTTTGTTAAGACATTCCCTGTGTTATCTAAAGGATTTGAAATTGAAACTGAAATGAGCATTCATGCTGTAGATAAGAACTTGTTTGTTGAAAATGTGGTGATTGATTACAGAGATCGTCCAGAAGGCAGTGAATCAAAATTGAACACATATTCGGACGGGTTCAAAGTATTGAGAACTATATTCCGTTTATTTAAAAATTATAAACCAATGCAATTCTTTTCTTTACTTGCACTTGTATTAGCAATTATTAGTGTGGCATTTTTTGCTCCAGTATTTGTTACTTTTCTGAAAACAGGAGTTGTTGATAAAATGCCAACATTAATTGTGAGTGGTTTTACAATGCTTGCAGCTATTCAGTCATTATTTTCAGGTTTGATTCTAACAACAATTACTCAAAAGAATAGACAAGATTTTGAAATGCAATTGATGAATATGAAAAGTACATTTGAAAGTAAAAAGATGTAATAATCATATGGGAGTATGATTTATAGAGAATATCAAAGGAAAATGATATTTTCTATACAATGGTGAGTCAGCAACATTAAGTTCAGCTCTTAAAAGTTTCTTCATGTGCGTGAAGAAACTTTTTTTGTGTTATGTAATTTGATTGGGATAAGTGTTAAAAATGTTGTATACTTGACTTATATGAGCATATTTTTGGAGGGTTTATGAAAAAAGAAAAAGATATATTTGATAGAATTATGGAATGGAAAATCTTACGTATATTTAATCCATTTTATAAAAAATATAAGGAAGTATTACTCTATTTATTTTTTGGCGGTTTAACAACTGTTATCAGTATTGGTTCTTATGCATTTTTTGATATTTGTATGCATATGGATCCAATGATTGCGAATATCTTTTCATGGATACTCGCTGTATTATTTGCCTATGGTACAAATCGTATTTGGGTTTTTGAGCATATAGCACAAGATATAAAAGGTATTATTCAAGAAATGATTTCTTTCTTCGGTGGACGTGTTGTTACTCTTTTCATGGAAGAGGCTGTGTTGTATGTAGGAATAAATATATTATTCATGAACAGTATTATCGTGAAAGTATTCGCACAGGTTCTTGTGGTCATTGCGAATTATATCATTAGCAAATTGTTTGTCTTCAAGAGTGAGTGATTGAATAAGAGGGAAAGAATATGAAAGACAAAAGCGCTATGATACAAAGATTTATTTGAAGAAACGATTTTCTAAGACAGTAATTCCATTTTTGCTTTAGACGTTTATGGTGCTTTTATTTGATATATTTTTCTTACATACAGGCAAAGTATCTGATTTGACTTTAAAGGTTCTTGTTGAAGGATTTATCAATACTCATTTTGTACAAATTTATTGGTTCTTTATGTCTTTATTTGCATCAATTGAAGAAGGTAAAAGAATAGAATTATTTAAATATTTATTTGTAGTAGGTTTTATTTTCAATGCTACAATCCCATTTCTTCTTTCAGCTTTTCATCTCGATATTACGTGGCCTTTGAATATTAATGTAGTCATTGGTTATGCAATATTCGTGGTGATGGGATATCTCATTCATAAGATGGATTTTACACCTAATCAAAGATATATTATTTATTTTCTTGGTTTAGCTGGTTTATTAATGCATTTTGGTGGTACTTATTATGAATCATACGCTTTAGGCGATGTAAGTCAGATTTATAAAAATTTAACTTATGCTCCCATTGTAATGTATTCAGGTGCATTCCTCTTATTTATTAAACAAATTAGTGAAAAGCTGATGAAAACAAATATTTCTAAATATGTGCATTTTATAAAGAAATATACATTCCCTATTTATTTAATGCATTATTACATTATTGAAATCTTAAACAGATACCTATATCTTACAAATTATACAAAGTCAATCTTCTATCGTTTAGGTATGCCTTTTATCGTTATTCCTATCACTATTATTATTACAGCACTTATTCGTAAACTAAGATTAGGAAAGAAAATATTGCCTTAAATTACATGATTTCACAGAAATTACACATAGATAGCGCTTGTAATAAGGTATAATAACAGCAATGAAGTGAATTATAGACTATTTTGTGGTATAGTAATTTATGTATGAACTTAAAAATAAGGATGTGAAAAAAAGATGTATAAAAGGAAATTAAGGGGATGGGCGAAACATTTAGATTTCTTAATTGTGGACCTTATCTGTCTACAGTTAGCTCTATTTCTAGCTTACTACATGCGTCATGGAATACTTGATATATATACAAGATCATTGTATGTCAATATTGCGATAGTCATGACACTATTAGATATGTTAATTATTATATTCTTTAATATTTTAAAGAATATTTTGAAGCGTAATAATATTACAGAAATGATTAAAGTAATAGAGAAATCATTATTATTAATGGTTGTTTCTACTGCTTATATTTTCTATGCGCAAAAAGATGATGTATCACGTTTAACTTTAGGTTTTACATGTGTATTTGATGCAATGTTTACTTATATTGTACATTGTGTGATGAAACCAATTGTAAGACGTAGAAGAAAGAATAATAAAAAGTCTCTTATCGTGATTACAGAGTCTGAATTTATTGATTCTATTACAGAGAATAAGAAAATATTTGGTTTGGATGAATACCAGAGTGTTGGTTTTGCGGTTCTAGATAAGAATATGGAAGGTCAGAAATCAAATGGCTGGTCTATTGTAGCGTCTCAGGATACTGTTATAGATTACGTATTAAGACAATGGATGGATGAAGCTTTAGTGATTCTTCCTAGGGAAGATGTTTTCTCTACTTCTTTAGTTAAAGATTTGGCTGAAATGGGACTCGCTGTTCATGTGGAAATCAGTGAATATAACTCATTAAAGGGATATCGTAAGCAGTTTGAAAGAATGGGTGAAAACCAAGTATTAACTGTTAGTATGAACTCTATTAATGAATATGACTGGATTGCCAAGAGAATACTTGATATTCTTGGTGGTTTAGTAGGATGCTTGATTACTCTTATTTTAACTATCTTCTTAGGTCCAGCTATCTTTATTGCCTCTCCAGGACCAATCTTCTTTAAACAGAAGAGAGTTGGTAGAAATGGTAAAGTGTTCAATATGTATAAGTTTAGAAGTATGTATATGGATGCTGAAGAGCGTAAGAAAGAGCTTATGGCTCAAAATAGAGTTAAAGATGGTATGATGTTCAAACTTGAATATGACCCTCGTATTATTGGTTGTAAAAAGAAAGCCGATGGTACTATTAAGAAGGGTGTTGGTAATTTCATTAGAGACTGGTCTTTAGATGAATTCCCTCAGTTCTTTAATGTATTAAAGGGTGATATGAGTTTAGTAGGTACTAGACCCCCTACTCTTGATGAATGGAATAAGTATGAATTACGTCATAGAGCACGTCTTGCATTTAAGCCAGGTATTACAGGTTTATGGCAGGTAAGTGGTAGAAGTAATATCACTGACTTTGAAGAAATCGCAAGATTAGATAAAGAATATATCAAGAACTGGAGATTCAGTCATGATATTCAGATTCTATTGAAGACAGTACAGGTTGTTTTCAAAAAAGAAGGATCAATGTAAAGGAGTTATGAATATGCCATCAGTAAAGATTATTATTGCGACACATAAGAAGTATCGTATGCCTGATGATGAGATGTATATTCCTGTACAGGTTGGTGCAGAAGGTAAGGATGATCTTGGATATACACGTGATAATACAGGTGATAATATTTCTAATTTGAATTCACAGTATTGTGAATTGACAGGATTATATTGGGCTTGGAGGAACCTAGATGCAGATTATGTAGGTTTAGCCCATTATCGTAGACATTTTAGAGTAAAGAACAAGACAAAGGATCCGTTTGATTGTGTACTTACTTCTAAAGAAGCAGAAGAACTATTAAAGGATAATGATATTCTAGTTACTAAGAGACGTAATTATTATATTGAAACAATTTATGATCATTATGTTCATACACTTTATCCTGAACCATTAGATGAAACAAGAAAGATTATTGAAGAGAAGTGTCCAGAATATTTACCTGCTTTTGATAAGCATATGAAAGGTAAAACAATGCATGCCTTTAATATGTTTGTGATGAAGAAAGAATATTTTGATGCTTATTGTGAATGGTTATTTGATATTCTATTTGAACTTACTAAAAGATTTGAAGGTACTGAATATAATAGCTTCCATGCACGTTATCCAGGTAGAATTAGTGAAGTACTATTAGATGTTTGGATGAATGAGAACGGTTATACCTACAAAGAAGTTCCATTTGTATACATGGAAAAGATCAATATGTTTAAAAAGGGAATGGGATTCTTAAAAGCTAAGTTCTTACATAAGAAGTATGGGGAGAGTTTTTAATGAGTTTATTTAAGAAAATAGTAACACTTGTACTCGCAATGAATTTGATGACTGGATGTTCTTTAACTAATAATGCGGATTCACAGAAGGTATTTAATTTTGCGGATTCTGGTTATGTGACATCTTTAGATGCATCAAAGGCTATTGATGAAACATCTACAAATGTGATTCAGGCATTTGGTGATGGTTTATATGCTTATAATGTTAAGAGTAAGCTTAAGCCAGCTATTGCGAAGAGTAAAGAAGTAAGTGAGGATGGCAAAACATATACTTTTGAAATCAGAAAGAACGTGAAGTGGTCTAATGGAGATCCAGTGACTGCAGAAGACTTTGTTTATGCATGGAAGAGAGCCTTATCTATGCGTTCTGAAGCATCTAAGTTATTAACTTCTTATGGTGCTGCGATTGCAGGTGCTGATGATATTTATAAAGGTTTAAAGCCTGTAGATACTTTAGGTGTTTATGTGAAGAATAAGAAATTAGTTGTACATCTTCAATATAAGACTACACGTTTTATGGATTTGGTGACTCAGCCAGTCTTCTTCCCATTAAATCAGAAGTTTGTAGAAGAACAGGGAGATCAGTACGCTACTTCTCCTAAGACATTATTATCATGTGGTACATATAAAGTATCTTCTATTTCTAAAGATAAGATTACTTTAAAGAAGAATAAGACATGTTACTTTGCGAGTAAATCAAATATTGATCAAGTGAATATGCTTTTTGGAATCAGTAATGATGAGAAAATCAGATTATTTGATGAAGGTAAGATTGATTTTGCATCAGTGACTGGTGAGAAAGCGAAGAAATATGATGGTAAGGATTCAAGTACTGCAGATAGTGATAGTGTGATGTGGGATTTAGTGCCTAATTTTAAGGACCAGTATTTATCAGATTTAAGAGTACGTGAAGCAATGTCTTTACTACTAAGAAGAAATAACTATGATGAAAATGTATTGAATGACGGAACTAAGAAAGCTGAAGGCTTACTTCCTATGGGAATCTGTTTTAACTCACAGAAGCAGTTTATGAGAGATGCCGCTAAATATGAGTTGAAACACAATAAAAAAGAAGCAAAGAAATCTTTATCTAAGCTTCTTAAAGAATATAAGTTAAAGAATTTTACTTTTACTTTAACTTATACAAAAGAATATCCACAATCAAAGATTATTGCGAGTGAAATTAAAAAAGACCTTGAATCAACTAAACAATTTAAGGTGTATTTAAAAGAAGTGAATACTGTGGATTATGAACAGGCAGAATTATCTTTATTACGTATTAAAGGTACATGTAATGATGCTTATGATTATTTAGCCCCTCTTGCAGTTAATAATCAAGGTATTAATCATTATTGTAGTAATGAATTTAATAACTTCTTTACAGCTGCAATCAATGCACAAAGTCAGGATGAACGTTATTATGCATTCTTAAATGCGGAAAGAGTCGCGATGCGTGACTATGCATTCATTCCTGTGATTCATCAGGGACAGAGATATCTTATTAATATGAGTGTCACTGATCTAATTAGTAATTTCTGTGGTGCACCATATAGCTTTAGATATATGAGCATGCGTTAATGAGGGGGAGCGTAATTTGAAAGAAAAAGGTTTATTGCATAAAATACAAACTTCTAATTTTGGTATGTTGATGTTTGGTCTTTATTATTTTACATTATGGTTAGATTTATCTACTGTAAGTCATAGTTTTCCAAAAGCAGTTGTGTTAATTAAACTGTTAAGATATTTGTGTTATCTATATTTTCTATTTATTATATTCAGCAGATTAATAAAACTTGACATTGGTGAATATATCAATAAAATCAAATCATTTAATTCAAAACAATGGGTATTATTTGGTTTGTCTTTAGTTGCAGTAATAAGTATAGTGATTAATTTTGTTTTAACAAAAAACAAAACGTTGATATTCTTATTGCTCGCATTATGTTATGCTGCATGTTTTGATTTTGATTCTATGGTTGATTCAGTTACTAATATGCAGTTTCTAGTAATGGTTTTATTTATTACACTATGCTCATTTGGTATATTGTACGACTACGTTAATATGAGAGTTGATGGAACAGCACGTCATTCCTTAGGATTTGGATATCCGACTTATTTAGCGCAATTAGTTTTGTTTTATATACTTCATGCGTCATATAGATGCAGATTTAAAGTTGATTTTAAGGAAATTGGTGTATATCAGTTATTAGTGTTATTTACTTATTTTGTAACAAATTCTAGAACTGAATTCCTAGTATCAGAATTAATAGTATTTTGTTTAGTACTAAATAAGTTTAACATTACTAAAAAGATAGAGAAGTTGGTTGATGTTGTAAAAAAGTTGTTTTCATCATTATTCATTCTTTATCCAATTGGAAGTTTTGCGATTGTAAATATGTTTGGTTATGCATTTAATCATGCTAACATCAATAGTTTTCTATTTAAGGCTTTTTCAAAGTTGAATGATGTATTATCTAACAGACTTTATCAGACATTTTATAACTTTAAAAGATCAGGATATAGTTTGTTTGGAAGTAATATAAATTTGGTTGGTTATTCATTAGATAATGCAAAAGAATATAGTATTATTCGAAGCAATTTCATTGATAATGAATATATGAGACTCTTATTTGAAAATGGATGGATTTTCTATATTTCATTCTTTATTATTTTAGCAGCAGTAATCTGGTATCTTTATAAGAATAAGAAAGATGGATTGTTGTTCATTGCATTTATTACTACAACGTTCAGTTTATTGAATCCTAGAATTACTTCAATTACATTTTCAATATTCTGTTTCACAATTATACCAGTATTAAATGATTTAC
>ULSU01066330.1_pt1 | contig 10630 bp, 9 predicted proteins | sample 1956941 | NCBI WGS metagenome assembly ULSU01 (sample SAMEA4835715, study PRJEB28245) | human gut metagenome | biome: gut microbiome; material: fecal sample | place: Denmark | collected 2008
AGTTCGAGGCACCAATTCTCACAGTAGTAAAGTTTATCAACTTTACTACTGTTTTTTATTGACTTATACTCTAAATTAGTATATCCTATAATCATAAAATATAAAGGAGGGCACGTATGAAAAAAGGAGTAAAAGTGTTTATTGTAATATTGCTTATTGCAATAATAATTGCTGTAATAACTATTGTATGTAACAAAGATGATACAGAGTTGAAAACAGTAAAATCAAAACAAGAATTGTTAAAAATATATGAAGGAGATAATTCAGATTTACAAGAACTGTTGGCTCGAATTTTCTGTATGCCATTTTCAATGTTTTATCATAATTATGATGTTATTGAAAAAGTAGATAATACTTGGAGTATAGGAATAGATTCGGTAGGAAGTACAGAAAGCTCAAGTTCTAGTTCAAATACTAAAGATTATTCTACAACAAATATTCAAGTTGAAAATGTAGACGAAGCTGATATTGTAAAAACTGATGGAGACTATATTTATTCAATATCTGAGGATAATGTAATAATAACAGATGTAAAAGATCCAAAACAGCCTAAAGTAGTAGCAACTATAAAATCGGAAGATGATGATATACCAGAAGATATAATTCTATATAAAGATAAATTGGTTGTAATATCAACTAAGGGCAATCAAACACAAAGATATTATTATAACAATAGAATGAATACGGTTGTGAAAATATATAACATTACATCAAGAGAAAAGCCAGTGTTAACTAAAAGTTACGAAATGTATGAACCATATTACACATCAAGATGTATAGACAATGTTTTATATGTAATTTCATCTGGCAATTTAAGAAAAGAAGATGACAAAATTGTTGTAGGATACAATGAAGACAATATGGAAAAAGAGATGTCTATTGATAAAATTAAATACTTAAAAGATGTGAAAACTACAAAACAAACTCTAATATCAACAGTTGACTTAAACAATGAAACAGCAGATATAAAGCTAGATTCATATTTAATGAATATATCAAATGCCTACGTATCTGAAAATGCAATATATTTATTAAATCAAAAATATAATAATGACTCAAAAATACCTATAAAATTATTATTTGGATTTAAAGGTGTATTTGGCTTAGAAGACTATTATGAAATGGACTCAGAAAGCGGATACTACACAGAAATATATAAATTTGATATAAAGGAAAATGTAGAATATAAAGCAAAAACAAAAGTAAAAGGAAAAACAATAAATCAATATTCTTTAGACGAAAAAGATAATCACTTAAGAATAGCTTTATATGACAATGATGGCTCAAGAGTAGCAATATTTGACGAAGATCTAAAACAAATAGGAATATCAGACAATGTCGCAAAAGGCGAAAAAATGTATTCTTCAAGATTTATAGGAGATAAAGTTTATTTTGTAACATATAAAACTATAGACCCACTATTTGTAATGGATTTAAGTAATGAAGCAAAACCAAAGGTATTAGGAAAACTAAAAATACCAGGTTATAGTACATATTTACATCCTTATGACGAGAACCATATAATTGGAATTGGAATGGAAACAAAAGAAATTATAAATAGAAATTCAAATGGAAAAGTAATTTCTACAACAGCTAAAGTAGTTGGAATGAAAATGGCCCTATTTGATGTTTCAAATGTAAATTCACCAGTTCAAATTTCAAGTGTAGTAATAGGAGACAGCAGAACAACATCAGCAATATTAACAAATCCAAAAGCGTTATTGTTTTCAAAAGAAAAATCTCTAATTGCAATACCTGTAAACAACTATAGTCAAGATTTCGAAGTAACTTTATCAAATAATTATGAAACTATGATAAACAATTATACAAAATACAGTAAGCCATATAATGCGGAAGGATACTTTGTATATAACATAAATGTACAAGATGGCTTTAAATTAAAAGGTGTTATAACACATGAAAAAACAAATGCTACTTATTATTACAGCAACAGTAAATTACTAAGAGGACTATATATAGACAATAATCTATATACAGTGTCAGAAACAATGATAAAAGTAAATGAACTAGATAGCTTAAAAGCAGTGGGTGAATTAAAACTTAAAAACACAGAAAATGTAGATAGTTCAGTAAGAGAACAAAGCAATAATGTAATTAATGCTATTGAAGGAGGAATGTAAATATGGAGGAAAATAATAAAAATAAATCTGCAATGGGAATAGCAGGATTTGTATTAGGAATAATCTCAACACTTTCAACACTATTTTGGTATATAACAGTACCAACAGGAGTATTAGCAATTATATTTGGTGCTAAATCATCAAAGAAAACAGGAAGTAAATTAGGAAAAGCAGGAATGATATTAGGAATCGTAGGACTATCAATATTTGCATTCATATATATAAGCTTAGTAATGCTTATTACTCTTAGCAACTTATAATCATAACAAAAATTAAACATCATAAAATGTAATGGGAGGATTTACATTTTATGATGTTTTTTAAAATGCAAGGATTAGGAAATGACTATGTGTATATAGACTGCATAAATGGAAAAGAACCAATAGATATAAAGAATTTGACAAACAGATTGAGTAATAGACATTTTGGAGTTGGCTCTGATGGATTAATATTATTATGCAAAAGTAAAGTTGCAGACTTAAAAATGAGGATGTTTAATAGTGACGGAAGTGAAGCACAAATGTGTGGAAATGGTATAAGGTGTGTGGCTAAACTTGCATATGAATTAGGATTAATATGTGAAGAAATAACTACAATAGAAACATTATCAGGAATAAAAACATTAAAACTAAATATAGTAAATGGAAAAGTAAAAACAGTGGAAGTCGATATGGGAGCACCAATTTTAGAAGCTACCAAAATTCCAGTTTCCTCAAGTGCTAAAATAGAAGATAAAAAAGTAAAAGCGGAGGTTAAAGTAAAAAATAAAAAAATTGAACTGACATGTGTATCAATGGGAAATCCACATGCTGTTACATTTGTAAATAATATAAAAAATTTCAAAGTAGCAGAATATGGACCTATTTTAGAAAATGCTGATATATTTCCTGAGAAAGCCAATATTGAATTTGTAGAGGTAGTAGATAAAAATAATATAAAAATGAGAGTATGGGAAAGAGGTTCAGGAGAAACTTTGGCATGTGGAACAGGAGCTTGTAGTTCAGTGGTTGCTAGTAGACTAAATGGATACACAGACAGAAAAGTTAATGTTCAATTATTAGGTGGAAACTTAGAAATTGAATGGAAGCCAAATAATCATGTGTATATGACAGGACCAGCTGTAACTGTATTTAAAGGAGAGTGGATCGATGAATAGAGTAAATGAAAACTTTTTGAAACTTCAAAATAATTATTTGTTTTCTACAGTTGCAGAAAAGGTAGAAAAATATAAACAGGAAAACCCAGAGAAAAAGGTTATAAATTTAGGAGTTGGAGATGTTACTTTACCTTTGCCAAAAGCTGTTGTAGAAGCTATGAAAAAGGCTTGCGATGAAATGCAGAACAAGGAAACATTTAGAGGATATGGGCCAGAACTTGGATATGATTTTTTGAAAAAGAAAATTCTAGAAGAAGATTATCTATCTAAAGGCATTGAATTTGGTTTGAATGAAATATTTATATCAGATGGTATAAATAGTGATATAGGGAATATCAACGACATATTTGATATAAATAATAAAGTAGCTATTCAAGATCCGGTATACCCAGCATATTTAGATGCTAATGTTATTGCAGGGAGAAGCGGAGAATTACATATAACTAACTATGAAAATATAATATATTTGGTAACAAATAGTACAAATGATTTTGTACCAGAGATTCCTAAAACTAAAGTAGATTTAATATATTTGTGCTATCCTAATAACCCTACTGGTATGGCCCTTACAAAAGAACAATTACAAGAATGGGTACAATATGCAAAACAAAATAAATCAGTTATATTATTTGATGCAGCTTATGAAGCATATATAACAGAAGAAAATATTCCACATTCGATTTATGAAATTGAAGGAGCAAAAGAGGTAGCTATTGAATTTAAAAGTTTCTCAAAAACAGCGGGATTTGCAGGAGTTCGTTGCAGTTATACAATAGTGCCAAAAGTTTTAAAGGGATATACAAGCAATAATCTAGAGGTTTCAATAAACAATTTATGGACTAGAAGACAATATACTAAGTTTAATGGAGAATCATATATCACACAAAGAGGTGCAGAAGCAACATATTTACCAGAAGCTAAAAGAGATATAGAATCCAACATACAATATTATTTAAAAAATGCAAAGACAATTAAACAAGGATTAGAAGATGCTGGATTTGAGGTGTATGGTGGAGTAAACTCACCATATGTGTGGCTAAAGGTTCCAAATGCAAAAACATCATGGCAATTTTTTGATGAACTACTAGAAAATATTGGAATAGTTGGAATACCACGGAAGTGGCTTTGGACCAAGTGGAGAAGGATATTTTAGATTAACCGGCTTTGGAGATTATCAAGAAAGCTTAGAAGCAATAGAAAGACTAAAACAGTATAAAACTTGAAACATTAAGTATTGGGTGGTATAATATATAACATAAGGAGAAATCCTAAAAATAAAAAGGAGTCGAGAATATGTGCACAATATCACACGGCAGGAACTTGAACAAGATGTATGGAGAGGGTGCAAAACAAAAAGACCAAGAGAAACCTTTAAGATTAGATGGAAAATTGGACAATATCTACGAAATTGAAGGATATCGGATTCGCAGATATGTGGACAATGAGGGGCAGGTAGCTATTATCCTTGTCAAAAGAATCGGGACTAAAAGAGTATATAATCAAGAAAGAAAAGTGACACTTGATGTAGAATTTCCTACTATGTATGTCCCTAAGTTGCGATAACTCCTTACAGGTGTAGAATTATATTTCTGCACCTGTTTTAAAATTTAATAAAATAACACTAAACTCTTGCTTTTATTGGCAAAATATGCTATTATATATAAGGTACCGTTTAAAGGTACCTTATATACCTTTTACTTAGTTTTAGGGGATAACACTCCAAACTAAAACTCAGCTTAAGGCAAATAAAATATAGGAGGAAAATAAAATGACAAAGGAAAGAAAACAAGAAATCATTGAAACTTATAAAAGAGATGAAAAAGATACTGGTTCTCCAGAAGTTCAAATAGCTCTTTTAACAGAAAGAATCAATGAATTAACAGCTCATTTAAAAGTTCATATGAAAGATAATCATTCAAGAAGAGGACTTTTAAAAATGGTAGGTGCAAGAAGAAACTTACTTAACTACTTAGCTAAAAAAGATGTTCAAAGATATAGAGACATCGTTGAAAAATTAGGATTAAGAAAATAATTTACAATTTGGACGTTTTGCTTTCATGCCAAACGTCCAAATTTGCGAATATTATCTTAGTTAAAAAGGAAAAATATTAAGGTATTAAAAGCAATAAAAATTAGAAAGTAGCTTGTATCATGTGCTACTAAATATAGCATATAATAGAGGTTACGCTAATTTTCATATTGCTTATAATATAAATAAAATAAAAAGGAGAAAAATTTATGTTTAAAAAATACGAAACACAATTAGCAGGAAGAACTTTATCAATTGAAACAGGAAAAATTGCAGAACTTGCAAACGGAAACGTAGTAGTACGTTATGGAGAGACAGTTGTTATGGTAAACGTAACAGCAGCAAAAGAACCAAAAGAGGGAATAGACTTTTTCCCACTATCAGTAGATTATGAAGAAAAACTATATGCAGTAGGTAAAATCCCAGGAGGATTTACAAAAAGAGAAGGAAAACCAGCAGATAAAGCTATATTAACATCAAGAGCAATTGACAGACCTTTAAGACCATTATTTCCAAAAGATTTTAGAAATGATACATGTGTTGTAGCAACTGTATTATCAGTAGATCCAGACAATAGTCCAGAAGTATGTGCTATGATCGGTGCATCAGCTGCACTTTCTATATCAGACATTCCATTTGGAGGTCCTACAGCAGCAGTAGCAGTTGGATATGTTGATGACCAAATAGTTATAAACCCAACATTAGCACAAAGAGAAAAAAGCAGATTAACATTAACAGTAGCAGGAACACTTGAAAAAATCACTATGATAGAAGCTGGTGCTGACGAAATACCAAATGATACAATGCTTGAAGCAATTAAAACAGCACATGAAGAAATTAAGAAAATATGTAACTTTATTTCTAACATCAAAGCAGAAATAGGAAAACCAAAATTTGAATACAAATCATTTGCTACAGATCCAGAAGTATATAACGAAATAGTAGCAAACTTCAAAGACAGAATGTATCAAGATGTACAAGCTACAGATAAAACTGTAAGAGATGCAAACATTGAAAAAATCACAGAAGATATTACAGCATATTTTGTAGAAAAGTACGGAGAAGAAGCTGCAGAAGAAAAGAAAACAGATATTGCAGACAGCGTACATGACTTAGAAAAAGCTTGTGTAAGAGAAATGATTCTAGAAGAAAATAAACGTCCAGATGGAAGAAAAATAGACGAAATAAGACCACTTTCATGTGAAGTAGGTGTACTTCCAAGAGTACATGGTAGTGCAATATTTACAAGAGGACAAACTCAAGTAATGTCTATAGTAACATTAGGAACAAGTAGTGAAGCACAAGAATTAGACGGTTTAGATGAAGAAACAACAAAAAGATATATGCATCAATATAACTTCCCAGCATATAGTGTTGGTGAAGCAAGAACATCAAGAGGACCAGGCAGAAGAGAAATTGGACATGGTGCTTTAGCAGAAAAAGCATTAGTACCAGTTATTCCATCAGAAGAAGAATTCCCTTATGCTATAAGAGTTGTATCAGAAGTATTATCTTCAAATGGTTCAACATCACAAGCAAGTATTTGTGGAAGTACATTAGCATTGATGGATGCAGGTGTCCCAATTAAAAAGCCAGTAGCAGGTATTTCAACAGGATTAGTTACAGATAAGAATGATCCAAGCAGATACATTATGCTTACAGATATTCAAGGAATTGAAGACTTCTTTGGAGATATGGATTTCAAAGTTGGTGGAACAAAAGATGGAATTACTGCTATACAAGTTGACATTAAAATAGATGGACTAACATATGATATAATTAAGGAAGCTTTTGAAAGAACAAAAGTTGCAAGAGATTATATCTTAGATAATATAATGTTACCAGTTATAAGCGAACCAAGAAAAGAAGTTTCTAAATATGCACCAAAAATCATGATGGCAAACATATGCAAAGACAAAATAAAAGATGTTATTGGACCTGGTGGAAAAATGATTAACAAAATCATTGACGAGACAGGAGTTAAAATTGATATAAATGATGACGGAAAAGTATGCGTATATGCTAATGACTCAGAAAGTGGTAAAAAAGCTATGGATATGATTTTAGATATAGCTAAAATTATTGAAGTTGGTGGAATTTATAATGGAAAAGTAACAAGAATTATGCCATTCGGAGCATTTGTTGATATTGGTGGTGGAAATGAGGGGCTATTACACATTTCTAAAATATCAAGTAAAAGAGTAGAAAAAGTTGAAGATGTTTTAAGTGTTGGAGACGAAGTAACAGTTAAAGTTTCTGAAATTGATAACCAAGGAAGAATTAATTTAAACATGAAAGACTTAGAAGCAGGAAATACCGAAGAAAAAGAATAAATATTAAGATTTAATTAAAATGGTTGAATTATTTTAATGACATGTATATAATAAGTCTAGAAATTAAGAAAAGGAGAAAAACATGGAATACTTATATATTGTTCAACAGGCATTAGTATGGATTATAACAATATTTTGGTTGTACCAATTAGCAATTAGTGTATGTTCACTAGTAAAATTAAAAGATAAACCAATGCTTGTAAACAAAAATCATCGTTTTATGGCAATCATTCCAGCCCATAACGAAGAAAATGTAGTAACAGAATTAATAGAAAGTTTAAAAGCTCAAGACTATCCAAAAGAGTTATTAGACATATATGTAATTGCAGATAACTGTACAGATAGAACAGCAGACGTTGCGAGAGCAGCAGGAGCAATTGTATATGAAAGATTTGACCCAAGCAAAAAAACAAAAGGATATGCATTAAACTGGTTTTTGAGACAAAAAATTGATGAAAATGCACCATATGATGCATTCTGCATATTTGATGCAGATAATGTTGCAGACAAAAACTTTATCAAAAATATGAATAAAAAACTTTGTCAAGGTGAAGATGTAGTTCAAGGATACAGAGATATTAAAAATCCAACAGATAACTGGATTACAGCAGGATATGCAATATTCTATTGGACAATGAACCGTTTTTATCATTTAGCTAGATACAATGTAGGTCTTTCGCCATTAATCAATGGTACAGGATTTATGGTTAAGTTTGATGTAGTAAAACCAGAAGGTTGGGTTACAAAAACTCTAACTGAAGATATTGAGTTCTCACTAAAAAGAATAATTAAAGGTAAAAAACTAGGATGGGCAGTAGATGCAGTAGTTTATGATGAACAACCTTTAGGATTTAAACAAAGTTGGAAACAAAGAACAAGATGGACAGTTGGACATATGCAATGTATAAAAGAATATACAAAACCATTAGCGTTAGCAGTTAAAGAACACAAAACAATAATGAACTTTGATGGATTTTTATACATTATAGGAAGTATACCAATGTTTATACTTACACTTGTATTACTACTAATAAATGTTATTATGTACGCAGGAGATGGAATGACAAGCGTGGACTTAGCTATGAATATGTTAAGATATGTAATACCAACATTCCTATTACCAATTGGAACGGCAGTACTAATAATGTTATTAGATAAAAGACCTATCAAGCCAATGATTAAAGGACTATTATGCTATCCATTATTCTTAGGCTCATGGATCGCTATAAACTTTAAATGTTTATTCAAACGTGACACTACATGGGAAAAAATTGAACACGTTAGAAAAATTGCTATTCATGAAGTAGCAGAAACAGAAAAAGTTCAAAGTTAATAAATACGGCAAGAAAGGTTAAACTTTTCTTGCCGCTTTTTGAGTGACTTTGGAGATGGAGTCAAAACTCACCTTTTTGCATAAAAATTTAGACTAAGAAATAGTTTATAAAGTAGTAAAAGAGAGGTAAAACTATGGAAAAACAAAGGGAGAAAAATATGCTTAAAATTTTGATAATTATAATATTAATATTATGTGCACTTATTGGAATAATGATGTTGTCAATAAACTTTTATGTGGTAAATAAAACCAAAAGTAAAATAGTAACAGAAAAACAAGCAAAAGAGTTAGAAAATGTAGATTGCATTTTAGTATTAGGTGCAGGAATATGGGGAGATAAACCAAGTCCAATGCTAGAAGATAGACTATTACAAGGGATTACACTATATAATAATCAAACTTCTTCAAAAATAATAATGAGTGGAGACCATGGAAAGGAAGAATATGACGAAGTAAATGTTATGAAAGATTTTGCAATTGAGAAAGGTGTAAAATCAGAAGATATATTCATGGATCATGCAGGTTTTTCTACTTATGATAGTGTATATCGTGCAAAAGAAATTTTTAAAGCTCAAAAAATAATAATTGTTACACAAAAATATCATTTACATAGAGCTTTATATGTAGCTGAAAAACTAGGAATAGAAGCATATGGAGTAGCGTCAGATCCAAGAGAGTATAGAGGACAAGTTGTAAGAGAATTAAGAGAAGTCTTAGCAAGAGATAAAGATTTCTTTAAATGTATAATTAAACCAGAACCAACTTACTTAGGAGACACAATACCAGTGAGTGGCAATGGAGATGCGACTAATGATAAAAAAGGTGACTTTTGATCCCGTTCCAAAAGTCACCTTTTTAGTGTAGACAATAAAATGTAAGAGTGATATAATTTGTAACAAAAGGAGAGCGCAAAAATGAAAAAAACAAAATATCTACATATTGCACTAATAATATTAGGAATAATATTTATAACAATACCAGTATTTCATAATAATTTATGGTTTGATGAAAGTTATTCTGTAGGAATGGCCAATAAAAGCTTTATAGATATTTGGCAAATAGGGAGCAATGATGTTCATCCAATATTATATTATTGGATATTACATTTAATATATATAATATTTGGTTCTAACATATATTTATATAGAATTGCATCAATGATACCAATTGCAATATTAGGTATCCTAGGATACACACACATAAAAAAAGATTTTGGAGAAAAAGAAGGTATACTATTTTCGTTTTTTACATTCTTTTTACCAATAGCATCAGTATATTCTGGTGAAATTAGAATGTACACATGGGGAATGCTGTTCGTAACCATAATGGCAATATATGCTTACAGAATATATAAAAAATCAAGTACAAAAAATTGGATAATATTTGCTATATTTAGTTTGGCGTCAGCATATACACATTATTATGCTTTAGCAACAGCCGGAATAATAAACTTATTATTATTTATATATTTATTAAAAAATGCAATAAAGCAAAAAAGCTATACTAAAGAATTAAAAAGCTTTACCATTTCAGCTATAGTACAAATAATATTATATATACCATGGCTATATAGCTTGCTAAACCAAATAACAGGAGTTTCAAAAGGATATTGGATTTCTGCACCATCAGCAAAATTAC
>ULSU01052488.1_pt1 | contig 10622 bp, 9 predicted proteins | sample 1956941 | NCBI WGS metagenome assembly ULSU01 (sample SAMEA4835715, study PRJEB28245) | human gut metagenome | biome: gut microbiome; material: fecal sample | place: Denmark | collected 2008
CGGTCTTTCGGCTGGACGCATAACAAAAAAAGAGATGTACCATGCGGTACATCTCTTTTCCTTTTCTCACTCGTTCCAATCTCGCACCTGCTCGCGCAGCCAGTCGCACCAGGCGTCCACCCCTTCGCCGGTCTTGGCGGAGAGGGGGAATATCTTGAGCTTTGGGTTGCGCATGTGCGCGTATTCGACGACCTTTTCCATGTCGAAGTCGAAATACGGCAGCACGTCGATCTTGTTGATGATGAGTGCGTCGCACACGGTGAAGATGAGCGGGTACTTGAGCGGCTTGTCGTGTCCCTCCGGCACGGAGAGGATCATCGCGTTTTTGACCGCGCCCGTGTCGAACTCCGCGGGGCAGACGAGGTTGCCGACGTTTTCGAGCACGACGAGGTCCAAGTCCTTCGTGCCGATCTCCTTGAGACCCTGCTCCGTCATGCTTGCATCGAGGTGGCACATGCCGCCCGTGTGGAGCTGGATGGTCTTGACGCCCGCGTCCGCGATGGTCTTTGCGTCCACGTCGGAGTCGATGTCCACCTCCATCACGCCGATGCGCAGCTCATCCTTGAGCGCTTCAAGCGTGCGCAGCAGCGTCGTCGTCTTGCCGCTGCCCGGCGAGGACATCAGGTTCAGCAGAAACGTTCTGTCCTGCTTGAGCTGCACGCGCAGGCGCGCGGCCTCGCGGTCGTTGTCGGCGAAGACGCTCTCCTTCACCTCGATGATCTTATAGGGTTCTGTCATGTTGCCTCGATCTCCTTTAAGTTGATCTCGCTACCCTGCTTGAGCCACGTTTTTTCGCTGCCGCAGTGCGGGCAGGTGCGGCCAAACTGCACCGTGGGATAGTCGCGCCCGCAGCCCTCGCAGTACGTAACGGCGGGGATGGTCTCGATCTTGAGCGCGGCCTCCGGTAAAAGCTCGGTCTTCTTGACTGCCCAGTTCCAGCAGCTTTCGAGTTCGTGCGGGATCGCACCGGACACCTCGCCGAGCTCGAGCGTCACGGACGCGACGTTCGTCAGGCCGTTTTCCTCTCCGATCTTTTCCACGCTCTTGATGACGTGGAAGACAATGCCCAGCTCGTGCATTACTTGCTCTTTCTCGCCGCACGCTTGATCTTGAACTCACGCTTGATCATGTACGGCAGGATGGCCTTCATCTTGTCCTCACAGGCGTACATCTTGCTGCACTCCGGTCTCTCGCGGTGCAGGTGGATGGCGTCGAACGCGCACTTCGTCGTGCAGACGCCGCAGCCGATGCACTTGTTCGGGTCGACGATGCTCGCGCCGCAGCTAAGGCAGCGCGCGGTCTCCTTTTTGATCTGCTCTTCGGTGAACGCGACGCGCTCGTCGCTAAACGTCCTGCGCAGCACCTCGTTATAGCCGATGCGCTGGCGCGGCGTTGTGTCGTAATTGACGGGGATCAGAGCGTTCTCCTTGTCGAGCTCAATGAACTGGCGGCGGTTGCGGCCGACCGTCAACGTCGCGTGCTGGACAAAACGGTGCAGCGAGATCGCGCCCTCCTTGCCCGCGGCGATGGCGTCGATGGCAAATTTCTGACCCGTATAAGCGTCGCCGCCGACGAAGATATCCTTTTCCGCCGTCTGATACGTGACGGGGTCTGCCTTGACCGTGCCGTTGGGGTTGAACTCAACAGCGGTGTCGGTGAGCAGCTCACGCCAGTCGACCTTCTGGCCGATGCAGTAGAGAACCGTCGTGCACTCGGCCTGCTCGCTCACACTGTCATCAAACTCAGGTGCGAAGCGGCCCTCGCCGTTCTTGACGCGCGTGCACTTGCGGAACCTGATGCCCGCGCACTTGCCGTCCTCCACCACGATCTCGGTCTGGCCCCAGCCGGCGTGGACGGTGATGCCGTCGCGCTCGCACTCGCTGCGGTCTTCCTCGCCCATCGGCATATCGTCGTAAGCCTCTAAGCAGTAGAGGTCAACGCTCTCCGCGCCGCAGCGCACCGCCGTGCGCGCAACGTCCGCGCCGATGTTGCCGCCGCCGATGACGACGACCTTACCGGAAAGCGTCTTCTTTTCATGCAGGTTGACCTGCCGCATAAAGTCGATACCCGCCATGACGCCGTCCGCGTCGCCGCCGGGGATGTTCAGCTTGCCGCCGGACTGGAGGCCGACGGCCACGTAGAAGCTCTGATAGCCCTGCTCGCGCAGCTGCGCGATGGTCACGTCTTTTCCGACCTCCACGCCGCAGCGGAACTCGACACCGAGTTCACGCAAGATGTCGATCTCTGCCTCCACCACGTCTTTTTCAAGGCGGAAGCTCGGAATGCCGTTCATCAGCATGCCGCCGGGACGCGCTTCCCTTTCAAACACCGTCGGGCGGTAGCCCTTTTCAGCGAGGTAGTATGCGCACGACAGGCCCGCGGGGCCGCCGCCGATGACGGCGATCTTCTCGGAAAATTCGCCGTCGACCTTCGGAATGACCTTTTCGGGCACAAAGCGCGTTTCCGCGTTTAAGTCCTGCTGGGCAATGAAGCGCTTGACCTCGTCGATGGCGACGGCCTGATCGACCGTACCGCGCGTGCAGGCATCCTCGCAGCGGCGGTTGCAGATGCGGCCGCAGACCGCGGGGAACGGATTTTCGCGCTTGATGAGCTGCAAGGCTTCGCGGTACTTGCCCTGCGCGGCAAGCTTCAGATAGCCCTGCACCGCGATGTGCGCCGGGCAGGCCGTCTTGCACGGCGAGGTGCCGGTATCGTAGCAGTTGATGCGGTTCCTGTCGCGGTAGTCGATGCTCCACTTTTCCGGCCCCCACTTGACATCGTCGGGTAATTCCTGACGGGGATATTCGATGTAGCCGTCCTTCGTGCAGAGCTTCTGTCCCAACTTGACCGCGCCCGCGGGGCAGTTTTCGACGCAGCGGCCGCAGGCGACACAGCTCTCGCTCTCGACGCTCGCAACATACGCGCTGCGCGACAGGTTCGGCGTGTTGAACAGCTGCGATGTGCGCAGCGCGTTGCAGACATTGACGTTGCAGTTGCAGATGCCGAAAATTTTCTGCTCACCGTCGATATTCGTGATCTGGTGGACAAAGCCGTTGTCCTCGGCCTTTTTGAAAATTTCGAGCGCTTCGTCCTTCGTGATGTATTCGCCGCGCTGTGTTTCGACGATGTAGTCGGCCATGTCGCCCACACCGATGCACCAGCTTTCGGCGTCGTCGCCGCAGCCCTCGCCGAGCTTGGCGCGGCTAGCGCGGCAGGAGCACATGCTCTTGGCGTACTTGCCCTCGTACTTGCTGAGCCAGTAGGAGATGTGCTCTAAGTCAACGGACTCGTTCTCTGTCTCGATGGCCTTTTCCACAGGGATAACGTGCATGCCGATGCCTGCGCCTCCCGGCGGCACCATGGGCGTGATCTTTTCGAGCGGAAGCATCGTCATGCGCTCAAAGAACGCCGCGACCTCGGGATGCTCGTCGATCTGGCTTTTGCGCATGTTCAGAAATTCCGCGCTGCCGGGGACGAACAGCGGCAGCACCCAGCGCTTTTCATGCTTGGGGTTTTTGCCGTCCAGGTTCTCCCAGTTGTACTCGATGATGCCTGTCCACGCCATCTCCGTCAGGAGCTTTTCGAGCGGCTCGCGCTCCATTTTGGTGAGCTTCATCAATTGCTCGGTCGTCTTGGGCTTGCGCACGCCCATTTTGAGCGCAACGTCGACCATCTCGTCGGTCATCACGCCGGCAAGGCCCCAGTACTCGGGGTCGTCTGCCGTGGCCTTGAGGCCGATGCGGTTCGTGATCATACTGCCGAGCTTGAGGACGTTTTCGCGCGGGGCGTCCGTGCGGGGTATTTTGAAATCCAGTTTACTCTTGTCGAGAGGGAAATTCGTGGGCTTGCTGCCGTTGATATCGCTCATGTTCCTGCTCTCCCTTTTCGCGGCGTACCGCGTGCTTGCCGCCGCGCAGCAAAAATATCGCGCGGCGATCATCACCTATCTTATCCAAGCTCTATTTTACAGGAAAATGTTGGATTTTTTCATTGACTGATTCCATAAACCGCAGTCATATCGCTCAATTCCCTGCATTTTTGCGCAGATCGGCAGAATTGTCCAAATTTACAGATCAAGGAACCGCCGCGCAAGCGCGGGCACATTGGTGTTTTTGAGGCACACGACGTTCAGCTCATGCACGCCCGTGAGCGGCGGGCAGGAAAAATGCCCGAACTGCGCATCATTCTTGACGACGGCCTCGTAGAGGAAGCTCACGCCGCAGCCCTCGCTCACCAGATGCCGGATGAGCTTGAAGCTGCTGATGCAGACATTCGCGCGAAACGCCTCGACCGTGTAGCCGCACTGCATGAGCTCTCGCTCTAAAATCTTTCGCGTACCGGAGCCAGGCTCGCGCAGGATGAGCCGCTCGGAAAAGAGCTCATCCATCGGCACCTCGCGGCCCGAAAACGGGTGATCTTTCGCGCAGATGCCAATGTAGGGCTCGTTGCGCAGCAGAAAGCTCTCGTACCGGCTCTTGTCGAAAATGCCCTCAAGCACGACGAAGTCAAGCTCACCTCCCTCGAGCTGGGCGAGCAGGTGTGCCGTATTGTCGACGGTAAAAAAGAGCTCGTTGTCCGGTTCTTTCAAAAAGCGGGTGATCTGCGGCAGCAGGATATAGTCGCCGAGGGGACTTCGTCGCGCCGATGCGAAGGCTCGTCTTCTCCTGCCGTTTGAGCGCGCGGCGCAGCTCCTCGTCCTGATAGCGCTGGCTGATGGCGTAGATCTCAAGCGTTTCGCCCTGCGGCGTTTTTCTGAGCTTTCGGCTGTCGTAGGTAAAAAGGCGCACGCCGTACAGCGCTTCGAGCGCCTGAATTTGTTTCGTCACGGCGGGCTGCGTCAAATGCAGCTGCTCCGCCGCCTTGCGGTAGTTCATCGTGGCGCACACGGTCAAAAAGGTCTCAAGCCGCTGGTCCATGTTCTCTCTCCTTTGTCGATAACAAACAGGAATCGACATATTCTTATTTATAATTTTATTATATCATAGGTCAGTGATATAATACACCCGCAACACGCATTGGAGGAGAGAAAAAGCACATGAAATTTATCGAATCCGTAAAGAAAATGCTGCCCGGCTGCGCCATCGCGCTCGTCATCGCCGTGGTGGCCAAGTTTTTAGAGCAGCTGGAGGAATCCGTGGGGCTGCACCTGATCGGCGCGTCGGTCATCGCGATGTTCATCGGCATGATCGTGAACCGCTTTTACGCGCCGAATGACAAGACGAAGCCCGGCATCAAATTCACCTCGAAGAAAATTCTGAAATTCGCCATCATCCTGCTCGGCGCCAGCCTGAACATCACGACCGTGCTGACGGTCGGTAAGTTCTCGCTCACCGTCATGCTCTTCACACTGGCGACGTGCTTCGGCCTCGGCTATGTGATCGGCAAGGCGCTGGGGCTTGATTGGAAGACGAGCAGCCTCATCAACGCGGGCACGGGCATCTGCGGCGGCAGCGCCATCGCCGCCATCGCGCCGGTCATCGAGGCAACGGACATGGACATCGCCTACGGCATGTCGGCAACGTTCCTCTTTGACACGATCATGGTCGTCGTGTTCCCGCTGCTCGGCCGCGCGATGAGCCTTTCCGACGCGGCGTTCGGCCTGTGGGCCGGCACGGCGGTCAACGACACCTCGAGCGTCGTCGCCACGGGCTACGCCTTCAGCGAGGCCGCAGGCGACTTTGCCACGATGGTCAAGCTGACGCGCACACTCGCCATCATCCCGACGGTGCTGGTCTTCGCCGCCATCAGCGTGCACCTCAAGAAAAAGGCCGCCGCGCAAAGCGGCGACCATGGCGTCAAGGTCAATATGAAGTCGGTGTTCCCGTGGTTCATCCTCGGTTTCCTTGCAATGTCCATTCTGTGCAGCGTCGGCGTCATTCCCGCGGGCCTCGCTACGACGCTCAAGAGTATCAGCAAGTTCCTGATGGTCGCGGCGCTCGCCGCCATCGGCCTCAATACGAACTTCGCGGCGCTGTGCAAGTCTGGCGCAAAGCCGATGCTTCACGGCTTCATCATTTCGCTGCTGGTCGTTCTTGTGGCGATTGCGGTCGAATATGTGCTCGGCATCGCGCCGAGCGGCACGCTCATTTAATCGTCCGCCGAAAGGATGAGAGCGCAGCGGTTCCGCACATCGAGCGCGTCGAAATAGCGCTGCTCGAAAGGGATCCAGCGGTCGAAAAACTGCTTTGCATGCGCGGGCGCATTCCGTTTGAGGATGCGCTCGCGCTGTTTTTCTGCCGAAATCGGCAGAAAAACGGATAGATCGTAGTACGGCGCAAGGTCGGGGTGCATGGAGTACGCGCCCTCGACAATGTTGAGTGTTCCCGCCTTAATCCGCTGCGGCGGGGCGATGGTAAACGTCGCGCAGTCGAAGCGGCGGTAGTCGACGGGTCTTCCCTCGCGCAGAGGGATCAGCACCTCTTCCAAAAAGCGCTCGCGGTCGACGTTGCCGCCGGGCTGCGTGAAGCGCGCCTCTGTGCGCTGCTCGGGCCGGAGGAAAAAGTCGTCCATGTGGAAGACAGGGCAGCCGTAAACATTTTGCAGCAGCTCGCCGAGCGTCGTCTTGCCGCTGGCGCTGCCGCCCTCGATGGCGACGAGCACGCGGCTTCTTTCCGCCGTCAGGCGGTCGATGCGCGCAAACAGCGGCAGCGCGCGGGCGAAGTCGCGCCGCAGGACGCGGTACGCGGGCGCGTAGTTCTGCCGAAATATCTCGGAGTGGTGCAGCGGCGGAAAGCCGTCCTTGCGCCATCTCTCAACAGCTTCCGCCGTCTCCTGCACAGAAAACGGCAGCTCGCCCGCGTCGGCCATTGTCTGCAAGGCGGTGAGCATCGCTTCGAGCTTTTCGCGCCCGCACTCCTCGTGCCGCGCAGAGAGGGCGAAGAGCCGCGCAAACGTCTCCGCGCTCAAGCCGTCCTGCAAAATGCCGAGGTGCACACGGCAGTAGTCGCCGCCGAGCAGCTCGACGAGTTCGGAGATACGGTCACCGCTTCGCGCCGCTTCGGCGCGGATGTAGTCTGCGGCGGCGGACGGGTCGGCGATCAGATGCTCGCAGCCAAAGGCGCTCTGATAGAGCGCCTTGAAGACGTCCTGAAGCGCCAACTCTGGATAGCGCGCGCAGTGGGCGCGCAGAAAGTCGCGAATATCGGTAAAATTCGTCATAGCGGCGGGGTTCCTTTACCAAAAAGTTTCGTTTATCATAGCGCTTTTTCGCCCCTTTCGCAAGGGGCAAGGGATTGACAGCCCTGCGCTTTTTTGATAAAATTCCTGCGTCGGCACAAGCCGGCAGCGTTGGCACAAGCTGACTTTTCTTCCGCGCGTTCCCTGAAAGCAAACGAGGTATCACCAAGGTATCAATCTCCCTGCAAGGGGAATATTGATGCCTTTTCTTTGTCTTTTCAAGGGTTTTCGCGCAGAAAACAAGACGCAAGAGAGGATGAGAACACCGTGACGATCCTTGTCATCGACGGCCAGGGCGGGAAGCTCGGCAAAACTTTGGTCGAGAACATCAAAAAGTCCTTCCCGCACCTCGAGATCATGGCGGTCGGTACGAACAGCGCCGCTTCCGACGTGATGCGCCGCGCGGGCGCTGACCGCGTGGCCACGGGCGAAAACCCCGTCATCGTGGCCTGCCGCAGCGCACAGATCATCGTCGGCCCCATCGGCATCGCGATCGCCGATGCGCTGATGGGCGAGATCTCCCCCGCCATGGCAAACGCCGTCGCGTCAAGCAATGCCTACCGTGTGCTCATCCCGATGAATCTATGCAGCACGTATGTCGCGGGCGTGGACAAAAAGTCCTCCGCTATTCTGGACGACGCCATGGCGCACATCCGTTCGCTGCTCGAAGGAAGGGAGAACAAACCATGAACAACGCTGCCACTGCAACTGCCCGTACCGCTTCCCCGGTGAGAAAACTCACCTATTCCGCGCTCTTCCTCGCCTTGGCGATGGTCCTGCCGTTTTTGACCGGTCAGATCCCCGAGATCGGCTCCATGCTCTGTCCCATGCACATTCCCGCGCTGCTGTGCGGCTTCATGTGCGGCTGGCCGTGGGGACTCGCGGTCGGCTTTATCTCCCCGCTGCTGCGCTCGATGTCCGGCATGCCGCCGATCTGGATCGCTATTCCCATGGCGTTTGAAATGGCGACCTACGGCGCCATCGCCGGTCTTCTGTACCGCAAGCTGCCGAAAACAGGCTGGCGCATCTATGCCTCGCTCATCTCCGCGATGGTCGCGGGCCGCCTTGTGTGGGGGCTTGTGAAGTTTCTGCTCGCGGGCCTTCAGGGCACGGAGTTCAGCCTCGCCCTCTTCCTCTCCGGCGCGGTGACGACGGCCATCCCCGGCATCATCTTGCAGCTCATCCTCATTCCCATCCTTGTGGTGGTAATGGAGCGCACAAATATGGCGCTCGACGTGTGAGCACTTGATAAAAACAGAAAAGGACTTGGACAAAAGCGTCCAAGTCCTTTTCTTTATTCCTCCGCTTTACTCAGCAGCTTCGGCGCGCTCGTGTCCATCAAAAACGCCCCGAGCGGCGCGGTGATGACGATGCCGAGCACCGCGACTGACAGCACGATGCTGCCGCAGGGCAGCCCCGCCGCAAGCGGCACCGAGCCGATGGCCGCCTGCACCGTCGCCTTGGGAAGATAGGCAAACACGCAGTAAAGCCTCTCTTTCGCCGTAAGCGGCGTTCTGACAAGGCAAAGGCACACACCCACGGCGCGGAAAATGAGCGCCGAGAAGATCATGCCGACCGCCGCAAGGCCCACGCCCGCCATATAGCGGATATCGACCGCCGCTCCGACGAGGACGAACAAAACGACCTCCGCCGCCAGCCATAGCTTGCCGAATTTTTCAGAGAGCCGCTTGGCAACGAACGGCGTGCACTTCATCTTAAGTAAGCACGCCATGCTGACGACCGCGAGCAGACCCGACACGGGCACGATGCCCTCGAGCCAGCCCTCCGCCGCGACGAGCAGCAGCGAGACCCCCAGCACGATGATGACCTTCATGCTGTTGCGGATGCAGTGCGATCGGGCATAGGCAGTCTCGAAAAAGCGGCTGAGCAACCACCCGACAAGCGCACCCAGCGCAACGCCGAGCACGATCGACGCAGGGATGCTCAAAAAGTCCGCAGCGTTGGCACTGCCGCCCTGCGCCGTGTGCAGAAACGTTGTAAACAGCACAATGACGAAGATATCGTCGCACGATGCGCCGGCCAGGATCATCTGCGGGATGCTCTTGTCCGTTCCGCGGCCGCTTTCCATCAGCTGCACCATGCGCGGCACGACGACCGCGGGCGACACCGCCGCGAGCACCGCGCCCATGACCGCCGCCTCCGCGCGCGTGACGCCGAGGAAGTACGGCGCGAGCAGCACATAGCCGATGATCTCGCACGTTGCGGGCAGGCACGACATCAAGATCGCCGGACGGCCGACCTTTTTGAGGTCGCCCAAATCGAGCGACAGTCCCGCCTTGAGCAGGATAATAACGAGCGCGAGCTTGCGCAGGTCGGCTGAGATCGACAAAATCGAGCCGTCCAGCACGTTGAGCACGCACGGCCCCAGCAGGATGCCCGTCGCCAGCATGCCGATGATGCGCGGCAGCTTCAGCTTCTGACACAGCGCGGCCAGCGCAAGGCCAACAAAAAAGACGAGTGCGAGTGAAGTTAACATAAATTTCATCCTCCGGACACAAAAAAGCTGATGCCCCCTGTGACCGTTCAAAATCACAGAAGTCATCAGCTCAAAAAAGCGGTTTCGGCAGTGCCGTGGGAGAACCTCATTCCCGACTGCGCAGTATAGCAAAGCGCGGGCAAAAATGCAAGCCCTTTTTCAAAAATCAGCGCTCGAACGTCACCTGATAGGCCCCCAACACCTGCATGCAGGGGATGACGGCGGCATTTTGCCAAGGCTGACACCGTGCGCGCCGCCTGCAAAGCGCCAGGCGAATTCACAGTCGCAGAATTCCTTGTTTGCTGTGATCTTCTCCGCGGGCACGAGCGTAAACGTACCGTCTTTCAAGTAATAGCAGCCTACGTTGTCCTTTTCCGCAGGGCAGCCGCCCTCGATGCCGACGCCGGTGAACGAGATCGTCAGCTCCGGCAGCGTGAAGGTCGTCTTTTTGCCGTCCTTCGTAAAGGGAACATCGTCCCAGCGGCCGATGTTGACCCAGCCGCGATTGTCGGCTTTTTCCGCGGCAGTGTTGAACTCGAGAGCCCCCGTTTTGCCGTCGCGCACCTCCGCGTTGATGCGCAGCACCGGCCGCAGCGAGGCAAAGCCCTCCGGCAGCAGGGCGCGCAGACGGTCCTGCTCCGCGCCGTAGGCCATGACAAACTGTTCAACGGTCATTGCGCTTCCTCTGTTTCCTTTTGTGCGCGCTCCGCGTCTTGCCTCAGCAGCCGCAGATAGGCATCGAGATAGAGCTTATGCGTCACGCTTAAAAGTGCCGAGCGCAGCAGTTCCTTTTCATCCGACTCGTCCTGTCCGACGCTTGCAAGATGGTCGCTCGCGCCGAAGACATAGCGGATGAGATTTTCAAATTCCTCGCAGAAGTAGTGATAAGCGGTCGGCAGATCGTAGGTCTCGTGCTGAATGCCGATCAGCGCGCGGATGTCGTCCATCG
>ULSU01079128.1_pt1 | contig 10593 bp, 8 predicted proteins | sample 1956941 | NCBI WGS metagenome assembly ULSU01 (sample SAMEA4835715, study PRJEB28245) | human gut metagenome | biome: gut microbiome; material: fecal sample | place: Denmark | collected 2008
GGTTACCTTTATCAACCTAAATACATTATATAAGGAAGATATACATGACGCAAGTAAATAAGGAGCGTATGCTCGCAGAATTTAAGGAAATTGTTGCTCTGCCTTGTCACAGCCTGCAGGAGCGTCCGGTATTCGAACTGCTCAAAGGTAAATTGGAGGCTCTCGGCTTTACGGTGGAAGAGGATGACGCCGGTGAAAAGCTGGGAGGAAACTGCGGTAACCTGTGGGCATTTTTGCCTGCCAGCGCAGGAGTTGAAGGTGCGGTACGCGTGTTGCTTTCTGCACATATGGACGGTGTTGAGCCCTGCGGCGGCACTACCGTTATCCAAAAGGACGGCGTTTTATACAGCGACGGCACCACTATTCTCGGCGGTGACGATAAATCCGGCGTTGAGGGTATTTTAGAGGGTATTCGCCTGCTGCTGGAGGAAGGCGCTCCGCATGGTGATATCCAGATTCTCCTGACTGTTTGTGAGGAGGGCGGCGTTAACGGCTCCCGTTGCCTCGACCGCTCCAAGCTGCGTTCCGACGTTGGCTATGCACTGGACGGTGAAGGCGCTCCGGGCGAGATTGTTGTCGGCGCTCCCGGCCAGAAGAAATATAAAATCGACATTATCGGCAGAACCGCGCATGGCGGACTGGAGCCGGAAAAGGGCATTAACTCCATTATGATTGCTGCCAAGGCTCTTGCCGATGTTAAGCGCTATGGCCGTATTGATGAGGAAACTACCTGCAATATCGGCATTATCGGCGGCGGTAAGGCAACCAATATTGTGCCCGACCTGGTAACTATTGAAGGCGATGCGCGCAGCCGTAACAAGGAAAAGCTGGAGGCTATCTGCAAGGAAATCGTAGAAACCATTGCAACCAGTGCTGAAAAATACGGCGCTAAGGCAGAGGTTTTTGTGGATAATAAGTATGATTCCTTTGCTGTTGCCGAGGATAGTGATGTTGTAGCACTGGCAAAGGCTGCCTGCGCAATGCATGGCTTTACTCCGGATATTACGGTTACCGGCGGCGGCAGTGATGCCAACTTCCTGAATGCTTACGGATTGCCCAGTGTAATTTTGGGCACCGGTATGGCTAATGTGCATACTGTTGACGAATACATCAAGGAAGAGGATTTGTGCAATTCCGCGCTGATGGTACACGGTATTCTGAAGGCTGCGGTAAAATAAAAAGCTATTATTTTGGCGGAGGTTTATTCTGATGGATATGGAAACTGATGAACAACAAAAAGCTCGCATGGAATTGTATAATGCCTTGCTAGAAGGCTTAAGTGATATTGAAGCAGGAAGGGTAATTCCTGCCGAAGAAGCTATAAAAATGTTTATGGAAAAATATCCTGAACTAAATATATAGGAATGATAAACCACTAAACATAGAAAATTTTATAATGCTGTCTTGAGGTCTGTATACTTATGCGTATGCAGACCTTTTTTCGACCTAACTTTGAAGCAGGTAGAAGAGCGAGTCCTTTTTATATGTACGTATGGTTGACGGGGGGGGACAGCGTAGTATAATGAGCGTAAGTACTAAAAATTTTCAGCTTGTAGCGAAAGTTTATGAAGGAGTTATAGGCTGTCGCATTAGTCTAAATAGATTATATAGAGGTGACAAAATGTTAAATTACAAGAATAATCCTATTTTTAGCAAAGAACCTTATTATGATAAAGAGTCTAATGTATGCGTATTGTTGAGTGAAAAAGCAATATTTTCTCCTTTAGGGCGAATTGACAGAAGAGCTTTTGTTTTGCTTATTTTGATAGATATATTAATGTATTTTGCTATCTTTTGTATTCTTATGCTTTGGGATAAGTTAACTGGGTTAGGGATTTTGGATAACAAATTCGCAGGCTTATCGTATTTTCTTATGTGTAATTATTTGATGTTTGTTATTGTAAGCAAAAGATTACATGATATAGGAAAATCAATGAGGCTGTCGCTTTTATATGTTATGACTATATTGATTTCTTTATTGAGCGATAAGTTTTCTTATATTCCTTATTTTATTGCTATAGTAATGATAATCTTGGCTTGTATTCCAGGTGAAAAACGAGATAATGCCTATGGGGCTAGAGTAGAGATTTTAAAATTATGCTCTGATAATATAATCAAGGGGAAAATAAACCATAATATTGAGTGTCCTAATATAAATTTTAATGTTGCAAGAGGATTTAATGCTGTTAAAAATGTCATTTCAAATAATGTGCTGTTTAGTATCTTGAAAAATAATAAGAAAAAATTAAGCTTAACTTTAATTGTTTTTATATTAGTCGGTTGTACAGGGTATTACCTTTATATTCCTAAAATGTCTGACGTTGAGAGATATAGGGATAATAATGACGTTGCGGCTATGAGTAACTTAATTGAAAAGGCTATTTCGTTTAAAGAAAGAGACCCTAAGTATAAGAATATCCGTGATCAAGCGATTATAGCATTAGCAGATATGAATACACCAGATGGTAATAAATTTCTGAAGGCATATCTGAATTCTGATGATCGTAAAATAGATTTGGACTTAAAAAAAGGAATATTTAAGGCTTTATTAGCAAAGAATGAAGATTTTTTACATGAATATGTAGATACTTGTTTAAAGGAAAATAAAAAGGGAAAAATGACAGTATACAATCAATTATTATATGTTACTAGAGATGAAGATCTCGAAAACAGCGATTTTGTTGAACGTAAAATAGTGCTGGATATCGTTAGCAATACTAATGGATTAGATATAGATAGCTCATATATTAATTTTATTAAAAACAATAATTTTAAGTGTGCTCAAAAAAATTTGGATAAAGATAAACTTACATATTTTCTTTCGGGTTATATAGATATGTATGATAAATTAGATGGGTTTGATGAGAGAAAAACCAGAGAAATCAATAAGCAAATAGAGGATATAGGAGAGGAACGTAAGCAGATAGAATTTTATCTACGAAATGTTGATGAAGTGACCCGAAAGATGGTTAACGAAATTTATATTACTCAAGGAATTAATAAAGCATTAGAATATCATAATCGAGTTGCTAACGATGCAATAAATAAAGTAAACAGGTATTGGAAACTTGAATCAGAGTTGGAAAAATTGAATTATAAAAAGAAAAATCTGCAAAATGAAAAACATAGTCTTGAGTGGAAAAAACAGTGGTATTACAAAAAGTTAAAAGAGTTTGTTGGCAATAATGTCAATTTGCCGAAGAATCTTTTGGGGATTAACTGGGATGATCCTTCTGCTTATATTTCAAAATTAAAGTTTGAATTAAAAAGTGGTGGAGGATTCCTTGTATATAGGGATAGCAATGCTAAAGCGGTTCCGCTAAGATTTACAGATTGCTTGCCTGATAATATAGATGTTTTGAGTAGTAGATTTGTATTAAATAAAAAGGGTAATAAAATTGTATCAATAGAGATCGAATGTAGTAGTAATGATTGGAATACAATCTATAAATATTTGAGTGATAAGTATGGCTCTACTTCTTCTCCTCTTGATGAAGCAAGTAAAACACGATATAGGTCTGTTTGGTTAGGCTATGATAAGGCCATAGATCTGCTTTACTATAAAGGAGATGGTAAATTGATATTACATTGCGATGATAAAGAATTCTTGTTTCGTAGTTGATGATTAAAAAGTTTGGAGTTTTGCTTTTTATGATTTTGGGAAAATCAATGCTTGCTTAACTGACTTTATTCATGAACATGAATCTAATACTAATAATAAGCATGCCTGGGAAGCTTCTCAGAAGTTTTTGGACGAATTAAATGCTCAACAGATATAGCATTAATTTACTATAAAGGAGAAGATGATGTTATGACTAAAAAACGATTAATGAGTATTATAGGACTTTTGGTTATTATAGCTGGTATTGCTGGAGTATATTTTTTAACAAATAAATCATGTAAATTCGTTTATCCTACTGCAGCAATAGAGAAATTACGAGGTGATGAAGTCTTAAGATTAGAGATAGTTCCTGATACACAATCTAATACTTGGAAATATATAGAACGAGTATATACGCAAGATGATATTAGGAGAATTGAACAAGAACCAATAGCATTAGCCATTCTAGGAAGAGATAAGGGACTTTTAGATGAAAAATATCGTAAAACTATTACAGATATTTTAACTATATTATCAAATAAGTATCAGCAAGAGGTATATACTTCTAATAAACCTCAGCATGAAATTGAAGCTATAATTATGATATTTTCTTCGTTTGAAACTCCTGCTATTACAATTTTGTATACAGATAAGTGTTGCTTAGAAATAAATATTAACAAAAATAATGACTATGAACACATGGAGATAACTGGACAGCATACTATTCCTGACAATTATAATATAACACAAAAATTTAATAAATAATATTGACAAGGAATTTAGATGACAATAGTTAGGCAATTTGATTGGATAATCAACAAAAACAGCAGATTCCCAAATGCTTTCGCATTAAGGAATCTGCTGTTTTTTGTGCGTATTCAATTTTCGTAAACTTCTAGTCTGTGCCCAACTGATAGGGCTAAAATAATTAGTTTTCCAACCCAAGTTCTCCCCACAATTCAGAAATGGGTCTGATTTTTTTACCTTGCTGAGTATATTCGTTGTAGGCATCGTTGGCAATAGCAGTATCATTTTCTCCTTTGTGGTATTCTGCTGCCAGCTGCACCTTCAGCTCTACGCCGAAGGTTTTTTTGAACCATGACAGATGCTCCTGAATCTGATGCATTTCAATACTGGGAATACCTTGAGCATAGAGCTTTAAGGTAGCAGTCTTTTTGTTGATGCCAGGTTCAATAACGTGAATCTGGGAGGTTTCCGTGTAATCAAGGCTTTCAGCTAAGGCCAGCAGCAGTGCCAGCTTGTTGATTGTTTTCCAGTTGGCGTCGCTAAGCAGTTCCTTGTAGAAACGGTCCTTGAAATAGTTTTTGGAAACGCCGTTATGCCAGCCGGCGATAGCTGCCGTGATGACCTGCTCTTTGTGCGTCAGACCAAAGAGCTTGGCATTTAAAATCATATAGGCGCTGTGACGTGCATGACTGTAGAAGTTGATAGTAATGCCAATGTCATGCAAAAGCGCAGCGGTTTCCAGCAGGCGACGGTAATTTTTGCGTAAGCCGTGCAGCTCGCTCCAACCGTCAAACATAGATAACACCAAATGGGTGATGTGTCTGGAATGCTGCTGGTCGGGTTCATATAGGTTTAACACATTTTCCCTGCTCATTTTAAGAATATCCTTCGCGATAATGGGCACGTGGTTTTCCTTGGAATAATAATCGAAGAACAGGCCTTCGCGCAGGCCGCAGCCGGAGGTGATGAGCTTTTTGGCACCGGTGGCCTCCAAAAGGCAGCTGATAATGCTGCTGCCGGCCAGAATGATATCACTGCGCTCACTGCTGAGGCCGGAAATCTTTTTGCGCTGCTCCAGATTTGTGTTGCGCAGTCTGTTGAAGAAGCTGCGATATGTTTGCGTAGTATAGGAGTAATTGTGGATTTTGGTTGCAGGATATTTCTTTTCGCGTTGGATTACTTTGGCTACAGTACGTGCTGTGCCGCCAACGCCGATAAGCGGCAGTCCGTTTTGCTTAAGCCAGGGGTACTTTTCCAAACGGCTCATGATAAAAAAGCTGACATCGCTGAAGACATTGGCGGGCATGACGTTACGGGTATTGAACATGGAGGTGGTATTGACTGCACCGATGGGCAAGGACACGCTTTCCAAAATTTTACGGTTCTTGAACAGAATCAGCTCGGTACTGCCGCCGCCCAAGTCGAAGATGATGCCGTCCTTGACGTTGAGGGTATTGATAACGCCAAGGTAGCTGATGTAGGCTTCGGTATTGCCGGAAATGATGTGCAGCTGGATGCCTGTTTCTTCGGCAACGCGCGCAACAAGCTCGGCGCCGTTGGCAGCGTTGCGGATGGCTGCGGTAGCAACGGCAATGGTCTTGTCAGCCTGATAAATTTTGCACATATAGGCAAAGCTTTTCATGGTTTCGATGGTGCTGCTGAAGGCTACTTCTGTAAGCATGTTTTTTTCGTCGACCTTCTGACTGAGGCGCAGGGCTTCTTTTTGGTTATAGACCATATTATAAGCACCATTCTTATAAATATGGCTGATAACAAGCCGGGCCGAGTTAGAGCCGATGTCAATAATTGCGATTCGTTGCATTTTCCTTTTCTCCTTGTGGGGTGTTTCTATAAACTCCGATTATTCTATTTTAACGATATATTTATTATATTACCCGTAACCTGAAAAAATCCTGCGTGAAAAAGTAAAATTCGTGTTAACTTGTTAAATTACTGTATAATTTTGATTTTTTCGCAGGATTTTTGTTAAGAAACCCGAATTATAACAATAACATACTGTTTTGGAGGCTTAGTTAATGAAGCGTAAAAATTACACAACCTTTGCTGCTATTCATCTAGGCTCGGAGATGCTCAGTATGCAGATTACCGAATATCACAATACCGAAAGGTATAAGGTTATTGAGTGCTGCAACAGACGCATTCGCCTGGGTGAGGCAACTTTTAAAAATAAAATAATTCCTTTCCCGCTGGTTTCCGAAATATGCGAAATTCTTATCGGCTTCAAGCGTCTGATGAAGGAATACGGGGTCGAGGAATATGTTATGCAGGCAACCACTGCTGTGCGTGAGGCCAGCAATCAGGTTTTTCTGCTGGATCAGATTTATAACAAAACCGGTCTTGTGGTCGATGTTGTTGATATGCCGAAGGAGATTTATACAAAATTTGTAGCCATCCGTAATACGCTGAAGGCAGAAAAAATTTCTACCGAACGTGAAGGCATGCTGATGATGGATATTTCCTCCGGCGGTTTGGGTGTAACGCTGGTGCGCGATGAAAAAATCTGCTATCAGGGCAATTTCCACATCGGTATCATCCGTATTAAGGAAAGCTTTGAGCGCAATCGCCGTGAAAGCATGCATTTTAACAAGGCGCTGACGGAATTTCTCAGCAGTACAATCGGCCCGGTAAGAAACGAGCTGGGTGACAGCAAGGTGCGTTATCTGGTGCTTTCCGGTACAGAAACCGAGCTTTTGCTGCGGATGTTGGGACTGGATGAGCAGCAGAAGGTGCATCGCATCAAGGCAGCGGATTTCCATGCCTTTTTCGATAGTATGCGTCAGATGAGCCTGCCGCAGCTGATTCAGGTATATAAGCTGCCGGAAAATGTTGCGGAGCTTGTACTGCCTACGGTGCTGCTGTATGAACAGCTGCTGCATCTGATTCCCGCCAAGGAAATTATTATTACGGCAGACCGCTTTATCGACGGCATTCAGCTGTTGCATATCGGCAATAAAACGAATCCTGTAATGCGTAAGGAGCTGGAGCAGGAGCTTATCAGCCTTTTCCATACTATCGGCAGCCGTTATATGTATGACAAGAAGCATGCCCAGCAGGTGGAGCGTCTGTCGCTGATTATTTTCGATAAAATTGCCAAGGCTTACGGCATGGGTGAGCATGAGCGACTGCTTTTGCGTGCAACCTGCATTTTGCATGATATAGGCAAATACATCTGCATGCGCAGTCACTCTATCTATACATATCAGCTGATTATGTCTACGGATATTATCGGCCTGAGCGAGAAGGATAAGAAAATCGTAGCGCTGGCCTCGTATTATCATGCCAACAGGTTGTTTGACAAGACCAATACGCGTGCTCCGCAGGTGGAAAAGGAGCTGGTGCCGGTTGTAGCCAAGCTGGCTGCCATTGTGCGTCTGGCTGATGCTCTGGACCGCAGCTATATGCAAAAAATCCACAGCTGCACTGTAACGCTGAAGGATAATAAGCTGAAGGTTCTGGCAGCAAGTAAAGAGGATTTGACGTTGGAAATCTGGACATTTGATGATAAATCAACTTTCTTTGAGGAAGTTTTTGGTATTGAACCGATTTTGGAACGGGTGAATAAGTAATGGGAAAATTAGATTTGACAAAGCCTGAGTATTTTTATAACCGCGAGCTGAGCTGGCTGAAATTTAATCTGCGCGTGCTCAAGGAAGCAATGGTTAAGGACACACCGCTGCTGGAGCGCCTGAAGTTTATCGCCATTTCGGCCTCTAACCTTGATGAATTCTTTATGGTGCGCGTAGCCAGTTTGTGGAGCAATTTTGACAGCGGCGTAGAAAAGCGCGATGCCTCCGGCATGTCGGTGCATGAGCAACTGGTGGCTATTTCGCAGGCAGCGCATGAGCAGGTGCGCACTCAGACAAAATCGCTGATTGCGCTGATGGCAGAAATGGATGCGGTGAAGCTGCATTTCCGTCGTGTTAAGGATTTGAGCGAGCTGGGCAAGGACTGGCTGGAGGAATATTACCGCGAGGTTGTTTTCCCGGTATTAACACCGATGGCGGTAGATGCTTCGCGTCCCTTCCCGTTTTTGGCCAATAAAACACTGAACCTTGCTGTTGAGCTTATTAAGGCCGACGGCGAGCACAGCATGGGCCTGATTCAGGTGCCGAGCGTATTGGACCGCATTGTGGAGGTTGAGCCTGAGGGCAAGCGTACCTTCGTATTTTTGGAGGATATTATCGCCAGCCATTGCCACGATCTGTTCAAGGGCTGCCACATTCTGGATATGGTGTCCTTCAGAGTAACGCGTGACAGTGACCTTGACTTGGAAGAGGATGACAGCGTTGACCTTATGAAGGAGGTTGAGGAATCGCTGCGTAAGCGTAAGCGCGGCGCTGCGGTTCGCTTGGAAATCTTCAAAACGAATAATAATCGTATCAAAAAATTCCTCGAGGAAAATCTGGATGTTACGGAGATGGAGGTTTATGAAATCAACGGACCTCTGGACCCGACCTGCTTCTTTAAATTTATCGGTATGAAGGGCATGTGGCCGTGGCTGTATGAGCCATTTGTGCCGCAGCGTCCGCTGGAGCTGCCGGATGACAGCGATTTGTTTGCCGCTATCCGTGCCAACGATATTTTGCTGCATCACCCCTATGAAAGCTTTGACCCGGTAGTTAAGCTGGTGAGCGATGCTGCCGACGATCCGCAGGTGCTGGCGATTAAGCAGACGCTGTACCGTGTGAGCGGCAACAGTCCTATCGTTGCTGCGCTGGCGCGTGCTGCGGAAAACGGCAAGCAGGTAACGGTTCTGGTAGAGCTGAAGGCACGTTTTGATGAGGAAAACAATATCCTCTGGGCGCGTCGTCTGGAAAAAGCAGGCTGCCACGTTATCTACGGTTTGGTAGGCTTAAAGACACATGCCAAAATTATTCTTATCGTGCGCAAGGAGGATAACGGCATTAAGCGTTATCTGCATCTGGGCACAGGCAACTACAACGACAGCACCGCAAAATTATACACCGACCTTGGCCTGATGACGGCGAACGATGAGTTTGGCAGCGATGCTTCGGCGTTCTTCAATCTGCTCAGCGGCTACAGCGAGCCGCCGGTTTGGAATAAGCTGGTTATGGCGCCGCTGGGACTGCGCGAGAAAATTTACGCGCTGATTGATAATGAAATTGCCATGGTGCGTTCCGGTCGAGAGGGCCATATCATTGCCAAGATGAACTCACTGATTGACCAGCCCGTAATCCAGAAGCTGTACGAGGCTTCTGCCGCAGGCGTGCATATTGATCTGATTGTGCGCGGTATTTGCGGTCTGCGCACGGGCATCGAGGGCATCAGCGACAATATTACGGTCCGCAGCATTGTTGGCCGTCAGCTGGAGCACAGCCGTATCTTCTGGTTTGCCAACGGCGGCGAGGAGCAGCTGTATCTGTCCAGTGCCGACTGGATGCCGCGTAACCTTAACGACCGCGTAGAGCTGTTCTTCCCAGTAGAAACCGAGGAGCATATCCATCGCATCAAGGCGCTGCTCGATTTGTATCTGCGCGATAACGTGGGCGCGCACATGATGCAGTCCAACGGTACCTATCGCCGTGTACGCAACAAGCTGGAGCCTGTGAGCGCGCAAAGCACCTTGTACGAGATGGCGCAGCTGGCGGTGACTGCCGACAAGCTGCCGATGGAAAAGCGTCTGCAGCCTGTATTCAGCCGCAGATAATAGTGCCGCATTATATTTATCAAGGATTATGAGCTAAAAAAGACTTATATTTTAATTGCTTACTTAAATCCTTATATTGATATTATGTGCTTAAGTTGTTATAATTAGTAACAAGAGCAGAGGGGGATTAAAATGAGTAATTATGCTGTAACCTTGAATTATAATTGCCATTATGGCTATGTAGAATATAACGAAGCGGATAAGACTGCCGTAGTAACCTTGCCGGAGGCTGTTGCCGAAGCTAAGGCTGCTGTCGAAAAGTATCTGGCAACTCCGTTGAGCCTGGATGTACCGCAGGGTGATACTATCCGTGATTTTGCTACGATAACGCTGGAGCCGCTTTCCAGTAAGGAGGCGTTTCAGGTAGCGCTTACCCGTCTTTGGGGTAAAACCGGCGTGCGTGTTGAATGGAGCATGCCTCCGGGAATGGCTGACGATATCGCCGCTGAGGTGCTGGCAGAGGCACATTAACTGCTGCTTGTTTGAGGGCAGACTCTTTATGTAGTAGAGTCTGCCTTTTTGTATACAAAAACCCCGCCATTGTGGCGGGGGTAAA
>ULSU01062162.1_pt1 | contig 10589 bp, 10 predicted proteins | sample 1956941 | NCBI WGS metagenome assembly ULSU01 (sample SAMEA4835715, study PRJEB28245) | human gut metagenome | biome: gut microbiome; material: fecal sample | place: Denmark | collected 2008
ACAATCTCTTATTGAAAGAATCTTAAGAAACAACATTTCTAACTTAAAAAAGTTATTGTTCTTTTTTGACATAAGGCTACCTCCATAGAAATAGTAACATGAATATATTTGTTAGACAATATATAGAAAAACTATACAATCGTTGACAAAGTTACAGGTGACATGATAGTATTTAAGTGTAGTAAACGTTTACATTGATGCTAAAAAATGGAGTGTTAAGATATGAAAAAATTAATTGTGCTTTCTTTTTTAGTTGCTGTTTGTGCAGTATCGTTAGCTCATACTGAAGTGTCTGCTTCAAATGATACAGTTATTAATCAATATCTTCTTTTAAAAAACGAATATAATATAACTAAATCCAGATACATGCTGTCTGAAACTCATAGTAATGCGGTGAAGTTAAATAAAGCAGGAAAAGATATTGATCGTTTTAAAAATCATATATATGCATTAAAAAGTAAATCAAGAGAGGAATTGAAAAGATATAAGTATACAAATTCTCAAATTGATGCGATAAAGAATTATGATGGAACAGAAGAAATGACTGTAAAAGCCTCTTCAAAAATCAAGTTTAGCGTTAAGAAGAATATATTAAGTTATGATGCGAAAACAGGATTGTCTACTGTAAAAGCAACAGTAAGCTTTAGCTGGAACGGAACACCTGAAGATTATGGAAATGATGCTTTTGCGATGGCATATGAAGCAGATAATAATCATATTTTTAAGGAAGTTTCATCCGTTACTTCTTCATTAAAATACAAGGAATTCAAATCCTCTAAGAGTGTAAAAACATGGACGAAGTCAGCAATTAATAAAGGTGATCAAGATGTTATTGGTTCATACGGATGGTCATTTCCTTTAAGAATAAAAGGTGATCAATACTATGCGTATTTGTATAAGGGATCTTTTTCTATAACAGGAGTAGTAAGTGGAAAATTAAAATATTTCAATGTGCGTTACTTATATAGTCATAAATCATCTATAGTTCCAACAGGATTTGGAATTAGTATATCTAGAGGTATGTCTTCTGCAGGAATAGTACTCACAAAAAGGTCTCGCCATATAGGGTATCCTGAAAAAAGTGGTGGCGTTGTGACTTGTTCATAATCGCAATGAATTATAAGGAGATAATAAAATGAAGAAATTATTAATGATAGTATTTTTGTTTTTTTTTGATAACTTATGGATGTCATATACTAACTCTAATTAATTTAGAGATATTCATGTATGTATTTAATGCATGGCAGGATTTTGAATTTTATAATGTGCTTTTTAGCGTATACACTGCCTGTGCTATAGTTGTAATAACTATGTATCTTCTGCATAAGAAAAAGAATTAATACACGGGGAAATACCAATCACGATTACTTCTATTATTGGTATACTTTATTTGCAATATGAGGCTGTTGAATTCAACAGTCTTTTTATTTTACAAAAACACTTGATTATATAGTTAGGATATGCTAACCTATAGATAGTTAGTAAGAACTAACTAGGAGGTCAACAATGAAAGTAGTCTATGCATCAAGAACTGGAAATGTAGAAGCATTAATTGGAAAACTAGGTATTACAGACGCATTACATATTGAAGATGGTACAGAAAAAGTCTCTGAAGACTATATCTTATTTACTTATACAGATGGTTTTGGAGATGTTCCTTATGAAGTATCAGACTTCTTAGAAAACAATCCATCTATTAAAGGTGTTATTGCTTCTGGTGATACAGGATATGGTGAAGCTTATTGTTTAGCTGGTGATAAGATCAGTGAAGATTATCATGTTCCATGTCTTTACAAAGTAGAAAATGATGGTACTGATGAAGATGTAGAAGCCATCAAAGAGTTACTTTAATATGACCTTAGGATATCATCAATTTGAACATCTTCTTCTTACGCATTGCACACCTACCTTGATCAAGCGTAAGTTAGGTAGTATGTTTCATCTTGATAATAGATATTCAGATGTTCATGAACTTGTAGAATATTATGATCAGATTCTTAACCTTCAAGGATTACGAATAAATCTCTTTTTCTCTCATGGTCGTTATACAGTATATGTATATCTGCCTTCCTCACTCAAATACTTAATGACTAACAAAGACATTCAATCCTTTCTGAAACAATATGATTATCCTGATCATGATATTCTATCTCATCTAGAGAAACGTCTTGAGATGAGTCAATATCCACACGAAATAGGGTTATTTTTGGGTTATCCACTTGCTGATGTATGGGGGTTTATACATCATAAGAAGTGTCATTGTTGTGGCTATTGGAAGGTATATGAAAATAAACGTGAAAAAGAAAGTCTCTTTAAACAATTTGACTGTTGTAAAAAAGAATTCATACTCCTTTATGAGCAGGGCTATTCTTTGTCACAAATCCTTAATCAGGCTGATAATCAGCCTTTTTCTTTTACCTTAAATGAATTATAATATTTTCGAGGTGGTTATAAATGATGAGAGTAAATGAAGCAGAAACTAAAAGATTATTAGAAGCTGTTAAACCAGCAAAGCTTGTTGCAGCAACTAAATATATTGATGAAAAAGAAGTAGAAAAGCTAGAAGAATGTGGTGTTATGATCTATGGTGAAAACAAGGTACAGGATTTCTTGAAGAAGTATGAAGATTACCATGGAAAAGGTGTATGGCATTTTATTGGTACATTACAGACCAATAAAGTAAAGTATATTATTGATAAGGTACAGATGATTCATTCTGTCGCAAACTATAGATTAATTGATGAAATAGAGAAACAGGCAGCTAAACATGATCTCGTTATGGATATCTTATTACAGGTTAATATTGCGAAAGAAGAATCTAAACATGGCTTTAATGAAGAAGAAATGAATGAAGTCATGGACTACTTAAAAGATAAACCTCATTTAAATCCTAGAGGATTAATGATGATGGCTCCTAACATTGAAGTGGAAGAAACAAGACAATACTTTAAAGCAACTAAAGACCTATTAACTAAACTACAGGAATCTTATCCTAACTATCAATTAACTGAACTATCAATGGGTATGACACATGACTTCCCTATTGCGGTTGCAGAAGGTAGTACAATGGTAAGACTCGGTCATGCATTATTTGATGAATAATTAAAAATATCCCTAGAAACTTATGTTTCTAGGGATTTGTGTTTAGAATGGGAAATCTAGATTATTATATTCTGCACAACATTCCTGCCAGTATGCCATAGATTCCTTGATATCACGACATACATAATCATAACCTTTCTTCTCTATCTTTCCATGTTTTGCCATACTCTTATAAAATTTCTTTAAACTTGCAGTAGTTGTTTTGACTGTTGAAGGAGAAGACCACATACATTTGCGGATGAAATAATCTCCAAGGAAGTCACCTAACGTAGTAACGCCTTCCTCCATAGTTACATTCATTCTATTACCTGAAAAGTCATTAATGGACAAATCTGCATTAGATAGATGATTGTAGATGTTTTTTTGTTTTAATCCTGCATTTTCAAGATCTTCCTGAAAGAGAAGTAAGTATTCATGATTTGTGTCTTCGTTTTGTTCACTAAAGTCTAGATAGTCTATAAGCATTATATTCCTTTCGTTGTATCGATATATTATATAGTAACAGAAATAGAAAGGTGTTAGATTGATGAAGATTTTATAAAAATTGTATTTTACCGACTCCATCATATTCTACTGTTATAATATGAATATGGAGGATACAGGTATGGTTAAACGTATATTAAATGTCTTAGTGCTTGTTTCTGTAATACTTATACCAGGTTGTAAAAAAGATAAATATTCAGGTAAATTTAAGAATGATGAAGAAGTGGCCGAATATGTAGAAACAATAATAAATAAGAAGTATAGCTGTTACTTTGATAATGAAAAGTTGTATTGTTCTGATTATGGTACGACTGATGAAGGTGTTTTTTATGCTACTGTATATGTGAAAGATGAGAAGTACGAATTTGGTGTTGAATATGATATTAAGAATAAGACATTAGAGACGGATGCATCAAAAGGATATCATTATGAGACATTGTTGGAAGATATAAGTAATATGATTCCTGGCACAATAAAATACGATGTACAGAGTGTAAAATGTAATAAACGTAAAGAATTTATCAAAGGTTATCATAAGTTTATAAGTGATAAGGATACAAATATTGAGTTAATGTTGTATTTTGATGGTTCTATGAGTGATGATGATGCAAAACAGGTACAAAGTGTAATGAAGTCTTTATCTGATAAGGGGTTTACTGGAACTGTTCAATGTTGCAATGGAGAGTATTATAGTGATGTATTTGAATTAGGTACAATACCTGATATTGAGGATATAGAAAAGTGTGATAATGAATAGTTAGTGTAAAAATAGTGAAAGAATAGTGAAAAATAGTGTAAAAATAGTGAAAGAATAGTGAAATTATTAAAGGATTAGAGGATATGATGAATAAGTATAGAATTATATTCAGTCCAACAGGTGGAACTGAAAAGATATCAAAATCAATCACAAAGAATTGGGGTTATGTAGAAGACATAGACCTTTCAGTTGTAAATAAGAATTATCAAGATATATCATTGACAGAAAATGATATTGCGGTGATTGCTATGCCTTCTTTTGCTGGACTAGCACCACAAGTCGCATTAGATAGACTTACAAAGATTAATGCACATAATTGTAAATGTGTCATTGTTGCGGTATATGGAAATAGGGCGTATGAAGATACACTTGTTCAAATGGAAGATTATGCACGTATGGCTGGATTTGATGTCATTGGGGCTATATCAGCCATTGCTGAACATTCTATTTTCCATCAATTTGCGACAGGAAGACCGGATGAGAATGATTGTCATCAATTAGAAGAATTTGGTGATCAGATTCTAGATAAAATATCTCATAAGATTAATACTAAACCGAATATTCCAGGTCATAGACCTTATAAGAAGATAGGTGGAGGAACGATTCCTCAAGCAAATACCTTATGTACAAAGTGTGGCTTATGTGTAGTAAAATGTCCTACAGGTGCAATCAGTAAAGATAATCCACAAGTGACAGACAAGAATAAATGTATCTCATGTATGCGTTGTGTGGTTATTTGTCCAAGTCAGGCAAGAAGTCTAGATCAAGAGAAGATGGCAGTCATAGAAACAGCAATCGCAAAGGTTTGTTCAATCAAAAAAGAGTGTGAATTATTTCTATAATTTAATAGAAGGAAATCAAGAAGAGGACGAGATAGGATGATATTTTCATCCATCCTTCCTCTTTTTGACTTTGTTAGACAAGCGCCGTACTTTTCCTTACAAATAGTTAAATTTTGTGTATTTATCGTTATATTTAATAATTTTATTATGCAAAAAACTAGATTATTTCTTAAAATTCGTTTAATATAGGTTCGATATAATACTCAAAAAAGAGAGAAGGATGTGGAAATATGAAATATTATTTAGGAATTGATGTAGGATCTACAACTGTAAAACTCTATTTGACAGATGAGAATGATAAATGCTTATTCTCTAAGTACACAAGACATTTCTCAGATGTTAGAAAAACAATCTATGAGTTATTAATTGAAGTAAAGAACCAGATGGGTGATATTGATTTATATCCTGTTATGACTGGTTCAGGAGGTTTATCTCTTGCAGATAAGCTTGGTATTTCTTTTATACAGGAAGTTATTGCGTGTACAAAGACAGTAGAAACATATATTCCACAAACTGATGTTGTTATAGAACTTGGTGGAGAAGATGCCAAGATCACTTATTTTGAAGGGCAGCTTGAACAGCGTATGAACGGTACTTGTGCAGGAGGTACTGGGGCATTTATTGACCAGATGGCTACTTTATTAAAGACTGATGCTGCTGGTTTAAATGAATATGCGAAAAACTATAAGACAATCTATCCTATCGCATCACGTTGTGGTGTCTTTGCGAAAACAGATATTCAGCCTTTAATTAATGAAGGTGTATCTAAAGAAGATATTGCGGTATCTATTTTCCAGGCAGTAGTCAATCAGACTATTTCTGGTCTTGCCTGTGGTAAACCTATTAGAGGGAATGTTGCATTCTTAGGTGGTCCACTTTATTTCATGGATCAGTTAAGAGAACGTTTTATTGAAACATTAGGTTTAACTGAAGATGAAATCATCTTCCCACAGAACTCACAGCTATTTGTTGCTATGGGTGCATGTTTAAATGCAAAAGAAAAAGTAGAAAACCCATTAAACATTTCTAAGATTATTGAAGACTTAGAAGGTCTTTCAGACTCCCCTACAGAACTTACAAATGTCTTAGAACCATTATTTAATGATGAAGCAGAATTAAAAGAATTCAGAGAAAGACACTTTACTCATATCACTAAGAAAAGAACACTTAAGAAATATAAAGGTAAAGTATTCTTAGGTATCGATGTTGGTTCTACAACATCTAAGATCATCATGACTGATGATCAGGGTGCTATTTTATACTCTTTCTATAGTTCTAATGAAGGAAATCCATTACAGCTGATCATGAGTCTGATGAAGGAAATCTATCAGATGCTTCCAGAAGGATGTTATATTGCGAAAGCAGGTGTTACTGGTTATGGTGAAGCCCTTATTAAAGCTGCTTTAAAGGTAGATATTGGTGAAGTAGAAACAATTGCCCATTATACTGCCGCAAAAGCCTATGAACCTGATGTAGATTTCATTCTTGATATTGGTGGTCAAGATATGAAGGCTATTACTATTAGAGATAACGTCATTCAGAACATTTCATTAAATGAAGCATGTTCTGCAGGATGTGGTTCATTCTTAGAAACATTCGCAAAATCATTAGGTTATAAGATTGAAGAATTCGCAGAACTTGCATTAAAGTCTAAACACCCTATTGATTTAGGTTCTAGATGTACAGTATTCATGAACTCAAAGGTAAAACAGGCACAAAAAGAAGGTGCTTCTGTAGAAGATATCAGTGCTGGTTTATCTTATTCAGTTATCAAGAATGCATTATATAAAGTTATTAAATTAAGAAGTAAAGAAGATATTGGTAAGCATGTTGTTGTACAGGGAGGTACTTTCTATAACGAAGCTGTACTACGTGCATTTGAAAAAGAAACAGGTATTGAAGTAGTAAGACCTGATATCGCAGGATTAATGGGTGCCTATGGTATGGCCCGTATTGCGATTGAAAATGATGACAATGAACCTTCTACTATTCTTTCATTAGAAGAAATAGAAGCACTTGACTATGATACAAAGATTAGAAACTGTGGTAAGTGTACAAATAACTGTATGTTAACTATTACATCATTTAATGATGGTAGAGAATATATTTCAGGTAATAGATGTGAAAGAGGGGCTAACCTTCCAATGACATCTAAAAAGTTACCTAACCTCTATGATTATAAATATGGTCGTATCTTTGGTTATAAATCACTTTCTAAAGATGATGCAAAAAGAGGAGAAGTGGGTATTCCTAGAGTACTTAATATGTATGAGAACTATCCATTCTGGCATACATTCTTTACTCAGTTAGGCTTTAGAGTCGTCTTATCTGCAAGATCTTCTAAGAAAATCTATGAAAAGGGTATTGAATCTATTCCATCAGAAAATGCCTGTTATCCAGCAAAGATTTCTCATGGACATATTGAAAACCTAATTGAAAGAGGTATTCCTTTTATCTTCTATCCATCAGTAGCATATGAAAGAAAAGAATATGAAGATGCAGGTAATAACTATAACTGTCCAGTTGTTGCTTCTTATCCAGAAGTTATTAGAAACAATGTAGACAGCTTAGAAGAAAAACATGTGAAATATAAGAACCCATTCTTATCTTTAAATAACCCTAAGACATTATTTAAGGTAATGAAGGAATCTTTAGCTGAATATGATATTTCAGATAAGGAAATGCATAATGCGATTGATAAGGCTTATCAGGAATTAGCACGTGCAAGAAAAGATATTGAAGTAAAGGGTCAGGAAGCATTGGAATGGATGCATAAAAACCATAAGAAGGGTATTGTCCTTGCAGGACGTCCTTATCATGTGGATCCAGAAATCAACCATGGTATTGCCAGCTTAATTACAAGTGAAGGTTTCTGTGTATTAACAGAAGATTCTGTATGTAATTTAAATAAAGAAAACTTAGATTTACGTGTAGTAGACCAGTGGACATATCATTCTAGACTCTATCGTGCTGCAGAATTCGTAACAACTCAGCCAGATCTTGAACTTATCCAATTAACATCATTTGGATGTGGATTAGATGCAGTTACAAGTGACCAGGTGGCTGAATTATTACAGGCCAGAGGTAAGATTTATACACTTATTAAGATTGATGAAGCCTCTAACTTAGGACCAATCAGAATCCGTATTAGATCACTTAAAGCAACAGTAAAGAAGAAAGACAATACTGTACACTTAGAAAATAAATATGAATCTGAAAAAGTATCATTCACAGAAGAAATGAAGGATGATAGATGGACTATTCTATGTCCTCAGATGTCTCCTATTCATTTCCAGTTTGTAGAAACTGCAATGAATTCAGAAGGTTATAACTTTGTCGTATTACCTTCTGTAGATAAAGATGCTGTAGACCAGGGATTAAAGTATGTCAATAATGATGCATGTTATCCAAGTATCTTAGTAACAGGTCAGATGATGAATGCCTTGAATTCAGGTAAGTATGATCCTCATAAGGTGGCATTGATCATCTCACAGACAGGTGGAGGATGTCGTGCAACAAACTATATTGCGTTTATTAGAAAAGCATTAAAGGATGCACATATGGATTATGTACCTGTTATTTCAGCAAACTTACAGGGATTAGAATCTAACCCAGGCTTTAAGATCACTTATAAGGTGGCTAAGAAGGTTATTATTGGGGCTATGTATGGTGACTTATTCATGAGAGTCTTATATCGTGTAAGACCTTATGAAAAGGTGAAAGGTTCAGCTAATGAATTATATGAATCATGGGTAGAGAAGTGTAAAGAAAACGTTGAAAATGGTTCTATGAAGGAATTCAAGAAGAACGTTTATCAGATTGTAAAGGAATTTGATGAATTACCACTTCTAGATATTAAGAAACCTAGAGTAGGTCTTGTAGGAGAAATCCTTGTAAAATTCCACCCTACTGCCAATAATGAGATTGTAAAGATTATTGAAGAAGAAGGCGCAGAAGCAGTTATGCCGGATTTAATTGACTTCTTCCAGTATTGTTTCTACAATACTCAGTATGAACATGAACATTATGATGCAAGCTGGAAATCAGCTAAGTTATGTAATGTAGCAATTAAACTCGTAGACTTCTTAAGAAAAGATATGATTAAGGCATTAGAAGCATCAAATCGTTTTGATGCACCACATCCTATTGATCAAATTGCGAAAAAAGCAAGTGAAGTTGTTTCTATTGGTAACCAGACAGGTGAAGGATGGTTCTTAACTGGTGAAATGATTGAACTCATTGATGAAGGTGCACCAAATATTGTATGTATGCAGCCATTTGCCTGCTTACCTAACCATGTAACAGGTAAGGGTGTTATTAAGGCACTAAGAAGAAAATATCCACAGTCTAACATCGTTGCGATTGATTACGATCCAGGAGCTAGTGAAACAAACCAGCTTAACCGTATTAAATTGATGTTATCAACAGCATTTAAAAACATGGAATCATCTAAATAGTGGAGGAAGATATGGAAGATGGACATTCCACCCCGCCCTCGCGAGGTAGGGCTATTCTAGGCTTTATAAGATCAAAACTGAATTATAATAAGATTTCTGTATTAAAGAAATTAGCCTGTAAGGATAACTCTGTAATATATAGACGTGTATTACAAGAATTAGGCGACTACAAGTATAAAAAGAAGCCTGTGAAGGGTATAACCCTTTCACAGGCTGATTATGATACATGCTGCCTTATACTCACTGTAATGGTTGAGAAAGATTTCGATTATTATTATGATCAGGGAGATGTCAAGCGTACAATAGAACGTATGATTGACTTGCTGAGTTAGGAGACTATTGTGAGAAAGATTAAAGAAGTTGTTGTAGTAGAAGGTAAAACAGATACAGCAACACTTAAACAGTTATTTGATGTAGATACAATTGAAACATCTGGGTCAGGAATCAACGAAGATATTCTATCTCTCATTAAGACTGCTGCTTCAACACGTGGTGTCATTGTCTTAACAGATCCTGATTATCCTGGTACACAGATTAGAAATAAAGTCATTCAGGCTGTTCCTAATGCGAAGCATGCCTTTGTCGCAAAAAAAGATGCCAAAGGTGTGAAGAAGCTTGGTATTGCGGAAGCAAGACATGATGCAATAATTGAAGCATTAGAAAATGCAGTCACATTTAGTGATGCTAAAGAATCTATTTCATGGGATGAATTTATTGATCTAGATGTATTAGGAAATAAGAAGAGAAGACTACAGGTCTATGATGCCTTTCATTTAGGTTATGGTAATGCGAAAGCATTATTTAAGAGATTGAATATGATGGGTATTACAAAAGAAGAAGTACTTAAAGCATTAAAGAGTCAGTAGACATTGTCTGCTGACTCTTTTTTATGTATATTCAATTTCTTGGGTCTTTAATTTTTGTGGGGGTCAGACCTTCGCTCTAAAT
>ULSU01083249.1_pt1 | contig 10571 bp, 9 predicted proteins | sample 1956941 | NCBI WGS metagenome assembly ULSU01 (sample SAMEA4835715, study PRJEB28245) | human gut metagenome | biome: gut microbiome; material: fecal sample | place: Denmark | collected 2008
CGCTGGTGTTTGGCGTTAAGTATCTCGAAGCGTATGACCTGATTCAGGTGATGCTGGGCGCAATTGTGATTTCGATGCTGGGCTTCCCACAGGAGTCATTGCTATTGATGGCGGGAAAACAGCGCGCTTTTCTCGTGGCGCAAACCATCGCCTCAATCGGCTACATCGTATTGCTGTTCATGTTCTGTCATCTGTTTGGCGTGCTGGGGGCTGCATTTGCTTACTTCGGTGGGCAATGTCTGGATGTGGTGTTCTCGCTAATTCCGACCTTAAAGGCATTTTTTCAGCGCCATTCCTTGCTTTATAACTCAGCCGGAGAGAAATCCTGATGATGAGAAAATATTTCCCGCTTGAGGCGAGCGAGCGTCTATTTGTTGCGATTGAAGAAGATGATGTTGTTGATGCACAGGTCAGTTTGCCGCCGATTATCGCACTAAGTTGTACCACCGAAATCATCCATGATAATTACGCGTTATGCCTGAAATTCTGGCTGGATGGTGTTAATCGTCAGGAGTTACTGCGTTTAATCCGCAAACAGGCGAAAGGCGATGAGCTGACGACAGACGAGCGCAAACAGTTTAAATACATGCGAGCGCGCTACAAGCATCTGCGTTTTGCGCAACGGCTGTATTTAAAGAAGCATCAGGCAGGATTTTTATTCGGCAAAACGACCGTTTTTCTTGGGCATTTTCAGGATGGCTTTCGTAACGGTAAGAAAAATATTGTGTCGTTTTACGGTAACCTGTTACGTGTTTATTTGAGCTCCCCTGTCTGGTGGCTGGTGAACTATTCATTGCGCCATAGCCAGTTAGAAACCGTGAACGGTTTTATCGCCTACCGCCAGAAGCAAATGTACATCCTGAAAGAGATTATTGCTAAACCGCAACTAACTGGCAGGGAATTTCATGATGTGCGAAAAATCATCAGCCAGCAGGTTTCTTATTACGACACCTTAAGATCGCTTGATCCTGAAAATAAAGAGGCGTTACTGATTTCCCGTTTTCTCGCCGCCATTAATGGTCTGATGGGGGATAAGCACGACGACATGGTGGCGGATGATATGGAGAACCGCCGGTCATATGATGCACCGGTGGCGCTGGATAGCGATATTCGCCAGCGTTTAGAACTGCTTATTTCGCGTTTCCCACTCTATCCGGAGCAATAATGCCATCTCGTTGGATTTTCGCTCTGATCATCGCACTCTTAGCGCCAGGCGCGGCGGCACACAATTTCGTCACTGGCAAAACGGTTACCCCTGTTTATATCCAGGAAGGTGGTGAGCTGCTTCTGAATAGCGACGACGAAATTCACTACCAAAAGTGGAACAGCACACAATTGGCGGGAAAAGTCCGCATTATTCAGTATATCGCCGGACGTAAGTCTGCGAAGAAAAAGAACTCACTGTTAATTAAAGCGGTTGAAGCGGCAAACTTTTCGCAGGATCGTTTTCAGCCCACCACCATTGTGAACACCGATGATGCCATCTTTGGTACTGGCTATTTTGTCGTTGGCAAAATCGAAAAAAATAAACGCCGCTATCCGTGGGCGCAATTCGTTATTGACGGCAATGGTCTGGGACGCGTTGCCTGGCAATTGCCGGAGCAGAGTTCAACCATTCTGGTATTGAATAAAGCCGGGCGAATTCAGTGGGCAAAGGACGGCAGCCTGACACCGGAAGAGGTAGATCATGTCATTGCGCTGGCGCAGAAACTGATCAATGAATAAAAAATTCAAAGGATTGAGGGCGTTAGCGAGATGAAGCTGGTTGAACACTACATCATGCGTGGTACGCGCCGTCTGGTGCTGATTATCGTCGGTTTTCTGATCTTTATTTTCGCCAGCTACTCCGCACAGCGTTATCTGACCGAAGCGGCAAATGGGACATTAGCTCTTGATGTTGTGCTGGATATCGTTTTCTACAAAGTGCTGATTGCACTGGAGATGCTGTTACCTGTTGGACTGTATGCGTCAGTTGGCGTGACGCTAGGGCAAATGTATACCGACTCGGAAATTACCGCTATCTCCGCGGCGGGGGGCAGTCCGGGACGTTTGTACAAAGCCGTTCTTTATCTGGCGATACCGCTAAGTATTTTTGTCACCCTTCTGTCGATGTATGGTCGTCCGTGGGCTTATGCGCAGATTTATCAACTGGAGCAACAGTCGCAGTCGGAGCTGGATGTTCGCCAGTTGCGGGCAAAGAAATTTAACACTAACGATAACGGACGAATGATTCTTTCGCAGACGGTTGATCAGGATAATAATCGCCTGACTGACGCGCTGATTTATACTTCTACTGCCAATCGAACCCGCATTTTCCGCGCCCGTTCGGTTGATGTGGTTGACCCATCACCCGAGAAACCGACCGTTATGTTGCATAACGGTACCGCCTATCTTCTCGATCATCAGGGGCGTGACGACAACGAACAGATCTACCGTAATCTGCAATTGCATCTCAATCCGCTGGATCAAAGTGCCAACGTCAAACGCAAAGCAAAATCGGTCACAGAGCTGGCGCGCTCCGTCTTTCCAGCCGATCATGCCGAACTGCAATGGCGACAAAGCCGTGGCCTGACAGCATTGTTGATGGCGCTGCTGGCCATTTCATTAAGTCGGGTAAAACCGCGGCAGGGGCGATTTTCAACGTTATTGCCACTGACGTTGCTGTTTGTTGCCATTTTTTATGGCGGCGACGTCTGCCGTACGCTGGTGGCTAACGGCGCGATTCCCCTCATTCCTGGTTTGTGGTTAGTACCCGGACTCATGCTAATGGGCCTGCTGATGCTGGTCGCACGCGACTTCTCTTTGCTGCAGAAATTTTCCCGATGAATGTTTTCAGTCGCTATTTAATCCGTCACCTCTTTCTCGGTTTTGCCGCCGCCGCAGGGCTATTACTGCCGCTTTTTACCACCTTCAACCTGATTAACGAACTGGATGATGTCAGCCCGGGCGGTTATCGCTGGACCCAGGCGGTGCTGGTGGTGCTGATGACCTTACCGCGCACACTGGTCGAACTTTCGCCGTTTATCGCTTTATTGGGAGGTATTGTCGGTCTCGGGCAGCTATCGAAAAACAGTGAGCTTACCGCCATTCGCAGCACGGGGTTTTCTATCTTCCGTATTGCACTGGTGGCGCTGGTTGCCGGGATACTGTGGACTGTTTCGTTAGGCGCGATAGATGAGTGGGGGGCGTCGCCATTGCAGCAACAGGCGCTGCAAATCAAATCGACCGCCACTGCGTTAGGGGAGGACGATGACATTACCGGCAATATGCTTTGGGCCAGGCGCGGTAATGAATTTGTGACGGTGAAATCGCTGAACGAGCAGGGCCAGCCGGTGGGCGTGGAGATTTTTCATTACCGCGACGATCTCTCGCTCGAATCCTACATTTATGCGCGCAGTGCCACCATTGAAGATGACAAAACGTGGATCCTGCATGGTGTGAATCATAAAAAATGGCTGAATGGCAAAGAAACGCTGGAAACATCTGATAATCTTGCCTGGCAATCGACCTTCACCAGTATGAATCTTGAAGAGTTATCGATGCCGGGGAATACTTTTTCTGTCCGTCAGCTTAATCATTACATCCATTATTTGCAGGAAACCGGGCAACCCAGCAGCGAATACCGCCTTGCACTGTGGGAAAAACTGGGGCAACCCATCTTAACCCTGGCGATGATTTTGCTGGCTGTGCCGTTTACCTTTAGTGCCCCGCGCTCGCCGGGGATGGGTAGCCGTCTCGCTGTAGGGGTCATCGTTGGTTTACTCACCTGGATCAGCTATCAAATCATGGTCAATCTGGGATTGCTATTTGCGTTGAGCGCACCTGTTACCGCGCTCGGTTTACCGGTAGCGTTTGTGCTGGTGGCGTTGAGCCTGGTGTATTGGTATGACAGACAACATTAACCCCGCCGTGGCGCAACACCACGGCGGGTTCACATTACTGCTTCAGAGTAGCAAATGCCTGAATGATGGCATCGATTTGCTCACGACTGTGGGCCGCGTTTACGCTACAGCGCAGCAGCGTGATGCCTGCAGGCGCGGCAGGTGGCAGGATAAGATTCACATAAACGCCCAGCGAAATAAGCTCGCGCCAGATGCGTAAACCTTCCTCTTTCGAACCGATTATTACTGGCACTACCGGGCTAATATGTGAACTTAACTCGTAACCCAGTTTTTGCAGACCGTCATACAGATGGTTGGCGTTATCCATCAGCTTTTGCCGCAGCTCTGGTTGTGAGGCAATGGTTCTTAACGACGAGCGCACGGTCGCAATGCAGGACGGAGAAGGAGAGGCGGTAAAAATATACGGGCGGCTGCCGGAGCGCAGCACTTCCATCGCTTCCGAACCGACAGCAAAACCGCCAATCGAGGCCAGACTTTTACTGAAGGTGCCAACGATAATATCCACATCATCTTCAACGCCGACAGCTTCGGCCAGTCCGCGCCCCGTTGCGCCTAACACGCCAAACGAATGTGCTTCATCGACAATCAAATAACCACCGAGACGACGTTTGATATCAACAATTTCTGCCAGCGGCGCAACGTCACCGAGCATACTGTAGATGCCTTCAACGATAATAATCGCCTCTTTCGCCCGTTCACCGAGGCGGACCATGCGCCGTTCCAGATCGTTGACGTCATTATGGCGGAAACGAATAATCTCCGCGCCGCCGAGAGAACAGGCGTCATAAATACTGGCGTGGCTGTCGGCATCCAGTAACACCACGGCGTTATGGTCGGCAAGTGCGCTGATGACACCTAAATTAGCGGTATAACCGGTTGAAAAAACGATAGCGGTAGGGCGATTGAAAAACTCGGCAATCTCTTTCTCTAACATCAGATGCGGTGCATAACTGCCGTTTGCCATACGAGAACCGGTGGTGCCAGTGCCTTGGGCCGCTAACGCTGCCTGACCTTCGCGGATAGCATCATGATTAAAGGTTAAACCGAGATAATTATTGGTCCCGGCCAGAATCACTTTTTTATTGCCGATCCGGCCTTCGGTGGCGGAATACACTTCATCAATACAGGTGCCAAATGGTGTTAACCCGTTGTCACTAAATTGCAGGCGCTCACCAGCAAGGCGCGCATATTTATCGTATAGCCCCATTATTTATTCTCCAGCCATGGAAGTAGAGTTTCCATTAATTGCGCAGGGGTTTTGACATCCAGCAGAATATTAATAGGAATGGAAATATCGAATCTGTCTTCCAGCATCATTAAGAGATCCATCACTTTGATCGACTCCAGGCCAAGATCGTTGACGAGATCGCTGTCGGGCTTAATTTCCACACCGTTTTCGACCAAATCCTGTAAACAGGAAAGGATGTAATCCATTACTATTTCACGATTTACCATAGAAACGTTAACACACCTTTAAACAAGACAATCAAAATAGCCCGTTGCGTAATGCGTGTTCCAGGCTAATCCCGGGAAACCAATTAATATCTTCAGAAATACGGTTATTACTTGCCGACCAGTCGGCATGAGTTAATTCACGGATTTTCGAACGAGTCAGCATCGGTTCTTTACCCGCCAGACGGCTCAACGCGGTACTGATATCCGCAAGGCAGGTGAGTAGCGGCAGAGGAATACCGACCATCCGCACGGAACCACAGCGGACATCGGCAACAAGCTGTTGGACACGTTGCCAGTCATAACCTCCGGCGACGCCATCGCATAATTCATAGGTTTGCGTCTGTACAGTTTCGGCGCTTAACCACTGACCCACTGCTTGCGCAAAATCGGTGACGTGAAGAAAAGAGAGCTGTGTCTCTGGCGTGCCAAGTCGTGGCAGCAGACCGCGCAGCATCCAGTCAAACAGCGGTTTTAACTCTTTATCGCCGGGACCATACACGGCTGTCGGGCGAAAAACGCCCAACGTAATTTCGTCAGCCATTGCAGTCAGCCGTTGTTCGGCGACGTGTTTGGAATTTGCGTACCAGGAGAGTTCGGGATGGCGCGCCGCCAGCGAAGAGATAAACAGAAAACGTTGGCAAAAGCCGCTCTCTTTTGCCGCTTGCATCAGGCGCAGGCTGCCGTCAACGTTGCAGCGGGTAAAAATCTCTTCTTTGTGCCCGCGCACTTGCCCGGCGCAATGGACCACCGCGCTGGCTCCGGCAACCAGTTCGCTAAGCGAATGTGTATCTTCCAGCGAACCGCGCACCCAAGTGAGATTATCATTGACGTGAGCGCGGGCAGTACGCGTCAATGCGCGAACGTGAAAGCCGCGGGCGAGCAGGTTATCAATAATATATTTACCGATAAACCCGGTAGCGCCCGTCACCGCGACAGTTTGATTCATGCCATGGATTCCTGCACATGAAGACTGGCAGCATAAGCCTTCTGATAACGTTTTTTCGCTTCCGCACGGGCAGGCTTGCCGGAGGATGTTCGGGGAATACTGTGGGGCGGCAACAGATCGATATCCGCGGTAACGCCAAATTCGCTTTGGATCCGAGCTGCCAGCGCGTGGATAAGCTGCCCCCGACGTTCTTCGTCGCTGATCCGACACTGGATCTGCAAAATGATTTTTTCCTGGGCGGTAACAAAAGCAATCGCATCGCCAGAATGAATTTCCGGCTCCTGTTCCGCAATGTATTCAATATCCTGCGGCCAGATATTACGGCCACGAATAATAATCAGATCTTTAATGCGTCCGGTGACATACAGATAACCGTCCAGCAGATAACCAAGGTCGCCGGTGTCTAACCAGCCCGTCGCGGCAATCTCGTCTTGCGAAACCTGGTCGCCAAAGTACCCGCTCATCAGGCTGGGGCCGGAGATGCAAATATGGCCTACCACACGTTCCGCGACAGGTATATCTGCTTCATTGCGGATTTCAATGCCATGTTCCGGCAACGCTTTACCGCAGTTGACGAAAGTCGATACGGCGCGTGTTTCAGCACCCGGCGCGACGGCTTTACCCTGGTATTCGAGGATATCGCGATCCACTTCGTTAACCACAACCCCGCAGGCTTCATCAGAGAAGCTGACAGCCAGCGCGTTTTCTGCCAGCCCGTAGCAGGGCATAAAGGCGCTATCGTCAAAGTTAACCTGGCGGAAACATTCAGCGAATTGATGGAGTTGTTCTGCGGAGATCGGTTCTGCGCCAATACCAGCGACGCGCCAGCAGGAAAGATCCAGTTCAGCGAGATCTTTTTCATTCACGCGGCGCTGGCACAATTCATAGCCAAACGGCGGTGCAACGGAAACGGTGCCGCGATTTTTACTGATCAATTTAAGCCATTGCAGAGGACGCATGGCAAAATCCTGAGTGCGCAAATAATCTACTGAAAGCTGTGTGGCGACGGGGGTCAGGAGAAAGCCGACCAGTCCCATATCATGGTAGAAAGGCAGCCAGGAGACGCAGCGGTCGCCAGGGCGTAATTTAATCCCATCGTGGCTTATAGCACGTAGATTAGCCATCACTTCGCGGTGAGTAATGATAACGCCACGGGGAAAACGGGTGCTGCCGGAGGTGTACTGGAGGTAGGCGATATCGTTTGGAACTGGACGCTGGAGCGCAACATCGGCTTCCGGTAATGCCTTAAACCAGGCGTGGCTTAAAACATGTAATTCGGGGTTGTTGTTATGCGTCGCGGCATTGACCAGTGGCAACCACTCATCACCAGTGATAATGGCTGCGGGCTGGCAACTTGCCAGTAAACCCTGCAGTTTGGCGCTCCAGGAATCCCGCTGACCGACGCCCATTGGAATCGCCAACGGGACGGCGACTAAGCCGGCATACTGGCAGGCAAAAAAAGCCTCTACAAACCCGCTACTCGTTTCGGCAATCAGCGCCACGCGATCGCCTTTTTTCAGGTTCAGCGATAACAACCTCTTCGCACCAGCTTCGGCACGCGCTTTTAACGTCTGATATTCCAGTTGATCTTCAAGTTGGCAACGTCTGTCATAAAAATTCATTCCGGCGCTACTCAGAGCGGCGTAGTCCAAAGCATCAACCAGCGTTGGAAAATCGGCATAGCGCATAGGTAGGGAATGCGTAAAGATTTTATTAGACATATACACCACGAAAAAATTGGATATCAAAAATAAAATGACAATAATGCAGTGGATTATATAGGCATAAAAGATAAATGAGATAGTATTTTCATCGGTGTGAAAATGAACATTGATTTAAATAATAGGTTTGGCTTTTTTGTTTTTATTGTGAATGATATTTAATTTATGAATATATTAAGAAGGAGCCTTGTCCGGTCGCCTTAAATCGACAAGAGGCATTGTAGCGCTTCTGTGTAGTCTCTGACCTTATCGTAATCATTAATAAATACTATTTATTCCTTGTTTATATTCATTGGGTTGATTATTAAGATCCCGTTCGTTGCTGTTGCAACTTGTTTTTCACCGTTAATTATTTGTTATCCACAGAGATATGGAATGCGATCTGCTGATGATTAAAATTGAAAAAGTAATTAATAAAAAAGACCTTAAGGCATTTATCGCTTTTCCGTCATCACTTTATCCCGATGATCCAAACTGGATACCCCCTTTATTCATTGAACGCAGCGAGCATTTGTCTGCGAAGAATCCGGGGACGGACCATATCATCTGGCAGGCGTGGGTGGCAAAAAAAGCGGGGCAGATAGTTGGGCGTATTACCGCGCAAATAGATACCTTGCACCGTGAGCGTTACGGAGAAGATACCGGTCATTTCGGAATGATTGATGCCATTGATGATCCGCAGGTTTTTGCCGCGTTGTTTGGCGCAGCGGAAGCGTGGTTAAAGTCACAAGGTGCAAGTAAGATCAGCGGGCCTTTCAGCCTGAATATCAATCAGGAAAGCGGATTACTGATTGAAGGTTTTGACACACCTCCCTGTGCGATGATGCCACACGGCAAACCGTGGTATGCCGCGCATATTGAACAACTGGGTTATCACAAAGGCATTGATTTACTGGCGTGGTGGATGCAGCGAACCGATCTCACTTTCTCTCCGGCGCTAAAAAAACTGATGGATCAGGTGCGCAAAAAAGTGACCATTCGCTGCATCAATCGCCAGCGGTTTGCCGAAGAGATGCAGATCCTGCGTGAGATTTTCAATTCTGGCTGGCAGCACAACTGGGGATTTGTGCCGTTTACCGAACATGAATTCGCGACCATGGGCGATCAACTTAAATATCTGGTGCCGGACGATATGATCTACATCGCTGAGATTGATTCTGCACCCTGCGCGTTTATTGTTGGCTTGCCGAACATCAACGAGGCGATTGCCGATCTGAACGGATCGCTCTTTCCCTTCGGCTGGGCAAAATTGCTGTGGCGTTTGAAAGTCAGCGGTGTGCGAACTGCGCGAGTGCCGCTGATGGGCGTGCGGGACGAGTATCAGTTCAGCCGCATCGGCCCGGTGATTGCGCTGTTATTGATTGAAGCCTTACGCGATCCGTTTGCCCGCCGGAAGATCGATGCGCTGGAAATGTCATGGATCCTCGAAACCAATACAGGCATGAATAACATGCTGGAACGCATTGGGGCGGAGCCGTACAAGCGTTACCGATTGTATGAAAAGCAGATTTGATGGCAGTCACCCCTGCTTCATCTCCAGCGGCACCGCCGAGCGAATCAAATGGTGGCCTTCCAGCTCGATATCGTGGAGATTCTTTTTCACGGTCCGCACATGATCGCGTGCTGCGCGCTGGGCAACGTGCGGCAGCCGCTGCAACACCGCGTTGTAGATCCGCGCATGCTGGCGATCGATCTGCTTTTTTTGCTGTGGTCGATGGTAGAGATTATTTACGCTGGCAAACACCGAATTAAACATCAGGTCGGTCAATGATTGCAGCGTAAACACCAGCACCTGATTGTGAGAAGCCTGACAAATGGCGAGATGGAAAGCGTGATCCAACTGCGCATGTTCGATCAGCGAAATCTCTTTGTTGTTCTCACTGGCGGCGAGCATTTTTTCATAACAGCGGGTTATCACAACAAAATCAGCCTGGGTTCCCAGCGTTGCCGCCAGCCTTGCCGATTCGCCCTCCAGTAATGCGCGAACGTCGAGCAGATCGTACAGCGTTCGCGGCTGCGTACTGAACAGATGGATCAGCGGGCTGGCGTCCTGCACCCGATTAAGCCGTGCGACACGAGAATCGCGACCCTGCGCCGTTTCAATAATCCCGCGCCCGCGCAGCACGGTCAGCCCTTCACGCAGTGCGGAGCGTGAGAAGCCGAGCTTTTCACACAGTCGACGTTCCGAGGGAAGCGGCTGACCGACCTTCAGTACGCCGTCGATAATTAACCGTTCGATACTCTCTGCAACCACTTCGCAAATAGGGCGACGTTCATCTTTCATTCCCGGACCTCGTGCACAGGTAGGACCAATTTTTCTGTTCTTAACTCGCAAAACACGCACATCACGTAAGTGATTATGTTACATCAATTTAACATTAGGTTAACCAAAGCAAGGTCACAGAGCTGGAAAAAAAATGGTCTGACCGGTAGCTAAAGAGATAGACGAAAACGAAAAGCCCGCTTAATAACTGTTCACAGAAGCAGCGCGAAAAAATCAGCTGCCACACAACACAACAAAGCGAACCCTACTCATGAGCATCTTGT
>ULSU01016390.1_pt1 | contig 10567 bp, 9 predicted proteins | sample 1956941 | NCBI WGS metagenome assembly ULSU01 (sample SAMEA4835715, study PRJEB28245) | human gut metagenome | biome: gut microbiome; material: fecal sample | place: Denmark | collected 2008
TTACGAGTACAGCCACGAAAAGGCCGACCTCGTGCTTGCCATGCAGACGATCATGGAGCGCGGGGAAAAGCTGGCCGCGCCACCGAGCGCGGCGCTGAGCGAGATCGTGCGCCGCGAGCCGTATCCCGTCAAGGGCAAGGCGGAGGAAATTCTGCACCGGCTCAAGGAGTTCGGCATGACGCGCTTCAAGCTGCTGTTCCGCGGCAGCCGCAGCCGCAGCGAGATCGTGGCGACGTTTATCGCCGTTCTGGAGCTCTGCCGCGAAAAGGTCATCCATCTGGCCGGTTCTGACACGGACTGCACCGTGGAGTGCGGGGACGACGCCCCCGACCGTATCAATCTGTAAAAAGCGAGGAACGCTATGTCTTTGGAATCTTTGGATCTGCGCGAGGTCGAGTCGGCCATCGAGGGCATTTTGTTCGCCAGCGGCGAACCGCTTCCCATCGACCGCATCTGCCTTGCGCTCGATTTGGACCGTCCGACCGCGGAACAGGTATTGCAAAAGCTCGGCGATTATTACGCCTTTGAGCGCCGCGGCATCCGGCTCGTCCGCATGGAGGACAACTATCAGCTCTGCTCGTCGCCGGACTATGCCGACGTCATCCGCAAGGCGTTTGAGATCCGCAAGACCGCCAAGCTCTCTCAGCCCGCGCTGGAGGTGCTGACGATCATCGCCTACTACCAGCCCACGACCCGCGCCTACATTGATCAGGTGCGCGGCGTGGACAGCTCGTACACCGTGGGCCTGCTGCTTGAGCGCGGGCTCATTGAGGAGTGCGGACGTTTGCAGGTGCCGGGACGGCCGAGGCTGTACCGCACGACGAAAAAGTTCCTGCGCGACTTCCACTTGGGTTCGCTCGAGGAGCTGCCGGAGATGCCGGGTCTTGAGGCCGACGGTCAGCTCCGCATAACGGAGGACGGCACGATCCTCGACCCCAGCGCCATGACGGAAAAAGAAGGCAGCGTTCCCGAAAACGGGGAACACTGACCGCGTAAAGCATAAAAACCGCGTGAAGCGTAAAAAGAGGGAGGTGGTCGATTGACTGCGCTGAAGGTAATTGGCATCATCCTGCTCATTTTTATTTTGATCGGCTTTCTGCGCGTGGGCGCGCTGATGCAGTTCGGCGACGAGCTGCGCGTGCAGCTTTCGGTCGGCCCGTTCCGCTTCACGCTGCTGCCAGCAAAGGAAAAGAAAGAAACGCCGAAAAAAAAGGCAAAGGAGAAGAAGCCAAAGTCAGAGGGAGAAGAGGCGAAGCAAAAGAAAAAGCCATCGCTCCCCAAGCCGACAAAAGAGGAGCTCAGGGACCTCATCACGACGGCGCTCTCGGCGCTCAAGGAGACAGCGAAACGCACCTGCAAGCGCCTTCGCATCGACCCGCTGGAAATTCTCATCGTCTTCGGCGGCACGGATCCCGCGGATATCGCGCAGACCTACGGCTATGCGAGCGCCGCGATGTGGGGTGTGATGCCGCACCTTGAAGACCTCTTCCATATCCCTGATCCCTCACTGCACCTGCGCATGGACTACAGCTCTGAAAAGACGCACGCAGAGGGTGCCGTTGGCCTGTCGCTTCGCATCCGCGACGGGCTGCACATCTCGCTTGCGCTGCTCATTCCGATGCTCAAATGGTACCTGCGCTATAAAAAGGCGCATAAAAACGACGCTCCCGCGGAAAAACCAACGGAGAGCACTCCGCAAAACAGTGAACACAGTGAAAAACTGACCGCATAAAAAGAAAGGATGAACCTCATGGAAAACATCGAAAAAAAGACCCCGCTCAACGATCTCATGGACACCACGATGGATAAGATCCGTGATATGGTCGATTCCAACACCATCATCGGCGAGCCGATCACGACGCCCGACGGCGTAACGGTCATCCCCGTTTCGCGCGTGAGCTTCGGCTTCGGCGCGGGCGGCGGCGATTACGGCAAGACCGACACCGCACGCTTCGGCGGCGGCGCTGGTGCGGGCGTCAAGGTCGACCCCGTCGCGTTCCTCGTCGTCAAGGACGGTCTGACGCGCGTGATGCCCGTGGCCATCCCTGCGGCGGCAACGGTCGACCGCGTGCTTGATCTTGTGCCGGAAGTGCTCGACCGCGTGCAGAATTTCGTGGACAAGAAGAGAGAAGAGAAAGATATCTACTGATTTCGGGCATAATAGGGGCATTCCGAATGAAGGAGTGATCCCATGCCGCGTTTTGCCCGATGCGTATTTGCCGTTTTCCTTGCTGTTTCCTGCCTGTCAAGCAGTTTGACCTGTCAGGCTGCCGCGCCTGAAACTGCCGCCGCCGCGTTCATTTTGATGGAGGCGGGCAGCGGGCGGGTGCTGGCGTCGCGCAATGAAACGCAGGAGCGCAGCATCGCGAGCACAACGAAGATCATGACCTGCTTAGTCGCGCTGGAGCACAGCGAACTCACGGAGAAGGTCACGGTCAAACGCGAGCACTTGCGCGAGGGCTCGTCGATGTACCTTCTCGAGGGCGAAACGCTCACGATGGAGGAACTTCTCTACGGTCTGATGCTGCCGTCCGGCAACGACGCGGCGGAGTGCATCGCCGCCCACTGCGGCGGGAGCGGCGGCAGCGCGCAGTTTGTCCGATGGATGAACGAAAAGGCGAAAGCCCTCGGCATGGAGCACACGTCATTTGCCAACCCGAGCGGTCTCGACGAAATGGGGCACAGCTCCTGTGCCCTCGATATGGCGCGCCTTGCGGCCTACGCCATGCAGAATCCGACGTTCGCGCGCATCGTCTCGACGCGCACGGCGAGCGTCGGCACGCGCACGATGACGAACCATAATAAGCTGCTCGCGTCGTACTCCGGCTGCGTCGGTCTCAAGACCGGCTACACCGGCGACGCGGGGCGCACACTCGTCACCTGTGCCGAGCGCGGCGGGATGCGCATGATCGCCGTCACGCTGCACGACGGCAGTGATTGGGCGGATCACGCGGCACTCTACGACTACGGCTTTTCGGCGTATGCGCTCTCAAGCGGTGCGAAAAAAGGCGAGGCCTACGGCAGCGTAAGCGTCGACGGGCAGAGTGTGTCCGCCGTGGCGGCGGAGAGCTTCCGCTATCCCACCGTGGAAAATGAAGCATTGAGCGTGCGCGCCGAGCTGCCGCAAACCGTCTCCGCCCCCGTGCGGAAGGGACAAACGTTCGGCACGCTCGTCATCTCCTGCGGCGAGACCGAGGTCGGAAGAGTTGACCTTGTCAGCGCGCGCAGCGTACAGGCACAGGAAACAAAGAGCGAAACAAGCAAAAATAAGTCGCTGGCGGAAAAGCTCTGGCAATTTCTGTCGGCAAAGTAAAGGAGGGATCGACCTGGCCGAAGCAAGAATTCAAAAGCTCATCGCCGAATCGGGGCTCTGCTCCCGTCGCACCGCCGAGCAGTGTATCGCCGCGGGACGCGTGCACGTGAACGGCAAGACTGCGCTTCTCGGGCAGAAGGCCGACCCCGAAGTCGACGAAATTACCGTCGACGGCAGGCCGCTCACACAGGAGGGGCAGAAGCGCTACCTGATGCTCAACAAGCCGCGCGGCTATGTCTGCACGCTCTCTGACGAAAAAGGGCGAAAGACCGTCGCCGAGCTCGTCAGAGACTGCGGCGCGCGCGTCTATCCCGTCGGGCGGCTCGACCTCGACTCCGAGGGACTGCTGCTTTTGACGAACGACGGCGAATGGATGCAGCATCTTCTGCACCCGCGCTACGAGGTCAACAAGGTCTACGAGGTCAGCGTCGCGGGCGAGGTCAGGGGAGCGGCAGAAGCGCTCGCTTCCATGACACAGCTCGACGGCGAGCCCATCCGGCCCGCGCAGGTGCGCGTGCTGCGGCAGGGGAGGGACACCGCCGTTCTCTCCATCACCATCCATGAAGGAAAAAACCGGCAGATCCGGCGCATGTGCGCCGCCGCCGGATTGCACGTCAAGCGCCTAAAGCGCGTGCAGGAGCACGCGCTCAAACTCGGGGCTCTTCCCGTCGGCGTGTGGCGCGATCTAACGGAGCAAGAGCTCCATGCAACAAAATCAAAGTAACAGAGGACGATTTTATGACGAAGAATATCTTACATAATATCGAAAAGAACATGAGCAGCTTTTCCAAGGGGCAGAAGCTCATCGCCCGCTTCATTCTGGAAAACTACGACAAGGCCGCGTTTATGACGGCCAGCAAGCTCGGCAAGACCGTGCAGGTCAGCGAGTCGACCGTCGTGCGCTTTGCCACCCAGCTCGGCTACGAGGGGTATCCGAGCATGCAGCGTGCATTGCAGGAGATGATTCGCGGCAAGCTCACGAGCATCCAGCGCATTCAGGCGTCGGACGGCGAGCTCGCAGGGTCCGATCTGATGACGAACGTCCTGCAGCGCGACATGGAGAAGATCCGCATGGCCATCGACCAGACCGACGGCGCGGAATTTGAGCGCGTGGTCGACACGATCATCGGCGCGCGCCGCATCTACATCGTGGGCTTCCGTTCGTCCTCGTTTCTGGCAGGGTACTTAAACTTCTACTTCCGCCTGATCTTCGACAACGTCACTCTGGTCAACGGCGGCGCGGCCGGCTCGTTCGACCAGCTCTTCCGCGTCTCCAAAGACGATGTGGTCATCGGTATCTGCTTCCCGCGCTACAGTGAGCTTGCGCTCAAGACCATCCAGTTTGCGCGCGACCGCGGCGCGACGATCGTCGGCGTGACGGACAGCGAGATGTCGCCCATCAACCAGATGTCCGGCAATTCGCTGCTCGTGCGCAGCGAGATGATCTCGTTCGTCGACTCGCTGGCGGCGCCCATGAGCATGCTCAACGCACTCATTCTGGCCGTGGCCAACAAGAAGGGCGCAGACATCTCCGCGACGTTCTCCGAACTCGAGCACATCTGGGAGCGCTTCGACATTTTCGGCAAGATCGAAGATGAATAAGGCAATCGTTGTCATCGGCGGCGGCGCGGGCGGCATGATGGCCGCGATCTGCGCCGCGCGCAAGGGTGCGCACGTGACGCTGCTCGATCCAAACGAGCGCCTGGGCAAAAAGGTAAACATCACCGGCAAGGGCCGCTGCAACGTGACGAACGACAGCACCTGCGAAGAGCTGCTCGCCCACGTGCCGCAGAACCCGCGGTTTTTATACTCCGTGTTTTCCCGCTTCGACGGGCACGACGCCATCGATTTTTTCGAGGGGCTCGGTGTGCCGCTCAAGGTCGAGCGCGGCAAGCGCGTGTTTCCCGTGTCCGACCGGTCATTCGACATCACAGCGGCGCTTGAGCGCGAGCTCAAGCGTCTGCACGTCAAGCTCGTGCGCGACCGCGCTCTCGGTATTTCGGTCGAAGACGGCCATGTTGCCGCCGTCAAGGGCGAAAAAGGGGACTACACCGCCTCCGCCGTTATTCTGGCGACGGGCGGGCTGTCCTATCCCGCGACGGGCTCGACGGGCGACGGCTTCCGCATGGTGGAAGCGCTCGGCCACACAGTCACGCCGCTACGCGGCTCACTCGTGCCGCTCGAGGCACGCGAATGCGCGGTGCTGCAAGGGCTGAGCCTGCGCAACGTTGCGCTGACGGTATACGAAAACAACAAAAAGATTCACTCGGATTTCGGCGAAATGCTGTTCACGCACTTCGGCGTGAGCGGGCCGCTCATCCTGTCGGCCAGCGCGCACATGCGGCATTTCGACAAAAAGCAGTACCGACTGGAGATCGACCTCAAGCCCGCGCTCGACGAGCAAATGCTCGACAAGCGCCTGCTGTCGGATTTTGAAAAGCACGCAAACAGCGACTACTGCAACGTGCTCGGCGCGCTTCTGCCGCAGAAGATGATCGACGAATTCATCGACCGCTCGGGCATCCCTCCGCACGAAAAGGTGCACGACATCACGCGCGCCCAGCGCGAGACCATCCGCACGCTCTTAAAGCGCTGGACGGTCAATGTCAGCGCGCCGATGCCGGTCGAAAACGCGATCATCACCTCCGGCGGCGTCAAGGTGGGGGAGATCGACCCGAAGACCATGGCGTCGAAAAAGATCGGCGGCCTGTACTTTGCCGGCGAGATCATCGACGTAGACGCCTACACGGGCGGCTACAATCTGCAAATCGCCTGGGCGACCGGCAAGGCCGCGGGCGAGGCTGCCGCGGACGCACTGCTGACGCAGTAAGCACATATTTATTGTAAGAGGGAAGAATCAAACAGATGAAAAAGCATTTTTCCATTGCCATTGACGGCCCCGGCGGCGCAGGCAAGAGTACGCTCGCCAAGGCCGTCGCCAAGAAATTGAACATTCTGCATGTCGACACGGGCGCGATCTACCGCACCATCGGCTACGCGGCGTTTTCGCGCGGACTGGACGCCAAGGACGAATCCCAGATCGCGCCGCTGCTGAAAGAGATCCAAATCGACATGGCATTTGACGAGAATAGCGGACAGAAAATGCTGCTTGACGGCAAGGACGTCAGCACCGAGATCCGCCTGCCGGAAATTTCGATGTACGCCTCGAACGTCTCGGCGCTGCCGTGCGTACGCGCGTACTTACTCGAGATGCAGCGCGATATCGCGCGCAAGAGAAGCGTCATCATGGACGGGCGCGACATCGGCACAGTCGTTCTGCCGGACGCCGACCTCAAAATTTACCTGACTGCTTCGGCCGAGGAGCGCGCACGCCGCCGCTGTCTCGAGCTCTCTGAGCGTGGCACGCCCAAAGCGTATGAAGAGGTACTGCGCGAGATCAACGAGCGCGACTATCAGGACATGCACCGCGACATCGCCCCGCTGCGCGAGGCGGCGGACGCCGTGCACTTCGACACGTCGAAGCTCAGCTTTGAAGAGAGCGAGCAGGCGCTGCTGAACCTCATTCAGGAGAAATTGAAATGATGCACCGTATCTTTTTTGCGTTTATCTGGATCATCGGTCGGGTGCTGCTGTGGATCTACCGCGTGGACGTCAAGGGGCTTGAAAATCTTCCGAAGCACAGTGTCCTGCTGTGCCCGAACCATTCGACAGACCTTGACCCCGTGCTCATCGGCCTGTGCCTGCCGCTCGACTACCATCTGCACTTTATGGCCAAGGCCGAGCTCTTCGACAACCGCGCGCTCGCGTGGCTCATCCGCACGCTCGGCGCATTTCCCGTCCAGCGCGACGGCAAGGATATCCAGTCCATCAAGACCGCGATGCAGGTGCTCCACAAGGGTGAGAATCTTCTGATCTTCCCCGAGGGGACGACGATCCGGGGCGGCGTCGGCTATCACGACGGACTCCCCGCGCACGCGCACGCGGGCATCGCGATGATCGGCGTGCGCACGGGTGCGACGCTCGTGCCGGTGTTCTGCGACGGGCAGAAAAAGCCCTTCCATAAAACGCGCATCATCTTCGGCGAGCCGTATGTGCCTGAGGTCACGGGCCGCCGCGGCACGTCCGAAGAATTGCAGGCCATCGCCGACGAAATGCTGCGTCAGGCCTACGCGCTCGGCGGCCAGCAGGTGGGAGGCGCGCCGCTGTGAAGGTCATCTTAGCTGAGACCGCTGGCTTCTGCTATGGCGTGGAGCGCGCGGTCAACCTTGCGCGCGAAACGGCAAAAGCGCGCGGCGGCGCGATGCTCGGCAGCATCGTACACAACGCGGGCGTCGTGCGCGAGATCGAAGACCTTGGCATGCGCCTCATCACGTCGCCCGACCAGGCAAAGGCGGGGGAGACCGTGCTCATCCGCGCCCACGGCGAGTCGAGAGCGACACTTGATGCGCTGCGAGAGCGCGGGGCAGAGGTCGTGAGCGCCGTGTGCCCGCATGTCGAGCGCATCCGAAAGCTTGCACAGGAGGCAGAGCACGAGGGACGCCGCGTCATCCTGATCGGTGAGCGCCATCATCCCGAGGTGCAGGGCATCGCAGGATGGTGCAGCGACCCGCTGATTTTTGAAAATGTGCAGGAAGCGCAAAAATACTTGCAGGAACACCCCGATTTTGCCCATTTACCCAGTATCATGCTGGCGCAAACGACCTGCATTCGTGCGCTTTGGGAAAGTTGCGTGAAATTTCTAAAAAAACAGTGTACAAATCTGAAAATCAATGATACAATATGCAATGCTACGCAGAAACGTCAAACTGAGGCAGCAGAACTTTCCGCCAAGGTAGACGCGATGGTGGTTGTGGGCGACCGAAGAAGCGCCAACACAAGGCATTTGACCGAGATTTGCAGAGAGAACTGCGGAAAAGTCCTCCAGATCGAATCCGCAGACGAGCTCTCACCGGAATTCTTTTCCGGATGCCGTGTGGCGGGACTGACAGCCGGCGCATCTACTCCTGCGAGTATCATTATGGAGGTATTAACAACAATGACGGAAGAAAACATCAACACCACTGCCCCTGAAACCAGCGAATCCTTTGAAGAACTGCTTGAAAAATCTTTCAAGACTCTAAATACAGGAGATAAGGTGACCGGTATCGTGACCGCCATCGGCACGACCGAGATCCAGGTCGACGTCGGCTGCAAGCAGGCAGGCTATATCCCTGTTTCTGAGCTGAGCAGCGACCCCGACGTCAAGCCCGAGGACGTCGTCAAGGTCGGCGACGAGATCGAGGCTTACGTTGTCCGCGTCAACGACGTGGAAGGCTACGCCACCCTCTCCAAGAAGCGTCTCGACGCTGTCAAGCTCTGGGAAGACATTGAGACCGCCGTTGAGGACAAGACCGTTCTCGAAGGCACCGTGACCGAAGTGAACAAGGGCGGCATCGTCGTTTCTGTCAAGGGCGTGCGCGTGTTCGTGCCCGCTTCTCAGAGCGGCATGCCCAAGGACTCCGACCTTGGCCAGATGGTCAAGCAGAAGGTCAAGCTCCGCGTGACCGAGGTCAACCGTGCCCGCCGCCGCGTCGTCGGCTCCATCAAGTCCGTGCTGAACGAGGAGCGTCAGGCTGCTCAGGCCGCCATCTGGGAAGGCATCGAGGTCGGCAAGCACTATGACGGCGTTGTCAAGTCCATGACCTCTTACGGCGTGTTCGTCGACATCGGCGGCGTGGACGGCATGGTTCACATCTCCGAGCTGAGCTGGAGCCGCATCAAGAACCCTGCCGAGGTCGTCTCCATCGGCGATCACCTCGACGTGTACGTCATCTCCTTCGACCCCGAGAAGCGCAAGATTTCCCTCGGCGTCAAGGATCGCACCCAGAACCCCTGGGATGTGTTCATGAACACCTACAAGGTCGGCGACGTTGCCAACGTCCGCATCGTCAAGCTGATGACCTTCGGCGCGTTCGCTGAGGTCGTTCCCGGCGTGGACGGCCTGATCCATATCTCCCAGATCGCTGACCGCCGCATCGACAAGCCCTCCGACATCCTGTCCGAAGGCCAGATGGTCGACGCGAAGATCACCGCCATCGACGAGGAGAAGAAGAAGATCTCCCTCAGCATCCGCGCGCTGCTCAGCGGCGAGGAAGAGGCTCCTGTCGAGGAGTAATTTTCCCGAACTGAAAAGAGACAGGCTCCGGCCTGTCTCTTTTTTACGTTCTTTTTTACGCTGACACGCAAGAAAGACTTTGCAAACGGCGATCGGTATGCTATAATTGTTAAAGTTTCGACATAGTTCCGAAATGATAATCAAATTCACATACATACAGGAGGAATTATCCATGGATTACGCAGCGCTTTATCAGAAGAAGCTGACCTCTGCCGCGGAAGCCGTCAAGGTCGTCAAGAGCGGCGACTGGGTCGACTACGGCTGGTGCACCAACCATCCCTACACGCTCGACAAGGCTCTGGCCGCACGCCAGAATGAGCTCAAGGACGTCAAGGTCCGCGGCGGCGTGACGATGTGGATGCCCGAGATCTGCAAGGCCGAGGACGCCGGTGAGCACTTCACCTGGAACTCCTGGCATTGCAGCGGCATCGACCGCAAGATTATCTCCAAGGGCATGGGCTATTTCATTCCCATGCGCTACAGCGAGCTGCCGCGCTTCTACCGCGACGGCAACGCCACAGTCGATGTTGCGATGATCCAGGTCACGCCGATGGATAAGCACGGCAACTTCAGCTACGCGCTCGCGTGCTCTCACTTAGCCGACATGCTGGATGCCGCCAAGACTGTCATCGTCGAGGTCAACGAGAACCTTCCCTGGGTTTACGGCCTCACCGGCTGCGAAATCAACATCAAGGACGTCGACATGGTTGTGGAAGGGGAGAATCCTCCCGTTGCGCAGCTCGGCGCGGGCGGCGCCCCCACCGAGGTCGACACCGCGGTCGCCAACCTTGTCGTGCCTGAGATCCCGAATGGCGCGTGCCTCCAGCTCGGCATCGGCGGCATGCCCAACACCATCGGCTCGATGATCGCGCAGTCTGACCTCAAGGACCTGTCCGTTCACACCGAAATGTATGTCGACGGCTTTGTCGACATGGCCCTCGCCGGCAAGATCACCGGCAAGCACAAGCAGCTCGACAAGGGCCGTCAGGTCTTTGCCTTCGCCGCCGGCACGCAGAAGCTCTATGACTACATGGATCGCAATCCCGAGGTCATGGGTGCGCCGGTCGACTATACGAACGACGTGTTTGTCATCTCCCAGATCGACAACTTCATCTCCATCAACAACGCCATCGACTGCG
>ULSU01030152.1_pt1 | contig 10551 bp, 10 predicted proteins | sample 1956941 | NCBI WGS metagenome assembly ULSU01 (sample SAMEA4835715, study PRJEB28245) | human gut metagenome | biome: gut microbiome; material: fecal sample | place: Denmark | collected 2008
CCTCGGCGCATATTTTGTCGGCGTTTTGCCGCACGGTATCTTTGAGCTGTCCGCGCTGATCTTATCCTGCGCGCTGGGCCTTCTCATCTGCCGCACGGGGACGGAACGGATCCTCAAAAAGAGCGATACGCCCTTTTTCCGCCGTGTGCTGGACTGCATCCGCGTCTTTTTGACATTCTCTGTGCCGCTGCTGCTGGTGGCCGCGCTCATCGAGACGTACGTCACACCTGCATTTTTGAACCTTGTGCTGTAAACGGCAAGGTTGACTTTCGTTCCACACAACTATATAATGGACCTGTCAAGATTTTGTAGAATTTTCATCTGCTGTTTCTTCAGGGATTGAGGAAAAGCACCGCTCCTGCGGCGCTTTTCCTTTTTCGTCAAAAAATGAGAGATTCGTCCCGCCGCGGGACAGAGAAAGAGAGGTGCGCATGGCGCAGACAGTTCCGGCAAGGCAAACCGTGCAGAACATGACGGAGGGCAGCCCCGTCTCGCTGATTTTGCGTTTTGCGCTGCCGATCTTCATCAGTCAGGTCTTCCAGCAGCTATACAGCACGGCGGACGCGTTCATTGTGGGCAAATACCTCGGCACGAACGCCTTTGCCGCTGTCAGCTCGTCCGGCACGCTCATCATGCTGCTCACAAGCCTCTTTATCGGCACGGCCATGGGCGCGGGCGTCGCGATCTCAAAGTACTTCGGCGCGGGCGACTATGAAAACGTCTCGCGCGCCGTCCACACGAACCTGGCGTTCGGTATCGTGTCGGGCACACTGCTGACGCTCATCGGCGTATTCCTCACGCCGACGTTTTTGGTCTGGATGAACACCGACGCACAGGTCATGCCGCAGGCGGTCGAATACTTCCGCTACTACTTCCTCGGCGTGCTGGCAACGGTGCTCTACAACATGTGCACGAGCATTCTTAACGCCCTCGGCGACAGCCGGAGGCCCCTGCACTATCTGATCATTTCGTCGCTCGTCAACATCGCGCTCGACCTGCTGTTCATCGGCGCGTTCCGCTGGGGCGTCTGGTCCGCCGCGGTGGCGACTGTCCTCTCCCAGGGGACGAGCTGCGTGCTCTGCCTCATCCACCTGCTCAAAAAGGGCGAGGTCTACACCGTCACGCCGCGCAACATCCGCTTCCACACCGGCATGCTCGGCGAGATCGTGCGATACGGTCTCCCCTCCGGCATCCAGAACTGCGTCATTGGCCTTGCCAATGTCATCGTCCAGTCGCAGATCAACTCGTTCGGCATGCTCGCGATGGCGGCCTACGGCGCGCACTGCAAGATCGAAGGCTTCGCCTTTCTGCCCATTACGAGCTTCACGATGGCCTGCACCACGTTCGTTGGTCAGAACCTCGGCGCCAAGCAGTATGACCGCGCCAAGCGCGGCGCGCGGTTCTGTATCATCATCGCCGTCGTGATGGCCGAGCTCATCGGCCTGTGCTATTACATCTGGGCAAGTCAGCTCATTTCCCTTTTCGACAGCACCCCCGGCGTTGTCGCCCTCGGCGTGCAACAGGCGCGCACGGTGGCACTGTTCTACTGCCTGCTGGCGTTTTCGCACTCTATCGCGGCGGTCTGCCGCGGCGCGGGCCGCGCGGTCGTGCCGATGATGATCATGCTCTCCGTCTGGTGCGTCATCCGCATCATCTACATCATGCTCGTCGTCCGCTTCATCGGCGAGATCGGCTACATCTACTGGGCGTATCCCCTCACCTGGGCGATCAGCTCCACCATCTATCTCATTTATTACCTGCGCTCTGACTGGGTGCACGGATTTGAAAGGTGACTCTATGTCTTCTCCTGCGTTCCGTTTCCGCCTCGCCACGCTTGACGACGCTCCCGCGCTTCTGAGCATCTATGCGCCGTACGTCGAAAAGACGGCCATCTCGTTTGAATACGACGTACCGTCGCTCGACGAATTCCGCCGCCGCATCGCGGATATCTCGCGCAAATACCCTTATCTCGTCGCGGAGGATGAAAATGGCCAGCTCCTCGGCTACGCCTATACGCACACGTTCATCGCGCGTAAGGCCTACGACCACTGTGCGGAGTCGACAATCTATCTCGCCCTCGACGCGCGCAAGCACGGTCTCGGCAAGCGCTTCTACCGCGCGCTTGAGGAGCTGTCGCTCGCTCAGAACATCTACAATCTCTATGCCTGCATCGGCGAGCCGCAGGGCGCGGACGACGAATATTTAACGGACAACAGCATCCGCTTCCATGAGCACATGTGCTTCCGCCGCATCGGCGTGTTCACGCGCAGCGGCTACAAGTTCGGCCGCTGGTACAACATGTCCTGGGCGGAAAAACTGCTCATGAAGCATCCCGAGCATCCCGAACCGGTCATCCCCTTCCCGCAGCTCGACAAGGCACTTGTCGCCGACATCCTTCGCCGCGCCGCGGAATAAAGAACCGAAATTTTACCAAAAGTCATGCACACCCTATTGACATTGCCGATGGGGTGTGCTATATTTTCGCTCAAGTTAATACCGCAAACCGTTGAAGCGGAGATAACGGCAGTGATGCCTTCACAGAGAGCCTGCGATGCTGAAAATCAGGCAAGATACACATTGTCAAATGGACCGCTGAGGGTGCAGCGAAATGCGTTTTATGCGCAGAGTATCCTGCAACGTGTTGGCATACGTCAGTTGCCGGGAGATATGATGGTATCTCCGCCAAGCGCACGGGTAACCGTGAATTCAAGGTGGCACCGCGGATCGTTCGTTTCTCTCGTATCGCATTCGTCCTTGACAGACTGTACTGTTCTGTCGGGGGCGCTTTTGTTTGCGCAATAAGCTCCTTTGGCAGAACGCCAAAGGAGCTTTTCTTTTTCAGGAGGTCACTCATGCATATCCTACCACCGCTCGAAACCGTCAAAGACATCGCCGCGACGCAGCAGTACGACGTGCTCCCGCTGAGCTGCGAAATTCTTTCCGACTTCATCACCCCCATCGAAGCGATGCGCATCCTCAAGAACGTGTCCACCCACTGTTACATGCTCGAATCCGCGCAGGCGGACGACCGCTGGGGCCGCTACACGTTTTTGGGCTTCGACCCAAAGCTCGAGATCACGTGCATTGACGGCAAAATGAAGGCTGGCGGCCTCACCGTCCGCACGGACGATCCGTCCCAATACCTGCGTGAGCTGCTATCAAGCTACAGAAGCCCCCGCTTCGACTACCTCCCCTCCTTCACCGGCGGGCTCGTGGGGTATTTTTCTTACGATTATCTCAAATACAGCGAGCCGAGCGTCCGCTGCGGCGAGCAGGACGAGGACAGCTTCAAGGATGTCGATTTGATGCTCTTTGACAAGGTCATCGCCTTCGATCATGTGCGGCAGAAGATCGTGCTCATCGTCAACATGGCGCTCAGCGACGTCGAGGTCGGCTACAACAAGGCAAAGCTCGATCTTGAGCAGCTCGTCTCGCTCCTCAAAACCGGCGAAAAGAAGCAGGAAGCGCCGGGGCGGCTCCTCGGCGAAGTCACGCCGCTCTTCTCCAGAGAGCAGTTCTGCGCGATGGTCGAAACCGCCAAGCACCACATCCGCGAGGGCGATATCTTTCAGATCGTACTCTCGAACCGCCTGAGCGCACCGTTCGAGGGGAGCCTGCTCGATACCTACCGCGTGCTGCGCACCATCAATCCCTCGCCGTACATGTTCTACTTTTCCGGCACCGACGTTGAGGTCGCGGGCGCGTCGCCCGAAACGCTCGTCAAGCTCAAAGACGGCGTGCTGCACACCTTTCCCCTCGCGGGGACCCGTCCGCGCGGCAAAACGGACGAGGAGGACAAGGCGCTTGAAGAGAGCCTGCTGCACGACGAAAAGGAGCTTGCCGAGCACAATATGCTCGTCGACCTCGGGCGCAACGACCTCGGCAAGGTCAGCAAATTCGGCACGGTGCAGGTCGAAAAGCTGCACTCCATCGAGCGCTACTCCCACGTGATGCACATTGGCTCCACCGTGCGCGGCGAGATTCGCGATGACCGCGACGCGCTTGACGCCATTGAGGCCGTGCTCCCCGCCGGAACGCTCTCCGGCGCGCCGAAGATCCGCGCCTGCCAACTCATCGGTGAGCTTGAGAACAACAAGCGCGGCATTTACGGCGGGGCCATCGGCTACATCGACTTCACTGGCAACATGGACACCTGCATCGCCATCCGCATCGCCTACAAGAAAAACGGGCGCGTGTTCGTCCGCAGCGGCGCGGGCATCGTGGCAGATTCCGTCCCCGAAACAGAGTATCAGGAATGCATCAACAAGGCGAAGGCCGTGGTCAGCGCCTTGACGCTTGCGCAGGAGGAAGACCTATGATCCTTTTGATCGACAATTACGACAGCTTTTCCTATAACCTCTACCAGCTCGTTGGCGCGATCGATCCAGACATCCGCGTCATCCGCAACGATGAGTTGCGCATTGAAGAGATCGACGCGCTGCATCCCGCGCGCATCATCCTCTCCCCCGGCCCCGGGCGGCCCGAAGACGCAGGCGTTCTCATCGACGTTGTGAAGACGCTCTCGCCCCGCATCCCGACGCTTGGCGTGTGCCTCGGGCATCAGGCCATCTGTGCCGCCTTCGGTGCGACCGTGACCTATGCTAAAGAGCTAATGCACGGTAAGCAGTCGCTCGTCCACTTCGACACGAGCTCGCGGCTCTTCCAAAACTGCCCCAAGACCGCGCCCGTCGCGCGCTACCATTCCCTCGCGGCCGACGCCGCCACCATGCCGGACTGCCTGAAAGTCACCGCCGTCACAGACGACGGCGAGATCATGGCCGTGCAGCACACAGACTATCCCATCTACGGGGTGCAGTTTCATCCCGAATCCATTATGACGCCGAACGGCAAAACCATGCTGGAAAGCTTTTTGAAGGAGAATTGAAACCATGATCAAAGAAGCCATCGTGAAGATCGTCAACAAGGGCGATCTCAGTTATGACGAAGCCTACGCCGTGATGAACGAGATCATGAGCGGCGAGACCACCCCCACCCAGAACGCAGCGTTCCTCGCGGCCCTCTCGACCAAGAGCGCCCGCGCCGAGACGACCGATGAGATCGCAGGCTGCGCCGCCGCCATGCGCGACCACGCCACAAAGATAGACACCGGCATGGACATCTTCGAGATCGTCGGCACCGGCGGCGACAACGCCCACAGCTTCAACATTTCCACCACCTCCGCCCTTGTCGCGGCGGCGGGCGGCATGAAGGTCGCCAAGCACGGCAACCGCGCCGCCTCGTCCCAGTGCGGCACGGCAGACTGCCTCGAAGCGCTCGGCGTCAACATCCAGCAGAGCCCCGAGCAGTGCGTGGAGCTCTTAAAAGAGGTCGGCATGTGCTTCTTCTTTGCGCAGAAGTACCACAGCTCGATGAAATACGTCGGCGCGATCCGTAAGGAGCTGGGCTTCCGCACGGTGTTCAACATCTTGGGGCCGCTGACGAACCCCGGTTCGCCGAAAATGCAGCTGCTCGGCGTGTACGACGAGTACCTTGTCGAGCCGCTCGCGCGCGTGCTCGTGAGCCTTGGCGTCAAGCGCGGCATGGTCGTCTACGGACAGGACAAGCTCGACGAAATTTCCCTCAGCGCGCCGACGAGCGTATGCGAAATTCGTGACGGCTGGTACAAGAGCTATGTCATCACACCCGAGGACTTCGGCTTTGCGCGCTGCACGAAAGACGACCTCAAGGGCGGCGCGCCGGAGGAAAACGCTGCCATCACCCGCGCCATCCTGTCGGGTGAAAAGGGCCACAAGCGCAACGCGGTGCTGATGAACGCGGGCGCGGCGCTCTACATCGGCGGCAAGGCGGAGAGCATGAAGGACGGCATCGCCCTCGCCGCCGAGCTCATCGACTCCGGCAAGGCGCTTGAAACGCTCGAGCGCTTCATCGCCGTCAGCAACCGCGCGGAGGCGAACGCATGAGCATCCTCGACAAGCTGGCCGCCCACGCCCGCGAGCGCGTGCTGGCAGACAGCGAGAACATGAGCCTTGATATCTTACAGGCGATGTGCCGCGAAAAGGGCCGCGCGAACGGCGCGCGCTTTTACGACGCGCTCAAAAAAGATGATCTGTCCTTCATCTGCGAGGTGAAAAAGGCCTCGCCCTCCAAGGGCGTCATCGCGCGGGACTTTCCCTATCTCGACATCGCGCGCGATTACGAGGCCGCCGGTGCGGACTGCATCTCGTGCCTGACAGAACCCAAGTGGTTTTTGGGCTCGGACGACATCTTCCGCGAAATTCGCGCCGCCGTCTCAACGCCGATGCTGCGCAAGGACTTCACCGTCAGCGACTACCAGCTCTATCAGTCCCGCCTGATGGGCGCGGACTGCGTGCTGCTGATCTGCGCGCTGCTGGACACGAAGACGCTCGCGCAATATCTCGCCGTCTGCGACGAACTCGGTCTCTCCGCGCTCGTGGAGACGCACGACGCGGACGAGATCCGCTCCGCCGTCGCGGCGGGCGCGAAGATCATCGGCGTCAACAACCGCAATCTGAAGGATTTTTCCGTCGACTTTTCCAACGCCGCGCAGCTGCGCGACCGCATCCCGCCGGAGGCGGTCTACGTGGCCGAGTCCGGCGTGCAGAGCGCGCAGGACGTCGCCGCACTCCGCTCGATCGGTGCCGACGCGGTGCTGATCGGCGAAACACTGATGCGGGCCCCTGACAAGGCCAGACGGCTCGCGGAATTGAGAGGTAACTTATGACCAAGGTAAAACTCTGCGGCCTGTCGCGCGAGAGCGACATTGCCGCCGTCAACAAGCTGAAGCCCGACCTCGTCGGCTTCGTCTTTGCCAAAAAGAGCAAGCGCTATGTGTCCCCCGAGCAGGCAGCAGCACTCAAATCGCTGCTTGCCCCCGGCATTCTGGCCGCTGGGGTGTTCGTCAACGAACCGGTCGAGGCCGTGGCAAAGCTCTTAGGCCACGGCGTCATCGATGCCGCGCAGCTCCACGGCAGCGAGGATGACGACTACATCGCGCGCCTGCGCGCGCTGACGGGCAAGCCCATCTTCCGCGCGTTCAAGGTGAAAAGCGAAGCCGACCTCCCCGCCATCAAAAACTGCGCCGCCGACCTCGTGCTGCTCGACTCCGGCGCGGGCACGGGCAAGACATTCGACTGGAGCCTCGTCCAGAGCGTGCAGCGGCCCTATTTCCTCGCCGGCGGGCTCGACCCCGACAATGTCGCGGACGCCATCGCAGCGCTGCACCCCTACGGCGTGGACGTGAGCTCCGGCATCGAGACGGACGGCGTCAAGGACGAAAGCAAAATGGCGGCGTTCGTTGCCGCCGCGCGCAAGGAGGGCTAAGGCATGTCGAATCCGAACGGGCGCTTTGGCGTGCACGGCGGACAGTACGTCCCCGAAACGCTGATGAACGCCATCATCGAGCTTGAAGAGGCCTACAACTACTACAAGGCCAACCCTGACTTTCAGAACGAGCTGACGCAGCTTTTGAACGACTACGCGGGCCGTCCCTCGCGTCTTTACTACGCGGAGAAGATGACAAAGGACCTCGGCGGCGCAAAAATCTACTTAAAGCGCGAGGACCTGAACCACACCGGCGCGCACAAGATCAACAACGTGCTCGGTCAGGCGCTGCTCGCGAAAAAGATGGGCAAAACGCGCCTGATCGCCGAGACCGGCGCGGGCCAGCACGGCGTGGCGACCGCCACCGCCGCAGCGCTGATGGGCATGGAGTGCGTCGTTTTCATGGGCAAGGAGGACACCATCCGCCAAGCACTGAATGTCTACCGCATGCGCCTTCTCGGCGCGACGGTCATGCCCGTCAACTCTGGTACCGCCACGCTCAAGGACGCCGTGTCCGAAGCCATGCGCGAGTGGACGACGCGCATCAGCGACACGCACTACTGTCTCGGCTCTGTCATGGGGCCACACCCCTTCCCCACCATCGTACGCGATTTCCAGTCTGTCATCTCAAGCGAGATCAAGCAGCAGATGCTCGAAAAGGAAGGACGTCTGCCCGATGCCGTGGTCGCGTGCGTCGGCGGCGGCTCGAACGCCATCGGCAGCTTTTACCATTTCATCGACGATCCTGCTGTGCGCCTCATCGGTGTTGAGGCCGCGGGCCGCGGCATCGACACGCTTGAGACCGCCGCGACCATCTCGACCGGCAGGCTCGGCATATTCCACGGCATGAAGTCCTACTTCTGCCAGGACGAGTACGGTCAGATCGCGCCGGTGTATTCCATCTCCGCCGGTCTCGACTACCCCGGCGTCGGCCCTGAGCATGCGTACCTGCACGACATCGGCCGCGCAGAGTATGTTGCCATCACCGATGAGGAGGCCGTGCAGGCGTTCGAATACCTCGCCCGCACGGAGGGCATCATTCCCGCCATCGAATCGGCCCACGCCGTCGCCTACGCGCGAAAGCTCGCACCCACGATGGGGAGCGATCAGCTTCTTGTCGTCACGATCTCCGGCCGCGGCGACAAGGACTGCGCCGCCATCGCCCGCTACAGAGGGGAGGATCTTCATGAGTGATCTTGCAAGAGCATTTGACCACGGCAAGGCGTTCATCGCCTTTCTGACCTGCGGCGACCCCGATCTTGAAACGACCGCGGCTGCCGTCCGCGCTGCCGCGCAAAACGGCGCCGACCTCATCGAGCTCGGCATTCCCTTCTCTGACCCCACGGCGGAGGGGCCCGTCATTCAGGCCGCTAACCTGCGCGCCCTGCAAAGCGGCGTAACGACCGACAAGATTTTCGATCTCGTGCGCGAGCTGCGGCGCGGCGTGACGATCCCCATGGTTTTTATGACGTATGCGAATGTCGTCTTTTCCTACGGCACAGAGCGCTTTTTGTCCAACTGCCGCGATGTTGGCATCGACGGGCTCATCCTGCCGGACGTGCCGTATGAGGAAAAGGAAGAATTTCTCCCCGCGTGCCGCAGGTACGGCGTCGACTTTATCTCCCTCATCGCGCCGACGTCGGAGAACCGCATTGCGATGATCGCGCGCGAGGCCGAGGGCTTCCTCTATATCGTCTCGTCGCTCGGTGTCACGGGCGAGCGCAGCGAGATCAAGACCGACCTCGCCTCCATCGTCTCCCTCGTGCGGGAAAACACAGATATTCCCTGCGCCATCGGCTTTGGCATCTCCACGCCCGAGCAGGCGAAGAAGATGGCCGACCTCTCCGACGGCGCGATCGTCGGCTCCGCCATCGTCAAGCTCCTTGCCCAGTACAGCAAGGACGCGCCCGAGCACATCGGTGCGTATGTAAAAGAAATGAAGGACGCGCTGCGGTGAAAACAGGAAAAAGGGGCCTCTGCTTTGATGCAGAGGCTCCTTTTTTACATAAATATGCTTTATCGTCCCGTCATTCGACGGAGAACGTCTCTCCGAAGGCGGAAACGCTGCTCACCGTTTCCGGGTCAAGAATTTCATCCATCCGGAAGCAGTAGCGCCCGCGCTCATCGGCACAATTCGTTATAAGGAACAACCAGTCCGCCGCGCCGACCGTTTCGCCGTTTTGCAGCGTCACCTCGGGAGCGATGCTCTCCTTCCCGTCGTCGCTGTAGATGGGCTCAACCGTTTCTTTCAGATCATCCGTTCCCTGCTTGATCTCGCAGGTCAGCGAGAGCGGCGAGACATAGAGCGTCGTCAGAACAGCGTTCTTTCCCTCGATCTCGATCGGCTCATTCACCGTGCACAGGCGTCCCGGATCAGTCTCCGGCAGAGTGAATGTGCAGCTCCAGCGCCCGGGAACGACAAGTTCTTCCAAACAGTTATCCCGATACAGGCCATCGAGCGTCAACTTCACCTTCGCACCGATGAAGTTGAATTCTCCTTTCAGAGAATGAATCGTCATCAAAATCGTGGCATGGCGGCCCGTCTCATCCTCCGTGCTGCTTGGCAATACCTCCCAGCCAATGCCGTAGGTCTGCATTTTCACTCCGTCCCTGGACGTTGCGGACACGCTCCGATCGAATGCGTAGTAGTCCTGATCCAGTATTGTCCCCTCCGGCGCGGTAAAGTCGATGAGGACCGCCGCACAATAGCGGTCGGCGATGACCTGCTCGATGCGCAGCACCGCGCCGCTGTCCTGCTTCACAATGTTCATTGGGACCGCCGCGGTCGCGAGCAGCTCTTCCTGCTCCGCCGTTGCTTCAAAGTACTCCGCCAACCGCTGATCCAGTCCAAGCGCCGCTGCAGCTGCCGCCATGCAGCACAGGATCGCGATGACCGCCGCAAGCACCGCCGTCGTGCGCAGGCGGCCTCTTCTTTTTGTCTTGTGCGTCATGTTCATTACCTCCGAAAGTGTGTCTTCGGAGGCGTGAAGCGCGGAGATCGTCTCCTGATATAGGTTTTCGTCAAACATCGTTGTTCGCCTCCTGAAGATTGGTTTTGAGCTGTTCCCGCCCGCGCCGCAATCGGGTGCGGACGGTCGCGTTGGGAATGCCAAGGAATTGGGAGATCTCCTCGCAGGAGTAGCCCTCGTAATAATGCAGGAAGAGCGGCACACGGTATTTCTGCGGCAGCGCCATCACGGCATGAAAAAGCTCGCTGTGCTCCGGCGTTTTGAACGCAAGCTGCTCGGC
>ULSU01044439.1_pt1 | contig 10539 bp, 9 predicted proteins | sample 1956941 | NCBI WGS metagenome assembly ULSU01 (sample SAMEA4835715, study PRJEB28245) | human gut metagenome | biome: gut microbiome; material: fecal sample | place: Denmark | collected 2008
CCGCGCTCAACTTTGACGCTTTCGCGGACGCACAGGCTATGTATAACCTTGAGAACATCGAGGGTGTGAGCTTCTTTGCGTTCGTCTCTCCGGCTGATGTGGCGGCTCTGCGTAAGGCTCTTGGTCTGAGCTTGCAGTATGTTGAGTCCTTTGCCCGTAGCGGTTATGTCGGTACGGTGGCGGGTGTCAACATCTACACCAAGAAAGACGCGATTTCCGGCACTATCTGTACCGCTACCAAAAAGGCGGTCACTCTGTTCAACAAAAAGGGTGTTGAGGTCGAGACTCCTCCTCGCGATTCCAGTGACGCGAACACTCGTAAGAACACTATTTTCAGCCGCAAGTATTATCTCCCCGCGCTGACGGACGAGCGTTACGCGGTCAAGATTGTTAAGGGTACTGCGGCGGTAAGCACCGATACCACGGTTACGGCGGGTAAGACCTACTACGCTAAGAGCGGTCTTGGCTATGTGGCGGTTGTTCCCGCAGAGGGTGATAGCCCGAAGACCAAGGGTTGGTACGAAATCACTGCGGCGTAAGTTAGGAGGTGGACAACATGACTGATACTGAAAAACTGGCGGCTCTGAAAGCTATGGTCGGTGATTCTGACACGGACGAAGTGTTGTCCACCTACCTTAGATTGTCCGGCAGTAAAATTCTCGCAAAGGCGTACCCGTATGACGATACTGTGACCGAAGTTCCCGCCAAGTACGAGTACCTGCAAATCGAAATCGCCGCCTATATGCTCAACAAGCGTGGTGCGGAGGGGCAGACCTCTCACACCGAAAACGGCATTACGCGACAGTATGAGAACGCGGATATTCCCGCGTCCATGCTCAAGGCGGTCACTCCACATTGCGGGGTGATTCGATGAGGTGCATGAACCGAAATAAGGTGAAGTTCTACTACGCTCTCTACGAGGGCAGAGAACCTATCCTTAACGAACAAGGCAGGAAAACAGGTCAGTACAAGGTCATTCACGGTAATCCAATCGAGGAACACGCCAATATTTCAGCGGCAAAGGGCGAAACACAGACACGGCAGTTTGGTGAGAATGAGTCCTATGACAAGGTAATTGTAATGGATTTCATTACGCCGCCCATTGACGAGTATTCCGTCTTGTGGGTCGATACCTTACCGATACTCAATGCGGACGGTTCACTCAAGGTCAATGACGCAGGTGAGGTAATCACCCCTCACGATTATGTAGTGAAAAAGGTCGCAAAGAGTTTGAACAGCGTATCAATCGCCATAAGCAAGGTGACGGTCAGTGGGTAAAAAGATTATTCGATTTGGGCTGTCTGTGCGTGACATCGACATGGCAATGCGAGAACTGGAACAGTATAAGCAGGATATTATCCGCAAAACCGACCTCTTGCGTGAGAAAGTTGCGGAGCGGCTTGCGGAACTGTCGAGAGACGGATTTGCGGGAGCTGTCGTGGACGATTTGCTTAAAGGCGGTCAACGCACTGCACAGGTCGATGTGAGTATCGACCAACGGAGCAATATCACGCTTGTCATTGCGCGGGGTGAAGACGCGGTTTGGGTCGAGTTCGGCGCAGGTGTTCATTACAACGGCTCGGCGGGTACTTCTCCTCACCCGAAAGGGTCAGAGTTGGGGTTCACCATCGGCGGCTACGGCAAGGGTATGGGTAAGAAAGATGTGTGGGGGTTCTATGAGGACGGTAAATTACGCTTGACTCACGGCGCACCCGCTACCATGCCAATGTATAACGCCGTAAAAACCGTTTGTGATGAAATCGCAGAAATAGCGAGGGAGGTGTTTCAATGATTGACATGGAAGACGATATTTTTGACGAAGTATCGGAAAAGGTTTATGCGGCGTTCGAGAAGAAATGCCCCGACCTGCTCATTATGAGCGAATATGTCAAGTCACCCTCCTCGTTTCCTTTTATCTCCATCGTTGAGATAGATAATGCCACATTCCGCAACTCTCAGACCACGGAGGGACACGAAAATCATGTGGCTGTGACCTACGAGGTGAATGTCTACTCTAATAAGACATCGGGTAAGAAAGCGGAGTGTAAGGAACTGGCGGCGTTCATTGACGAACAGCTCTTGGAACTGAACTTCACACGGACAATGCTCGAACCTGTACCAAACCAAGACGAAGCGACCATTTATCGTATGCTCGGACGCTACCGGGCAGTAATATCCAAAAATAAAACAATTTACAGGAGGTAAAAATCATGGCTATTTCCACCTATAAGATTTTTCTTATGAAGAAAGCAAGCACGGGCGATACCTATGAAAAGGTTATCGACATCAAGGATTTCCCCGACCTTGGCGGTGCGCCGGAAATGTTGGAGACCACTACCCTGTCTGACAAAATGCAGACCTATATTCCCGGTATTCAGTCTCTTGACGCGCTTGAGTTCACTGCGAACTACACCAAGGAGGACTTTACCAAGCTCAAGGCTCTTGAGGGCAAGGAGGAGTCCTACGCAGTGTGGTTCGGTGGCACTGAGAGCGGCGGCGTACTGACCCCCACTGGCTCTGACGGTAAGTTCGAGTTCAAGGGTCAGCTTTCCGCGTTCCCCGTTGGCGGCGGCGTGAATGAGGTCGTTGATATGACCGTCACTATCGCACCGTCTACCCCTATCACTGTGGCAGAGTAAAAGAAAATTTAGGAGGACAGAACAATGAGTAAACAGTTGACTTTCACTTTCGAGGATAAGGAATACACCCTCGAATACACCCGCAGAACCGTTGCAGAAATGGAGAAAAAGGGCTTTATCGCGTCCGAAATCACCGAAAAGCCCATGAGTACCCTCCCGGCACTGTTCGCAGGTGCGTTCCTTGCTCACCATCGTTTTGTGAAGCAGGACACCATCGACACAATCTATTCTAAGCTCACCAAGAAAGAGGAGCTTATCGGTAAGTTGGCAGAAATGTATAACGAGCCGATTATGACCCTCGTTGAAGAACCCGAAGAAAGCAAGGGAAACTTGAACTGGACAGCGACTTGGTGAGTGACCCGCTGTCCTCCACTGAGGGGAGTGGTGGTGTTACTGCCACTGCTCCCCTCCACTCTTACGGAGAGAAATTTGAGGAGCTTTTTCCGTATTACCTGTCTCTCGGCATGACCGAAGAACAGTATTGGGACAAAGATTGCCGACTGGTGATTTTTTATCGGAAAGCGGAAGAACTCCGAACGAGCAGAAAAAACCAAGAAATGTGGTTACAGGGTGCGTATTTCTACGAAGCTCTGTCCCGTGTGTCACCTCTGCTCCATGCTTTTGCCAAAAAGGGTACAAAACCTGCTCCGTACTTGGCAGAACCGTTTGCTATTACGGAAAAACAGGCTGAGTATCAGCAGGAAGAAAAGGACAAGAAAACCTATGATAAGGGCAAAGCACTTATCGAGGGCTTTATGGCGAAGCATAACAAGAAATTTGAAGGGAAGTGAGAACCGTGTCTACTACAATCGAACAGTTAGAACTTGAGGTACAATCGAGTGCTACCTCGGCAGTGGCACAATTAGACGCGCTTGCTTCTTCTTTGGGTAAAGTAAAATCCGCTACCAAAGGTGGAGTTGGTCTTACCGCTGTGGCAAAACAGCTTACTACGCTGAATACCGCACTGAATAGTATCAGCTCCACCAACGCGGATAATCTGAATAAGATGGCACAGGGCTTACAGGCACTTTCCTCTTGCGGAAACCTCAAGCTCTCGTCTTCTGTAGCTAATCAGATTTCCAACCTTGGGACAGCGGTACGGTCTCTGAATGGGACTGATTTTTCCTCGCTCGGACGGCTTGCGGACGCGCTTACTCCGCTTTCCACAATCGGCAAGTCGAACCTCAACAGCTTTATCTCTCAGCTACAGCGATTGCCGCAAGCGGTACAGGGTCTTAACGGTGTGGACATCGGCGGGTTGGGAACGCAGATTTCTGAACTGGTATCTGCTCTTTCCCCACTTTCTCAGATGGGTAAGAACAACCTTACCTCGTTTGTGACTCAGCTTGGCAAAATCCCCGCTCTCATGCAGTCTCTAAAGACGGTAAACATCGGGGAACTTGCGTCACAGGTTCAACAGTTGGCAGACGCTTTCGCTCCTCTCGCTACGCAAATGCAAGCCATTTCGAGCGGGTTTGCGGCGTTTCCGGCGAGAATCCAAAAGCTGATTACCAGTACAAACAATCTGTCGAAGTCGAACGACAGAGCGTCCACAAGCTATGTGAACCTCGCCGCAAAAATCGGTATTGCTATCGTAGCAGTAAAAAAAGCGGCTTCCGTATTGGCAGGATTTATCAATAAGTCCAACCAGTATGTTGAAGATTTGAACCTGTTCACCGCGTCTATGGGCGAGTACGCAAGCGCGGCGCAGGAGTACGCAGAGCGTGTCAGTGAAATCGTTGGTATCGACCCCGCCGAATGGTTGCGAAACCAAGGTGTATTTATGACGATTACCAAGGGTTTCGGTGTGGCAAGCGATAGAGCGTACACGATGAGTCGAAACTTGACTCAGCTTGGATATGACATTTCCTCGTTCTTTAACATTCCGTTCGAGGAAGCGTTCCAAAAGTTACAGTCGGGTATCGCGGGTGAGCTTGAACCGCTCCGTAGACTCGGCTATGACCTGTCTGTGGCTCGTCTACAGCAGGAAGCATACACCCTCGGTATTGAGAAGAAAGTCTCGGCTATGACGCAGGCTGAGAAAGCGGAGTTGCGTTACTACGCGATTATGACGCAGGTAACAACCGCACAGGGCGATATGGCGAGAACGCTGAACGCCCCCGCGAACCAACTCCGCGTCCTGCAAGCACAGGTTACTCAGTGCGTCCGTGCAATCGGTAATATCTTTATTCCTGCTCTGAACGCTATCCTGCCGTATGCGATTGCCGTAGCAAAGGTCATTCGGCTTATTGCAAATGCCATTGCAAGTCTGTTCGGATTTGCACTGCCGGAAATTGATTACAGTGGTATCGGCGCAACTGTCGGTGGAGTCGCTGACAGTACACAGGACATCGGAGACGGTCTTGGTGACGCTACCAAAAAGGCAAAAGAGCTGAAAAACGCTCTGCTCGGCATTGACGAACTGAACATTATCTCCCCTCCCGAAGATACAAGCGGAAGCGGTGCAGGTGGTATCGGTGACATCGGAGGTGGCGGTCTTGGCTTTGACCTGCCGACCTATGATTTCCTCGATGGCGCAATCAGTTCAAAAGTCGATGAGATTGTTCAGAAAATGAAAGAATGGCTCGGTCTGAACAAGGAAATCGACTCGTGGGCTGACCTGTTCGATACCCGTCTTGGAAAAATCCTGTTGACGGTGGGAGCTATCGGTGCGGGTCTCGCGGCGTGGAAAATCGCAAAGAGCGTTGCCGATTTCGTGAAGTATATCACCTCGTTCAAGGGGTTCGGCGCAGGTTGGGCGGGACTCGGCGCACTTGGGCTGTTGTCTGACCTTAATGAGTTCATCGGGTATTTCCAAGACTTCCTTGAGAACGGTGCAACATTCCAAAATGTTGTCGGTATGATTAGTGAGTTCACGGGTGCAATCGGTGACTGCTTGATTATCCTCGGCAATCTCAAGATTGGCGGTGCGCTCAAGGTCGTACAGGGTATCGGTGAAATTGCTGTTGCAATCAAGGACATTTCCGAAAGCGGCGTAAATTGGGAAAACGCCAATACCGCTATCAGAGGTCTCACCAATATTGCAATCGGTATCGGTGTGTTCACAGGCAATCTCAAGGTGGCGGCATGGGGACTGGCTATTCAAGGATTCACCTCCATCATCACAGAGATTGGCGCGAATTGGGACGCTATCAAGCAAGGCGATTGGAGCGGCGTAGATAAGGTGACGCTGATTATCGGCGCACTGGAAGTCCTCGGCGGTCTCGCTATGGCGTTAGATGTGTTCTCCAAGCTCAAGGAGGTCGCTACCATCGGTAAGGCTTCCGAAGCGGTCACGACCGTTGCAACGGCAACAGAAACTCTCGATACCACGGTCAGCACGAAGCTGTCCCCGAACCTCACCTCTCTCGCAAAGAACCTCGGCTTGGGTATCGTAATTGTCGCGGAAGTCGCGGCGGCGGCACTCCTCATCACGGGAGCAATCATTCTACTCGGCGAGGGATTAGCGCAGGTCGGTGAGTCGTGGCAACCTGTTATCAATAATGGCGGCACGGTCTTGGCGGCTATGGGTATTGGTATCGGTATCTTAGCGGTTGTTGGTATTGTGACTGCTTTGCTTGGTTCTGTCGGTACACCGCTCATCGTGAACATTGCTCTCGGTACTGCAATTCTCGCAGAGTTGGGTATCGCAACGGGGTTGTTCCTCGTGGAGATTTGGGCTATCGGTAAGGGCTTGGACGAAATCGGGCAAGCGTGGCAACCTGTTCTCGATAACGGGGAAACCATTGCAACGGCTATCGGTCTCGGTACGGCTCTGCTTGTCGGTATCGGCGTAGTGACTGCCGCTCTTGGCGCGGCTACGGTTGCAAGCGCGGGTCTGCTCCCGTTGGCTATCGGTCTCGGTACGGCTCTGCTTGTCGAACTGGCGGCGGCGTTCATCATATTTACGGAGAGTCTGATAGCGGTAGCCAATGAGCTTGGTGACAACCTCGCTCCCGCGCTCGACAGACTCAATGACAAGCTCCCGACCCTTTCCACCAACATGAGCGAGTTCGTAGACTTTATGACGGATTTCGCAGGTGAGGTCGTTCGGTACACAGAGGTTTCGGCTATCGCCGGACTGAGCGCAACCATTGACACCATCATCGGTTGGTTTACGCAAGACCCTGTTGAGAAACTGGCAGACGATGTAGAGAACATTTACAACCAAACCACTACCCTCAACGAAAAGCTGAACTTGGCTGTACCCGAACTGAAAACGGCAATCAACCTGCTCAAGCAGTATAAGGGCTTCCTTACCGAAATGGAAACGCTCTGCAACAGTAATGTTGAGCTGTCCACGGGTATGTTCGTGAACATGAAAGAGGTCGGTCAGAAGCTCGTGACGGGATTTGTGGACGGTATCAAGTCCAAGTCCTCTGACTTCTCCAATGCGGCGAAAACACTGGTGGACGGGTTCAAGAACTCGCTGAACACCAACGCCGCAACTTGCAAGTCGAGCTTCATTTCTTGGGCTTCCAACCTCAAGAACTGGTTTACCTCCGCGTCCTTTGGTGCAATCAACCGAACAACATTCGGCAACTACGCCAAGGATATTGTGAGCGGTTTCAACAACGGTATCACCAATAACTACGCTACGGCTAAGAGCGGTATGGTATCGTTTGCGAACACTGTGAAGAACGCTTTCACGGGAATTGTCTCTTACAAGGTGTTCTATGACATTGCAAAAGATGTTATCAGCGGTTTCAACAACGGTATCAACGATTTCTACGATACGACTCGACCGTATATGCGGCGTTGGGCGAATGACGCGGCGGCGGCATACAAAGCGGCGTTGGACTCCAACTCCCCGTCCAAGCGGTTTATGCGTATCGGTGAGGACACTGTTCTCGGCTACAACCTCGGTATCGCCAACCTCGGCGGCACGACAAAGGGCGTTGTGACGGATTGGGCGAACTCGTTTACAAGCGTAAACCCGACCATGAGCTTTGCCGTAGACACCTCCGCTCTGAAATACTACAGCAGTGATTCGTTCGCACAGTCTGTTTCCGCTGATGTGGCGGCGCACAGCACGGTTACTGCAACGGGCTTCAAGGAGGGAATGGAGGAGTTCTATAGAGAGTATATCGAACCTACCCTGTCGCAGATGGCAGACGATATGCGTAGGCAAGCCGACAAGCAAGAACAGACTGTTGTTCAGATTGGCAACCGTGTTGTCAATGACGCGGTTACTACTCAGAAAAAAGCCAACGGCTATGTATTCGCACGATAAGGAGGGGTAAAAATGGCTTATTTGGCAATCAACGGTTATGAGCTACCTCCTCCGAAGCGAGGAGTACGCCCCACGGTGACTACCGTAGTGGACGCGGGTAGAAACGCCAACGGCTCAGTAGTCGGTCAGCGCGTGGGTCGAGACCAGTACAAGATTGACAGTCTTGAATGGTCTTGGCTCACCGCCGACCAATGGGCGCAGATATTAAATGTATTGAGTCACTTTTTCGTATATGTGACTTTCACTGACCCCGTGTCGAACTCCCTCAAGACTATCAAAATGTACTGTGGTGATAGAACCGCAGAACCTTATTGGGTCGATGAAAACGGGAAACCGACACACTACAGAAATTGCAAGGTAAATCTGATTGACTGCGGAGAGTAAGGAGGGGATTTTGTGCAAAAGGTTTCAAAGACATATAAAGAGAGCATGAAATCCTCTCTCCGCGAGAGAGCGTATATTATGATTTCGTTCGGTCTGCTCAATCAAGAAGCACAGGCAAAAGCAAAGGTCGAGCAGGGTGATTTCACCTACTACTCCAACTCCGCAAATATCCTGTCCGAAAAGACCGATGATACCATCTACGCTACCCTTGAGGAGAATTTCACCAAAGTTGACGGAACAATGTTCTTTCTTCCTCGACAGAACGCTTCCAACGCTTACCTTGACACAGGTATCATCAGCGACAAGCTCCTTACGCAAGCACAGTTCGAGCTTACAATCAATCTCAATGTTCCCGCTACGGATTTCAAGGGTATTACTATCAATTTCGGTGAGAATTACCCTGTGAATTTCGATTTGGTGAGCAGTAGCGGACAGGTTGTCGAGTTTCGCAATAATACGGAGGGGCTGTTCAGCACCGAAGAAGTGTTGACAAATACGACCTCGGTGAAACTGGTCGTTTACAGTATGAAGAACCCCCATAGTCGGGTGCGTATCTACTCTATCCGATTCGGTTACGGTCTCGTGTACTACAATGACTCCGTAATGGCTTCTTCCCTTGAGAGCTATGTCTCGCCCATCGGGGCAGATGTGCCGCAGATTGATTTCTCCGTACAGCTCAAGAACTACGACCACTACTTTAATGTAGATAATCCGAAATCCGCTATCAACTTCCTTGAAACAGGACAGGAAATGGAAATCTACTACGGCTATCAACTCCCTACGGGGGAGGTCGAATGGATTCGCGGAAACCGCCTGTTGTGTTCGGAGTGGGAGTCGGACGATTACACCGCCACTATCCGCTGTCAAGATGTATTCCGCAGTATGGACGCGGAGTTCTACAGAGGACTGTACCGCAGTGCAGGTAAGAGCTATTACGATTTGGCTCTTGAGGTACTGGCTGACGCGGGACTGACCGATTACTATATCGACCCGCAGTTGAAAAATCTGAAAAGCAAAAACCCCATTCCTCGCGTTCAGCACAAGGAAGCGTTGCAGATTATCGCAAACGCCTGTCGGTGTGTTCTATCACAAACCCGTATGGGCGGTATTCAGATTAAGTCCAACTTCATTCCCGAAGCGGCGGCAAGCGCAAATGCAGAAGCAACCTATTCCAATGTCGAAAAGATTATGGACGGTACTGCAAAAGACGAGTACGCCACCTTTGCTCAAAACTATACCACGGCAGACGGTAAGATGTTCTTTCTACCCCGCAATTTTGGAAACACTACGCTGAATACAGGTTTTGTGTCAGCGGTGCAGTCTAAAGCGGACGGAACATTCACCACCAATCCCGTTGTCACGCTTACACAGGAAGTTGCCTGTATGTACTACGGTGTAAAACTGGTATTCGGACACTCGATTCCGGCAGCTTTTACAATCCGAACCTACAATGACGGGACGCTCGTAACGGAGTACGAAGTCGGGGCTGACGAAATCAGCAAGAACACGGTCATTCACACGGACTTTGATGATTTCGATGTTATGAAAATCGAGTTCACAAAGACCTCAGAACCCTATAGCCGTATCGTGCTGAATAATTTCAGCTTTGGTGATATTACGGATTTCACTATGACCCGCACAGATATGACCTCCTCTCCGAAAGCTATCAAGCAGGAGCTTGTCAAGGAGATAATCGTTCCTTGCTATAGCTATCAGACGGGCAATCAGCAAGAGAACCTTGTCAGTGAAGAAGTCACAGTCACAGCGGGTGATGTAGAAACCTTTTTCGTTGGCGAACCCTCCTACGGCTTTTCTGCCGCACTGGAAAATCAGTCTGGCGGCGTTTCCATCTTGGAGTCGGGAAACTACTATATCACGGTTAAATTTACAGTGACGGGTACTTACCGCTTGGAGATTTCCGGCTACCGCTACAAAATCGTGGAGCGTTATGCGACAAAAACGCTCAATAATCGAGGAAAAACAATCAAGTGGGAAAATCCTCTCATTTCCGATATGGGAATGGCGCAAGACCTCGCAGACTGGCTCGGTGACTATTACCAGTCCGGCATTGAGTATGAGTACGACACTCGCGGTAATCCCGAAATTGATGTGAACGATATTGTTTACCAAGAAAACGAGTTCCAGTCTGATATGAAAGTAAACATCTACCGTCACACCATCATTTTCAATCAGAGCTTTGCAGGTAAGGTCACGGCTCGTAGAACAGGAGGTTAGTTATGGCATGGACAACGCCTAAAACAGACTGGTACGGTGTCACAAACC
>ULSU01012850.1_pt1 | contig 10492 bp, 9 predicted proteins | sample 1956941 | NCBI WGS metagenome assembly ULSU01 (sample SAMEA4835715, study PRJEB28245) | human gut metagenome | biome: gut microbiome; material: fecal sample | place: Denmark | collected 2008
TGACTTTAGCGACGTTGACGTTTCGATTATTGTCGTTTCTTTCAAGCCATCTTGCCGCCTGTTCGGGCGAGATTTCGTAGCCGTCCCGAGTCCTCTCACCAAGGCTAACCAACCGGGCTTACGGGTTTCCCCGCAAGCCCCGTCTATAACCGGCAAACCGGTTTAGGCGGGGTTGTTGACTGTGTCGATGTGTGTTTGCTTATTGCACTTATAATTCTAAGCCGTTCGCATAGCTGGTCAACTGCCTCACCACCCAAAAATTTCTTTGTAAACAAAAAAATAGCCCGCACAGAACTGAATCTGTACAGGCTTCGTATTAGTCGTGGAGATGTTCGTGGCAAGGTTCAGGCGGCATACCATGCGGGTCAGGTTCGGGAAAGCGACCATGGTCCCCGATGATTTCCGAAGTGCGGATACCATTGGCTTTTCGGCAAGCCTCGATGGTCTTAGAAAGCACTTCCTTGACATCACGCGGGTTCTTGATACGACGGATATCGATTTCCGGTGTCATGGCATCCGTGGAGCAGAGATGGATGCTGCCGACACGGCAAAGACGCTCATAGAAGTTCTGCTTGAACGCGATGTCCCGGACGCGGTACAGCTGAATTTCATCCTCACGCAGGTTAAAGCAGCCACGCTGGATGATGAGTTTGGTCTCGGTCAGGGTGTACTTCGTAAAGGACAACGGCAGAGAAAAGATGGTGTGGCGTTTGCGGTCGGTCCAGAGGATTTTCTCCTTGTCCAAATCGATACCGAACTCGCCGTTTTTGAGGGTGGACATGGTATGACTCCTTTCGTAATGAGATTTGTTTGGGTTGTTGGTATTTGAATTTGGTGCGGGATGGCGGTTTGTATTATTTACATTATACAATTCATTTTCTTGATATGCAATTATCATTATCAATAACTCAGTCAATATCTAAGTTGCCAAAATCCTCTGTGAGAACGAAGACGCTCTGGATGGATATATTTGGAAGGCTGGACATCCACCTCGACATCGAGTGCCGGGATGAAGACCGCGATAGTTCTGGTTATGTGTCAGGAGTTACGGTGCCGTGATTTTGCTTTTTGATTTCTTTATTTAGAAATTCGACAGACATTATAAGGGGTTCAATAATATCTTTATAGATATATATTTTTCTTCTATGCCGAGAATCGTTGTTTGCGCTGTACACTATCATGACAAAATCCGGCTTTTCAGAACAACTAAAAGATTCGTCTTCACAAAAACCATAACTTGATTCAGATAAAAAGTCGTCGCACCATCCATAAGGCCGAATATCGACAAACCATTCAGTACCCCCTCTACCAAAGTTTTCCTCCCCTCCACTCGATGTGTAAAAAGGGTGGGCTGTAGCAATGCTACGCAATGAGCGGAATCGCTTTATACTTGCTTTTTGACTTTCTGTTAGCAGTCCTAAGTATTCGTTTCCTTGTTTTAGACTCAGCAAATATCTAATTGCATCCATACACATATTTGCTTTTATTATAAGTAGTAGTGCATCATCTGCAGAATGCTTTTCTTTCCTTAGTAGCCGTTTGATATCTCCGAGATAATACGTCAGCATTAGGACTCTGGTTGATAGCTGCTGCCTCTTGAAGCAGCAGTTTCTTAGGTGTTTTGTATTCCGCTACCGGATAGTTAATTTCACCCTTGCACAGTATTTTCGCAAATGCTTTGACGGCAAGCTTACCAAAGATAACGCATAAACATCCGCAGAAACCAAAAAATGCACCAAGCAGATAGAATACAAGTGTTGCTGTATGGATGCTTTCGGGGTCGTATCTCTGCGCTGATGCCTCCGAGATAACAAGGCCAATTGGAATCAGCAGCAAGATAATGCCGAAAATTATAAAGGCGATTCCCATTGTTACCCACATCCGACCCGTACCTGCCGGGGTCGCATATTTCAGTGCTCTTTTCCGTTCTTTCTCAGACGGAATCATCTTATCCTTTTTGGCTGCCATGATTTCCTCCTCCTTTTAATTGTGAAATCTGTTGTTGATTTTCTGAATCAGCCAAAGCTGAGCTGCTCCGAGTCAGTTGAAAAGAAAGCCGCCTTTTTCTTTGCCTGCTCTTTTGCACTCTTACTTATCGGTTTCTTCGTGCCGTCCAGATGATGCTTGCTCTTGTACGAATAGCCTTTCCAGGCAGCCTGATAGGAAAGGTAGCCATATCCGTTAGCATTGTCCAGGACCTTATCAGTAGCGGTCTCGACCACAACATAACGGGGCTGGTTGGGCTTTGAGAGCTCATCGCTTTTCACGACACGGTAGCTCTTTTTCTCATCTACACCGTACTTGGAGAACGGCAATGCGGATTCCTTTTTGGGCTTGGATTTTGCCTTGGCGCTTTCGATGCTTCCCTCAACGGAATCCACCAGTTCAGAGTCAAAGAACGCCTCATCAAGCGGTACATTGGAGCTGTTCTGCTTCTTTGCTTCTTCAATTTTCTGATACATGGCATCTTCGACACGGCGCATCTTCCAGACCTTGATGAGGACCTTTTCCGGGAACGTGATGGTCAGTCCCTTTTCCGCCAGCATCTTTCGGACAGCAGGCGTAGCGAAAGACTTGTATTTTGCATACGGTCCTTCTTCGTGCTGCTCGATTTCATGGCTTACCTGAGTCATGTATTCTTCAAACGCCTTGTTCTGGTCGAGCCAGAACTCGACTTCGGAATAAGGAGAATCATGGTCCACGGTTTTTTGAAGTTCGCAACTCTTCGCATAAGCAAGACAAGCGTCTTTCACATCGGCAAAACCAAGCCCAAAATTATCGTTCAGAGTGTTTCGGCGTGCTCCATCCATCACAAAATAGCGGCTTCCCTGCTTGATGATGGCGATACCGTCGCCAGAAGTGATGGCGGTGGGTTCTTCCGGATATCCGTCGTCAGTCCAGCGGTCGATAATCGATGCCGTATCCTGTACAAAGCCTTTTCGGCAGGTGTAATAATCCGCGCCGTTGTAAGCTCGTTTCGTGATGCACTTGAGGATTGCGTCAATCAGAGCGTCCTTATCCTTGATTTTTACGCTGTACATCAGGTTACTTTTCACGTTCCAGACAACGCCATATGGAAGACCCAGCGCAATCATAGAACACGCACACTGCAGAAAATGCTTGTGTGCCAGACTGCTGATGAACTTGATGCAGTAGACGGTGCTGTTCTTTACGACATCCGCAAGGCCCGAGGCATAAATCACTTTATGGTCATTAGTATGAATGTCGATATCTCCGCGTGCCTGAACATACTCATCGGGAGTGAACACGGTGCCAAGCCGCATACTGAGCGACATTTTGGCTTTTGCGTTCACAAAAGGAGGCTTGACCTGTTTTACATACCGGCACTGATTCGTTTCAAGCGCCGTGAGCAGCAGAACCTTATCCTCGACCGTTGCGCCCTTCTTGATTTTCAAATACTGCATGTCCTTGTGTAGGTCCATATAATATGCAAGTGCGTCATCAATGTCGTAGGAGTTGAAGAACCCTGCCTGCATATAGATGCTGATGCAGGGAGACAAGTCAATCATGGCATCCGCTGCCTGCACATCGATGGTCGTATTGTCGTTGTGCTCAATCGGTGTGACTTCCAGCAGCTTATAGCAAGCATCCACATCTTCGATGAATTTGTGGTCAAACATCTCAGAAAATGCGAACGGATGCGGAAATCCGCGAAGAGTTTCAGTTGGGGTCATCAGAGATTTATCGCTCAACGGATGGTCTGAGTTTACGAAGATAATCCGCTGCTTTCCTCGGCTTGCTGCGACACAAAACAGATTCCGAAGAATCTCATATCGTGCCATCGGTTTGCTTGTGCGAGACGACCAGTATTCTTCCGTGAAATCAAACACAACGCAGATAGGCCGCTCCATACCTTTGCTGCCGTCAAAAGTTGTGAAGATACCAACATCCGAGGAGGGTGCTACCGCCTTATTCCCATCATTGTCTGCGATACTTGCATAGACATGATGCTTGTCATAGAGGTTCCCCGGTCGATTCTCTAAGTCATTGAGCACCTTCGTCATGGCTCCAATTCGAGCACCCAGGCAAAGGACATTTTTGGGGTTCTGCTTATTCAGGAACTCTGTCACTTCATCGACCGACATCTGTTCCACGATACAGGAGCTATTTACGCCGTTGATGGTCTTGCCCCAGATATTGCCGAGTCGTTCTGCCAAGTCATGAGAAATACGGAAGCATTTCGTGAAAACCACCTGTTCATGGCGGCCGAGAAAATCCTGCATGAACTCCCAGACATCCAGCGCTGTATCATCGTAGATTTTCTGCTTCATATCACCCACTGCGACGATTTGAAGGCCCGGATTCTTAGAACGGATATATTTGAGCAGTTCTGCAATCTCGTCATTGATATCCTGATACTCGTCAATGATAAGAGTATCAATTGGCGGAATCGGAATTTTCTTTTCCAATACCATGGCAAGCTGTTCGCCCTGTCCGCAATTCCGGATTCCCTTTTTGTTCAGCAGCAGGCTTGCAAATCCGTGATAGTTCTGGACCAAGACATTATGATTTTTGATTTTGTCTTTGGCGTCAAGTTTGAGTAATCGGTTATAGGTCAAGTACAGGATACGCCGTTCTGGAGGGTACGCATCACAGAGCACGTTGATGGTCGATGTCTTTCCGCTGCCAATGCAGGCGTCACACAATACGTTTTTTCCCGACAATGCCAAATGTACGAATTCCTGTTGTTCGCTTGACAAGTCGTTCAGCGTCATAGCTATATCTCCTAACAACAAAAATGCCCCGGCAGCATCCAATTCAGATGCCGTCAGGGCACAATTTTTATCTTATTAGGGCTATTATATCTGATTCGCACAGATGTGCAAGGTTTTTATCACGTTTTATTTTTATTTTTGGCAAAAAAAGAACGTCCACCCGCGTTTGCAGATGGGCGCATAATCTTACGCGACCTCATGGGCCGCTTTGTAGCCTTTCTTACGGCAGTTGTGTTACCTGCAGCCGCTGCATTTCTGCACCATAGCAAAATATCGTTTCAATCATATGTGGCATAGTGCATCACTTTTGTAGTCCCGCAGGTTCTCACTTGCAACGTATTAACAAGAGGCAGACTATTGTGTTTTCACTCTTATACAGTTTTGTTGACCAGCAATTATTAGTTTTTGTCAAACGCTTTGACTGTTATAATTATACTCAGTCACCTTGACCTCATCAGGCAGCATTTCGCGGTGATAAGTCACCTCGTAATCCTCATAAGATGTAGGTGCATCATTAGGTTGCTTCAGTCGAGCCGCCAGTGCCCGCTCAATGGTGTCCCGATAAGCATTTCCCATCGGTTTGGTGTGTTCAACGACAAACAACTTACGCAGCGTTAGGGCTCTGCTGGAGCTCATATCTTCCTCGAACATATGCTGCAGCGCATCAATCAACAAATTAACGTCATCCATCGTAACACCGTTACGCTGTGCCATTGCACTGTTGATTTGAATGCTCATGTGATACAGCCCATATCTGATAATGCTTCGACGGCCTATCATGCGGTCTTTCGTCTTCTTTTCGGCTCCATCGTCGCTTTCGTCGATACTGACGCCCTTCTTGGCGCCTTTATCTTCGCCTTTGCGTTCAGCATCGGAAGCAACGCAGCAGCGAGTAATCGTCATCGGGATGATTTCGATAGGGTCATAGGACATCGGCATAGATACCTGGCAGGCACCCTTGATGCGGCTGAGAAGGCTGCAGTTGGAATAACTCGTATTCACAAGCCCAAACATGCGAGTATCATAGTAGTACCGGCACAGCTCCTTATAAGCCTCCAGCTGCTGGTCATCGGGGATGCCTTTGGTTTTTTTGCCGATGATAGGCTCCAGGCACTCTTTAACGCTGCGCTCAATGGAAAAAGTATCGGGGCTGCAATATAGTGCATGGCTGTTCTTTTCCAGACCGTCAAACAAGACCTTGTCACGGATGTAGCTGCGAATCTTATATTTGATGCTTTCGGACGACATGTACCCGATTCCATCCTCAAACTGACGCGGGTTGTTGTCGTTGTCGGGGTCCCCATTGGGATTACAGTTCTGCGCATCAAACGCTAGAACAATGGTGATAGGATTCTTAACGAGTTCAGACATTGTTACTTCTCCTTTTGTGTTGCAACGGTTGTCGCAGTGTCCGTATTATTAGTTTCAATTTTGGCGGCTTTCCGGTTTTTCTTCTCCTCGGCATCCTTGATGTTTGCGCTTCGCTGCTGATAGTATCCGACGAGATATTCACCTTTTTGCTTTTCGGATAGATGGTCGGGATAGTTGCCATCCAGCATATCGATAAGAGCCATAATTTTCTTGTCGCTGGAATTATAAAGACCTCTCATGCCATTTGCTTTAGCCTTGTTCTTCAAAAGAAGGAAACTCTTGTGAAGTTCCGGCATGGTTTTGGCCTGGGATGTTCCGGCATTTCGGGCAGTGGCAGTTGCCCCAGTAATTGTCATGCCAGCTGGTCGTGTCTTCCTCAATAGGCTGCGTACCCGTTTCGAGGAGACGCTGCTTGAGGTCTTCATTCTGTTCGAATTTAGCCATCACCACGCGGCGCATCACGTCGTCCCGAGCCTCGTCCCAGTTTGCGGGGATAGCTACATTGCGGCCAAAGCGCTTGGCAGAAGCCGGTGGCATGTCCGCAAACTGTCTGCGTTCTTCCAGTGGGACCTTGTGACTCTGGAATGCTGCCTCGGCGTTCTTGTAGCGAATCCCATTCATCACAAATTCGCAAGGATAATAGTTGCTCATGAACCAACTACGGTGGTTCTCTTTCTTAACTCGAATCATGCAAATTCTCCTAATTTCTAACTCAGGCGGCACTTTTATCGCTGCCGTTCTTTTTCTCTTCCGCTGCACTCAAAAGACCATCAAACAGCTCAACAGCCGTAGACACAAACAGCTGGTTCTGAATCGAGATTTTTCCCTGCTCCGGAGTCTGCCCTTTCATGTATGCAGCGGCACTATAAATTGCTGCCAAAACCTTGTGCTTCATCAAAGCAGATTCTTTGATATCCTCATTATCAGCAGTAAGGTAGTTGGCAAGGTTATAGGCCCGTCCAAGCATCAGCTCATCGTACAGCGGAGCATTGTGCTGGACCATGGTAGTGTAAACAGCAGGTTGTTCTCCGAAAGTGCTGAATCGGATGCCTCGGAATCCAGAATTCAGCTCATACAAAAGCGCGAGGCGTTCGGTCAGAAATACTGCCGTCTCAGCAGTCTTCTTTGCCGTTTTATCAGATAACGGAGCGGCATTGTTCTGCTGTGCCGCGTGCAGAATTTTTTTGGCTAAAAGCCGTTTCGCGTATTCCTGCACATCATGGTCGAGTTCGTAGTAAATATGGCTTACTGTCTTATTGGTACGCATATGATTACCTCCTGGTTCTCGCTGCCTTTTGCCGTTCGACCCACGCTTCGGCTTCCTCTACCGTGGCATACACTGCCGTCTCACCGCGCCGGGCAATCTGCTTTCGGGCATTCTGTGCCGCCTGCTCACTCTTGTAAGTTTCATAGCCGATATAAGACCCGTCCCAGCGTGCAAGGCAGCAATAATATTCGTGGCTCTTGGCGGGAGCTGCCGGGACAAAGGGAGGTGGTGCCGTTGGCACTGTCTTTGTCGCCTGCGTGGCAGGAATCGGTGTTCCGGTCTTTCTGGCAATTAGATTCTGCTTTTCTGCCATCCAGGCATCAGCTTCCTTCGTATAATAGAAGCACTTTGCTTCGCAATTGTTGAAAAGCGAATAATACAGATTCAACATCTCTTTTTCACTGCTGCAGACTTTCTTGCGTGCTAAATTGCAGCTTGCATCGTAGTAGCAGCAGATGAAAGCATCCCCACGTGGTGCTTTCTTCGTCTCATCTTCCTTGTAGTCTGGATACAGCTTGGCGAGGTCTTCTGCCGTATTCTTTTCCGGGTCCAGCGTGGATGCGTCGAACCCATTCGGGAGTTTCCAGTCATGAGAACTGATGATGTCCAAAAAGCTGCTTGCATAGCGCAATGTCCAGCGCCCAACATGGACGAACCCAAAACTTTCAAGACACCGAATCTGTTTCGGGGTAGCCATTCCGCTGGCTCTGCGAGCAATGAGTCGTTTGAGAATTGCAGCGGCAAGGCCCTGAGATTTGATGGCATCCCCTTTTACGCCGTAGCACGAAATACTATCGATGATGTCATCGGAAGGCTCCTGCCTCTCACTCTCAAACATCGGCTGATAATCGTTGAGTTCCGGCGCTTCGATGCTGAAAATGTACTGCAGCGGGTCAACCAATCCTCTCGGCTTTTGACGCTGTGCCTTGAGCTTGCGCTGAATCGTATCCTGCTTTTCGAGTTCACACAGTGCTTTCCGCTTTTCCTCGTCCAGCTCAGTCTGTGCTTCCTCGATTGCCTCAATCAGCCCCAATTCGGGACTCCCGAAATTCTCCTGGCTATTCGAACCGGTGAGTGCCGCATCCGCCAGCATATCGGTGGTCTTTTGTGCCACTTCCGGGTCTTCACAGAAAATATCAGCAGGATGGCAAAGACTATGTTTCTTTGTCAGCCACAGGAAATCCAGCACGAGAAGATTCTTTTTCCCTTCACATAGGCGTGTTCCGCGTCCCACAATCTGCGCATACAGGCTACGGCTCTTGGTAGGACGCAAGCAGATGATACAGTCAACGGTCGGGCAATCCCAGCCTTCCGTCAGGAGCATCGCGTTCGTCAGCGCCTTGTACTCGCCATTGTCAAACCCTTTCAGAACGTCCTTCCGGTCCGCAGACGCGCCGTTGACTTCTGCGGTCTTGAAGTTTCGCTTATTGAGGATATTACACAGTCTTTTGCTGATTCGTACCAGAGGCGTAAAGATGACAGTCTTTCGGTTCTGGCATTCTCGCACAATGGCATCCGCAATCGTGTCCAGATACAGGTCAAGAACATTGCCGAGGTCCTGAGCACTGAAATCACCGGCATTGATATGAACCTTGCTGATGTCTACCTCGACCGGAATTGTCTTCGTGTTAATTTTGCAGAGATATCCTTCCCGAATTGAATCCGGGAGCTTATATTCAAATGCAAGACTATCAAAGATATCAGATAGGGATTTCATGTCGCTTCGGTCGGGTGTTGCAGTCACGCCCAACACTTTGGCATCAATGAAATGCCCGAGAATTCCCTTGTAAGTTTTGGCTGCCGTGTGATGCGCTTCATCAATGATGATAGTCCCGAAATAATCACGCGGATACTTCATTAACCGATTCTGCTTAGAGAGAGTCTGAACACTGGCGACAACGACCATTTTATCGGAATCAAGTGCCGAGTTCTGAGCTTTCTCCAATGCGGTCTCTAGCCCCGTCACCATCTTGAGCTTGTCGCTTGCCTGCTGTAAAAGCTCTTCCCGGTGCGCAAGAATCAAAACGTGTTCGCCCTTTTCCACCTGGTCGTTCACGATGCTTGCAAACACAATAGTTTTGCCGGTTCCGGTCGGCATCACAACCAGCGTTTTCTTATTCCCGGCATCCCACTCTCTATGAATCGCCGCAGCAGCTTTCTGCTGATATGGCCGTGGGTCAATCTTCTTTGTTGTAATCATATTTCACCCAAAAAACAAGCAGGCCCGAAATGAGCCTGCCTTACTTTTTCTCAATTTAGTTCATTGCCCGCTGCATCACAAATATAATGCCGGTTGCCAAAACCATAACGCCAATGTCTCTGACAACGGTTCCGACCCGTTTATCATTGGTAATGTCCTGATTCCATCTCATTCAAATCCCCAACCAATCATAGCGACACCAACCACAATCAAAATAATACCAACAATCGTTAAGCTTTCTTCTGATAAACCGTACATAGTGCATTTCCTTTCCGCAAACAAAAAAGTCCCGCACAAACAACTCATGCGGGACAACGATAAGATATATTTTTGGTTTATATTTTTCATTGTACGTAATTCGCACAGATTGACAATAGAAAATTACAAAAAAATTCCCGCATGAGCGTCGCTGCTCACACAGGAAAAAATTTCTTAATATTCAGTGCAGAGAACCGTCAAAAGGCTGGAGAAGTAGTACATTGCGATGGTCGTGATTTTCACAGCATCGCTTCCCTGCCCGTTTGCAAGGCGTGTAAAGGTTCCGCCGTTCTTGAGTCGGGTCATGGTCAGGTACATGAGCATATAGGTGTTCACATAGACGTCTGTATATCGCTGACCGTCGTCCTCGTAGCGCTGCGGGATACATTCCTGACTCAACATTTCAATGAGCTGATACCAGGATTTCAGATACAGAGGGCTCTTCGGTTCATTCAGAGCATTCTGAGCCTGCTTCTGGTATTCTTTCAGAGTTTCATCAGTCAGGGGCATAAACTCGACGTTTGCAAATTTGTCACGGTTGTAGTAGAGCCACAGCGTGGCATTGGACAGGTCCATGCAAATACCGGCAAGCTTCTCTGCTTTTTCGTCCTCCAGTTGAGTCACCGGAACGCTCGGGTCATCGATTTCGGCATCTTCGGA
>ULSU01055594.1_pt1 | contig 10476 bp, 7 predicted proteins | sample 1956941 | NCBI WGS metagenome assembly ULSU01 (sample SAMEA4835715, study PRJEB28245) | human gut metagenome | biome: gut microbiome; material: fecal sample | place: Denmark | collected 2008
AGGCGGAAGAGGGGAAGATATGCGCTATTTTTGTTCTCCGAATCAAAAGACCGTGCTTCGGACGCGCCGTATTGTCGAGCTGCGGAGCGGTCCGAAGGATGCGAAAGTTGCGAAAAAGGTTCCGTACCTGGAGTGCGGAGCCGTCGGTAAAAAGAGTCGATTTATGAAAAAGAGTTTGATCGCCCTGGCTTTCGGCACGTTGGCTCTCGGCATGGCCGAGTTCGTCATGATGGGGATTCTGCCCGATGTGGCGAGGGATTTGGGCGTTTCCATCCCCCGGGCCGGGGACCTGATTTCGGCCTATGCCATCGGGGTTTGCGTCGGGGCTCCCGCGACGGTGCTCATTGCACGTAAGCGGGCGTTGAAGGGGATTCTGCTCGCTCTTGCCGCTCTTATTGTTCTGGGTAACGTCTGCGCTTCGCTGGCACCCGACTTTTGGGTGCTCTTGGCGATGCGGTTCGTGTCGGGCCTGCCTCACGGGGCTTTCTTCGGGGTAGGTTCGATTGTTGCGGAGCGGGTGGCCGATCCGGGACACAAAACCCAGGCCGTGTCTATCATGATCCTCGGGATGACTGTCGCCAACCTGTTCTGTGTGCCGTTGGGTACCTATTTGGGCAGCTATCTTTCGTGGCGGCTGGCTTTCGGGATGGTCGGGCTGTGGGGAATTATGGCTCTGCTGCTGATCGCCCGCTGGGTGCCTGCCCTGCCGGCGCTGCCCGATACGGGATTGAAGGGGCAATTCCGGTTCCTCGGTTCGCGGGCTCCCTGGCTGATTTTGTTGGCTACGCTGCTGGCCAATGGAGGAGTTTTCTGCTGGTACAGCTACGTGACTCCGACCATGACGCGTGTGGCGGGCATCCCCGGGCAGGCGATGACAGCCGTGATGATGGTCGCGGGGCTGGGAATGCTGGTGGGTAATCTCGCGGGCGGGCATCTGTCGGACCGCTTCTCTCCCGAACGGGTCGCCCGTTTTATTCAGGGGATGATATGTCTGTTGCTCGTAGGGATCTTCTTCGCGGCTCGGATCGACTGGCTCGTGATTCCGCTGATGTTCCTGACGACGGCTTCGCTCTTCGGGGTTTCATCGCCCCAGCAACTGCTTATTCTGGAGAATGCGCCGGGCGGGGAGATGCTCGGCGCCGCGTCGATCCAGATCGCGTTCAACCTCGGTAACGCTTTGGGCGCCTACTTCGGCGGTCTGCCGATCAGTTTCGGTCTGGGGCCTCAATATGCCGCCCTGCCCGGTGCGGCGATGGCCCTGCTGGGCTTCGTCATGTTCTCCGTCTATTGCAGTCTTTACGGTCGGAATAAAACTCATAGAATATTGTCGGAAAATGAAATGCGCGGATAATCGGGAAGAGCTGTTCCCGGTGGTCGATGCTGCCGGACGTGTCGTCGGCCGGGCCACGCGGGGCGAGTGCCACGGCGGGTCGATGCTGTTGCATCCGGTGGTGCACCTCCATCTGTTCAACTCCCGTGGGGAGCTTTACCTGCAAAAACGTCCGGCGTGGAAGGATATCCAGCCCGGACGGTGGGATACGGCCGTAGGCGGCCATGTGGATTGGGGGGAAGAGCCTCTCGTTGCCCTGCGGCGCGAGGTGCGCGAGGAGGTCGGCGTGACGGATTTCGTGCCGCAGCACGTGCTGACCTACCTGTTCGAGTCGGAACGCGAACGGGAGTTGGTCTATGTCTATAAGACGGTGTACGATGGGCCTGTCGTACCGAGCGGCGAGTTGGACGGAGGCCGCTTCTGGACACTGCGCGAGATCGCCGAAGGAGTGGGCGGCGGGATCTTTACCCCCAATTTCGAAGGCGAGATCCGCCGTGTGGCGGAGCTGCCGGATGTCGGGCGTTGAGTCCCCGGTTCCGTTCGCTGCGCCTCTTCGGAACGCAGGGCGGTCTGCCGTCCGGCGACCGCTAAATAAAGCACATGATCAGAATCTGAATGATGATGACCCGCAGGAACATGCATACGGGATAGACCGTCGCGTACGCCACGGCCGGATGATCGCCGGGGATCGAGTCGTTGGCATAGTTCAGCGCCATCGGGTTGGCCATGCTGCCGCACATGATGCCGGCTACCTGTCCGAAATCGAGTTTGAAGAACCGCAGCGACAGGGCGGCTACGATAACGATGGGGACGAACGTGAGGAGGAATCCCAGTCCGATCCAGAGCATTCCTTCGGGGCGCATGATCGTTTCGACGAAATGGGCGCCCGCTTCGAGCCCCAGGCAGGCCAGATAGAGCGACAGTCCCAATGCCCGGAGCATCAGGTTGGCGCTCAACGTGGTGTAGGTGACGATGTGGATGCGGGGGCCGAAGGTCCCGATCAGGATGCCGAGGATGATCGGGCCGCCTGCGAGTCCCAGTTTGACGGGGAGGCTGATACCCGGTACCGCGAAAGGGATGCTTCCCAGCAGCAGGCCCAGGAGCAAACCGATGAAAACCGGAATCAGGTTGGGTTCGTCGAGCTGTTTGACGGCATTGCCGAGGATTTTTTCGACGCCTTCGATCGCCTGCGCTTCACCCACTACCGTCAGGCTGTCGCCCAGTTGCAGCGTGAGATCGGGCGTGGCGAGCAGTTGTACGCCCGAACGATGCACCCGGCTGATGTTGATGCCGTACAGGTTTCGCAGACGCAGCGAGCTGAGTTTGCGGCCGTTGATTTCGGGGCGGGTGACGATGATCGACCGGGAGATGAGCTGGCTGTCCAATGCGTTCCAGTCGATGTCGTGCGTATTCCAGTCTTTCTGTACCCGCTCGCCGAAGAGGAGTTCCAGTGCCTGCACGTCGTCCGGCGAGGTGATTACCAGTACCAGATCACCCGATTCGAGGGTCGAGTCCGAAGTCGGAATCGAAACCTGCCCGGCACGCCAAAGGCGGGAGATGACGAAATGGTGGTGGCTGTATGCCGCGACGTCGCGGATGCTTTTGCCGACGACGCCGGGGTTGGAAATCTTGAATTCGACGATGAAGATATTCTTTTTATGTTCGGCGTCCGGTTGCGGAATGTCCGAGGGCCGGGCGAAGAGTTTGCGTACGGCGATGATGCCCAGAATCACGCCTACGACACCCAGCGGGTAGGTCAATGCACAGCCCAGCGTGGCGTTGTTGCTGTCCAACTGCATCTGCGAGAGCATCTGTTGTGCCGCACCGAGCGCCGGGGTGTTGGTCGTGGCGCCGCACAGGATGCCTGCCATGTCGCTCATGGGAACACGGGCCGCATAGCCGAGCCCTACGGCCAGTGCCGAACCTGTCAGGACGATGAGCGTGGCGAGCGAAACCAGCCGGATGCCGCCCGAGCGGAGCGAACTGAAGAAACCGGGGCCGACCTGCAATCCCAATGCATAGACGAAGAGTACGAGCCCGAAACTTTCGGCGAAAGCCAGCATCGAAGGATCGACCGAGAGTCCGAAATGGCCCGCTGCGATGCCGATGAAGAAAACGAACGTCACGCCGAGCGAAATTCCGAAAAAACGCACTTTGCCCAGCATCATGCCGAACACCGAGATCAGCGAGAGCACGACGACGGCTTGAATGGCCGAATGTTGGGTAAAAAGATCCGTAAACCAGTCCATTTTGTTTCGTTCCGGGATTGTTCCGGCTGCAAAAATAGCTGTTTTTTCCGAATGGAGATGTGCGGATGCCTCTTTTTGCCGGATCGCAGGAATGAACGGGCCGAATATCCTTATTGCCAGGGACGGGCGTATCCGTCGGATCATTTCCGGGGAGAGGGTGTATGGCGCCTTGTCGGGAAGCGCTCTCTTCGCATTTTCGGAGTAGGCCGGCCGGCGAGTTCGCGGAGCGTGTCGCCGTTGGCGCGGAGGATGGTCAGGATGCGCTCCTCGGAGAGAAAGAATTCCTCTTCGGAGAGGATTTTCAGGGTGTCGTCGAAGCGCAGACGCTGCGTTTCGGTCCAGTAGTGATAGCGGTGGCAGAGCATTTCGTCGCGTCGGGCGATCAGGGCTTTGTTGCGTCCTCGGGGCATGTCGTGTGTTTTTTAGTCGGATGAAACAGTGTCATTGCCGTCCGGAAGAGTCCGGCGGCAGGCGGAAATCGAAAAAATAGAGAAAGGATGGGCGCCCGTTTCGGGAAACGGGAAGGGCGCGTCTGCAAATATACGCTGACGAAAAGGCGAAGTCAAGAGGTCGTCGTGTTTTTTTGAGTTTTCGAATTAAATATTATTCGTATACTTGCACCCGCAAAAGGTATCCGTATGTTTTTTCGAAGCGTGCGGAGTAATAGGGAATCCGGTGCGAATCCGGAACAGTGCTCGCTGCTGTAAGTCCTGTTTCCTTTCGGGGAATAGTTCGATCGCTCTCTTTTGCCACTGGCCATGAAGCCGGGAAGGCGCGACGGACGGGATGAGTCAGAAGACCTGCCTTTGCACGAAGATTTTACACCTGCGGGTCACGGGATGGAATCACGAATGTCGGTTGCTCTGTTTGCTCGATTTCCCCATTCAGTCGATTTTTCCGGACCCGGTGTTGCCATGAGTCCCCGAAGCGTATGCTTTGCGGCGATCTTTCGTACAGGAGGAAACATACAATTTATTAAATAATAAAAGATTATGAAAAAAAGAGTATTTTTGGCTTTGCTGGCTGCGGCTGCGGTAACTTTCGTCGGATGTTCGAAGGACGACGACGGGCCGGACGAAGGACCCCAGACCTATACGATCACTTTCGAGGGCGACGACTGGTCGCCGCTGGTGGTGGCGAACTATAACGGCGGTAAGGCGATGTCCGTAGTTTACGAAGATAAGGCGTACACCTGGACCGATCAGACCACGCAGCTGACTTCGCCCTGTCCCGAAGGTTGGGGATACCCGTTTATGGTATCGTCCTACAACTCCAAGGATATCGAGAAGTTCAACACCTATGAGTTTGACCTCTACCTGTACAATGCACAGAACGAGGATGCTACTACGGGCGGCGGCCACGACGGATCGGATAATTTCCTTATCGGTTACGGCAACTACGACGAAGCGCACCCCGACTATGGCGACAGCCGTCCTATTTTCGCTTTCCCCGACGGTGTAGCGCGTACGATCCAGAGCTGTTACATCAATTCGACTTGCTATTTTTTGAGTGTGGCGGCCAAAGGCAATGCCCTTGCACCTGCGCTTGAGGAGGGTCAGGATGTACTGATTCATGCTACGGGTTACGATGCCGCAGGTAAGGAGACCGGCACCGTGACGATGACTTTCGCATCGAAGGACAAGCTGATTAAGGAGTGGACCAAATGGGACCTCTCTTCGCTGGGCAAGGTGGCGAAGGTTCGTTTCAATATGACGGGCGGCCCCGATAACGGTTATGGCTTCTCGATGCCGGCCTATTATGCTCTGGATGACATTACGATCGAGCTGTAATGTTTTTCCGGAGAGTTTCCGGACCGATTTCGGCGATCGTTTCCGACTTGCGGAAAAGTCCGTGACGGACTGCACCGGGCGGAGGCGACGACTTTTGAAGATAAATCGTTTTTGTGTGCGTCGGCAGGGCGGGTTTCCGCTCTGCCGCGTGCCGTAAACGCGAATATATGCAACGTGCTATGTGGTTTTTTTCGAAAAGATATTTCCCGTTTTGGGCGGTGTTTGCGGCGCTGCTGACGACCGCCTGCAACAAGGACGAAGTGATTTTGGACGACCGGGATCATGCTCCCGTCATTACGCTCGACAGCGAGTCGGGGGTTTATACCGTCAAGATGGGCCGGGAGCTGACCATCGCTCCTACGGTGGAGTATGCCGAGGGAGCTACCTACTCATGGATCGTCGATGGCAAGCTGGCAGGTTCCGAACCGACCTATACGGCCGTCTTTACCGAACTGGGTGAAGTGTATATCACGTTCCGTGTCGAAACGGCTGCCGGAAAAGCTGAAGCGGAGCTGCGGGTGGATGTGCTGGAGCTTACTCCGCCCGTCATTTCGCTCGCACTGCCTGCCGAGGGGCTCAAGGTTCTGCCGGGTGTCGAATATACCTTCACTCCCGATATTCAGCATTCGGACCAGGAGGACTTCCGCTGCCGGTGGCTTTGTGCCGGCGAGGTCGTTTCTACGCAGATGAGCTATACCTTCCGGGAAGAGGCGGTGGGGAGCTACCCGATCCGTATCGAGGCATCGAACGACGACGGAACCTCCTTCAAGGAATTTGTCGTGGAGGTCGTGGAGAAGATGCCTTCGGAGGTCCGCTTCGAAAAGCTCTCTCATTACTGTAAAACGACCGATCGGAGCACGTTCGTCGGCCGTGCGGTCTATCTTGCGCCGTCGCTGGCTTATATCGCCGATCCGCAGTTCGTCTGGTCGGTTGATGGGGAACCGGTCGTAGCCGAAACGGGTGCCGTGTTTAAGTTTACACCCGACGGGCCGGGCGACTATACCGTTCGGGTCGATGTGACCGAAGGCGGCGATGCTTCCGAGCGTCTTACGCGAAACATCGTCCGAGGGGTTGCTACGCTGTCTGCCGAGATCGTCGTTCATGCCTTTGCGGACGAGGAGCAGCGCCGACGCCCGGCGAGTGTGGCGAGCAGTCGTTTCCAGCATGCGGTTTACGAATTTCTGCCCGCTCCCGGGCAGTTGGTCGGCGAAAAGACCGAAGCCGGATATACGGGCAACGAGCGTACCCATGAAGATGCCGTGGCTTATGCAGCCGGGAGGCTGGAGGCGCGGAGTTATGTTTCGCTCGGGGGATTCGGCGGTTATCTGATCGTCGGGTTCGACCACAGTATCGCCCGAATGGAAAGCGGCTATGATTTTTCCATTGAGGGGAATGCATTCGACACCAGCTCGGAGCCGGGCGTGGTGTGGGTCATGCAGGACGTGAACGGCAACGGTGAGCCCGATGACGAGTGGTACGAGTTGCGGGGCAGCGAAACGGGTAAGGAAGGGACTGTTTCCGGTTATGCCGTGACTTATTACCGCCCTGCCGGAAGGGGGATGGACGTGCAGTGGACCGATTCGGAAGGTCGCAGCGGCACGGTCGAATACAGGGGTGAGTTTCACGACCAGGATTTCTATTATCCGGCTTGGGCCGCCGATACTTATACGTTGCGCGGTACGCTGCTCGAATCTCGGAATATGGTCGATGACAGAGGGTTTTGGATCAACCGCCCTTACGAGTGGGGTTATGCCGACAATTACGGAAGCGACTGTCTTGCGGGTGGCGATGCAATGGACGGAAAGGGACAGAGCAACGGATTCCGAATCGCCAATGCCATGCAGCCCGACGGAACGCCTGTCGAACTGAAGTACATCGACTTCGTCAAAGTACAGGTGGGGGTCAATGCCAAGAGCGGTCCGCTGGGCGAGGTTTCGACCGAAGTTTTCTCCTTCGCCGATCTTTCGATCGCGGAGTAAGGCTGCGGAACGAATCCGCCGGATTGCCTCTCTTTTCCGCTTGGGACAGGAGAAGAGTTGCCCGGAAACATCTGCAGAGAGAGAATCTACATCGACAAGAGAAGTTCCCGGAAACGCAAATCGTTTCCGGGAGCTTCTCTCTTGTACTGCTTGCGGTCGGAGTCTTCGGGTTTCGTTTACCGCGCTTAAAGCGTCAGGGGGAAACCCGCGTAGAAATCGAGGATCTTGGTGCGGAATATGAATTCGTATTTGGCCTGGATCTGGTCGGATTCGGCCTTCTGCATGCGGGTCTTGGCGTCGTTGTAGTCGAAGGTCGTCGAGCGGCCCGCAGCGTATTTCTCGGCTTCGTACCTGAAGGCGACCTGTGCGGAATTGAGCGCTTTTTCCGCCGAACGGTATTTCAACAGGGCGGCATCGGCCTGGTAGTAGGCCGTTTCGATCTCTTTTTGCAGGGTCTGCTCGGCTTCGGTCAGGACGAGCTGCTGGCTCCGTACGCCCAGTTTGGCCGTTCGCACGCTGTTGCGGGTCGCCATGCGGTTGAAGATGGGGATGTTGATCGCCACCCCTACGTATTCGGTGCTGTTGTTGCGGAACTGGCGTCCGAAAGCGGGATTTACCGCACCCGTAGCGAACGAGTGATAGACGTTGGTGCCGTATCTTCCTGTCAGCGTGATCTGGGGGTAGTAAGCCGCACGGGACATCCGCACCGCCCGGAGAGCCTGCTCGAGGCGGAAGCGCTCGGCCTGTATGCGGGGACGGTTGTCCAGGGCGTAGGAGAGCACTTCGGCCGGGTTACGCAGGTGACGCATCGACTCCACGGTGAGGCTGTCGAAAGTCGGGGCGACTATGTCGAATCCTTCGGCACTCGTCCGGTTCAGGGCCTGGCTCAGGGCCAGCAGGGAGAGTGAGAGGTCGTTGCGGCTTTGGGTTAGTTTGTATTCGTCGGCCGCCAGCAGGGCTTCGTTTTCGTAAAGCACCGACTCGGCGACTTTGCCCGTTCGTACCTGCTCCCGGCTGCGTTCCACCTGTTGTGTGCTCAAGGCGAGCGCTTGCTCTGCAACATTAACCAACTCCTTTGCGACCAGCACGTCGAGGTAATACGACATAATATTGACCGATACGTCTTCACGGATCCGGTCCAGGTCCTGGACAGCGGCTTTCAGGCTCAGCTTGCCTGCTGCGATTTCGTGGTTGATGCGTCCGCCCATGAAGAGCGGCAGCGAGGCCGAAACGCCGAGCGAACCCGACACCTGGTTGTTGTCGGCGTAGGTGTTGTTGCTGATGAGGCTTCGTCCGAAGCTGAAGTTCGTACCGAGGTTGGCACCGAGGTCGGGCAGGCGGCTGTGGCGCGAGGTGTTGAGTTCGACGGAGCGCTGTTCGACTTGCAGCGCCTGTTGCTGGATCTGTATGTTATGTTCGTGGGCGTATCGGATGCAGTCGTCCAGGCTCCAAGGGCCTGCTTCGGGTGTCGGAGTCGGAATTTGGGCCTGCGCCGTGCTGCCCGCGAGCAGCAGTGCGATGAAAAGAGTTCCGAATTTCATGGTGGCAGGGATTTAGATGGACTGTTGTTGGAGGTTGCGGACTTTGTCCGTTTCGGTGACGCCGGATACGATTTCGATGTTCACGCCGTCCGACAGACCGAGCGTTACGTCCCGTTTCTCGAAGGTTTGTTCGGGGCTCTCCTCAGGACTGGTGAGGATATAGACGCAGGGCTTGCCCTCTTCGAACTGGATGGTGCTTTCGGGCAGTGTGAGAACACCTTCGCGGCTGTCGGTCACGATGCTGGCATTGGCGCTGTAACCTGCACGGACGAAGACCGATTCCGGGATCTTGGCGGCGGCCTTCACCTCGAACATGATGATTCCGTTCACATCGGCGGCTTTGGGCGAAATGTACTCCAGCGTGGCTTGCAGCACGGTACCCTGCATGGCGCCGATGGTCAGTACGACGGGCATGCCGGCGTGCAGGCGGCCGATGTCGGTTTCATCGACATTGCCCCGGAAGAGCATGTCGCCCATGTCGGCGACCGTGGCGATCGTGGTGCCGTCGTTGAAGGTGTTGGCCTGGATCACCGAGTTGCCGACCTTGATCGGTACGTCGAGGATCATACCCGTGATGGTGGAGCGTATCTGGGTGTTGCTTAAATCTTTGTATCGGTTGGTAATACCGGTTTTGACGATTTCCAGGTTGTCTTCGGCATTCTGGAACTCCTCTTCGGCCTGGCGCAGGGTGGTCTGCCCCTTCTCGAACTCCTCCTGCGATACCACGCCTTTGGCATAGAGGGCTTCGGTGCGTTCGAACTCCTTGCGGGTCTGGTCGAGCGAGAGCCGGGCCACCGTCACGCGGGATTCGGCGGCATTGAGGGTTCCCATTTCGGGAATGACCTTCACCGTAGCGATGACGTCGCCCTGTTTTACACGGTCGCCGGCCTTGCAGAGCACCTCGGAAATGATACCCGAGATCTGGGGCTTGATGAGCACCTCGTCGCGGGGTTCGACCTTGCCCGAGGCGATGACGTACTGACGGATCGTGTCATGCACGGGGGTTGCGAGGGTGTAAACCACCTTTACGGGGCGGGTTTTGTTCCAGAGGAAGACGAACGTGCCGACGAGCAGTGCGAGGAACAGGATGCCCAGGAAAATCTTCAGAAACTTTTTCATATTATGTCGGTTTTTTGCGTTTGTTGCGAGTTTCGGGGTTTATTCTTCGCGGATCGCGTCTACGGCTTTGATCCGCAGTGCCCGGGTCGCAGGGATGATGCCTGCCAGCAGGCTGCCCAGGACGAGGATCCCCAGCGCGAGCATTCCCATACCGAAGGAGATCTGCCATGAAATATCGGGCAGGTGTTGGTCCATCTGGGCGGCCCGCGCGTAGAAACTGTCGGCGATGGAGAGAACGCCTACGCCCGCACCGAAACCGAAGATGCCCGCGATGAAAGTGAGGATGAAGCTCTCGGAGAGGATTTGCGAAAGGATCGTCAGGGGCGAAGCGCCGATGGCGCGGCGGATGCCGATCTCCTGCGTGCGTTCGCGTACCAGTACCAGCATGATGTTGCTGATGCCCACGATGCCCGCGAGCAGCGTGCCCAGACCTACGATCCACGTAAGCAGGGAGATGCCTCGGAAGAG
>ULSU01017663.1_pt1 | contig 10413 bp, 7 predicted proteins | sample 1956941 | NCBI WGS metagenome assembly ULSU01 (sample SAMEA4835715, study PRJEB28245) | human gut metagenome | biome: gut microbiome; material: fecal sample | place: Denmark | collected 2008
GTATTAATCCTTTTGATATTTTAGCTGAATCAGAATTAAAATCCAAATAAATATGAAACGTTGTTTTTGCTCTATTTTTGTATTTTGCGTATACGTTGGAAGTTTTTATGCGCAGTCATATTATATGAATGAAGTTGCTGAAGATGCAGGTTATCAAAATGATGGTAATTCATTCTTATCTATCATAGGCCTTATTATATTTATTTTACTACTTATACTTTTTGTACCATTGATTATAAGAAATAAAATAGATGATTATAAATTCGATAAAAAGTATAAGAATAGGGAGTATATCCTAACAGAAGAAGCCAAACATATACTTAGCTTAGGACTGCAGAATAAAGTTTATTTTGAATACTATCAAAATAATGCTTGGAAAAATTGGTTTATTCGAGGGTATATTGATGGAGTAGGAAAGCGTATTCCAGGATTATGTTCAACACAAGAACTATTAGAACATAATTGGGAAGCGCCAGCTAAAAGACATATAGATAGTGTAAGAGTGGAATTAATCGGTGGTAATAGAGATATGTCTTTATCTGCTTATAAAGCTGGATATAACGAAGGCTTAAAAAGAAGAGAGTTGAAAGGAGATATAGAATTATAACAATACGAAACATTGCTTTAGTATCGTTTATTTTGAAAGTACATGATATTCGAGTAAATCGAATCTTAAATAATATAAAAACACCCAATTTTACATTCTTGGGTGTAAAATCGGGTGTACATTTTGTAATTTGCTGATTTTCAGCGTTTATTGCGGAGAGACAGGGATTCGAACCCCGGGTACCTCGCAGTACAACGGTTTTCAAGACCGCCGCAATCGACCACTCTGCCACCTCTCCAAGACTTCTTTTCAAAAGTACTTTCTGTTGAAAGCGCTGCAAAGGTACGACTTTATTTTAAATAAGCAAATAGTTTACCAGTTTTTTTGCTATAAAATTTTCAAATCGTATTTTTGCATACGAATAATAAACGAAAGAAATAAATCATGATATACCCTCAGAATTTCGAACAGAAAATAGGTTTCGATTCCATCCGTCATTTACTAAAAGAGAAATGTCTCAGCACATTAGGTCAAGAAAGAGTAGATGAAATGAACTTCTCAGAATCCTTTAAGGATATTAATGAATGGCTGGAACAGGTGATGGAATTCATACGCATCATACAAGAGGAAGACAGTTTTCCCGACCAATATTTTTTTGATGTACGCCCATCACTAAAACGTATCCGCGTAGAAGGTATGTATTTGGATGAGCAAGAACTGTTTGATTTACGCCGTTCTTTAGAAACAATTCGTGATATCATCCATTTTCTGACACTGACCTCGAATGACGAAGAACAAGAAAAAGAAAACTCCCCCTACCCTGCCCTACAAAAACTGGCAGGAGATATTATCGTGTTTCCTCAACTCATTACGCGTATAAACAACATCTTAGACAAATTCGGAAAAATCAAAGACAACGCTTCTTCCGAATTATTACGCATCCGCAGAGAGTTGGCCTCGACAGCCGGAAGCATATCACGCAGTTTGAATGCAATTCTACGCAACGCTCAAGCAGAAGGTTATGTTGATAAAGATGTAACTCCTACCATGCGTGACGGAAGACTCGTCATCCCTGTCGCACCGGGATTAAAACGGAAAATCAAGGGAATTGTACACGATGAATCATCCACCGGCAAAACAGTTTTCATAGAACCGGCCGAAGTAGTGGAAGCAAACAATAGAATACGGGAATTGGAAGGAGAAGAACGCCGGGAAATCATCCGTATCCTGACAGATTTCTCTATCATAGTCCGTCCACAGGTCCCCGCCATCCTCCAGTCATACGAGTTTTTGGCAGAAATTGATTTCATCCGTGCCAAAGCCCATTTTTCCATTCAGACGAACGCCACCAAACCATCATTGGAAGACAAACAGATTTTGGATTGGACCATGGCCATACACCCACTATTACAACTCTCGCTGGCCAAGCATAATAAAAAGGTTGTTCCTCTAGATATAGAACTAACTCAAAATCAACGTATCCTAATTATATCCGGACCGAATGCCGGAGGTAAATCCGTTTGTCTGAAGACTGTGGGATTACTACAATATATGTTACAATGTGGTATGCCGGTTCCGATGCATGAACGTAGCCATGCCGGATTATTCGGCAGTATCTTTATAGACATAGGTGACGAACAAAGTATCGAAGACGATCTGAGTACCTACTCCTCACACCTTACCAACATGAAAACAATGATGAAAAGCTGTAACGAACGCAGCCTTATCCTCATTGATGAATTCGGCGGAGGTACAGAACCACAAATTGGAGGAGCCATAGCTGAAGCTGTGTTGAAACGTTTCAATGAAAAGGGCACATTCGGCGTTATCACCACTCATTATCAAAATTTGAAACATTTTGCCGAAGATCACGAAGGAGTGGTTAATGGTGCCATGTTATATGACAGGCATTTAATGCAAGCTTTATTCCAATTACAAATAGGAAATCCGGGAAGTTCATTTGCAGTAGAAATAGCTAGGAAAATAGGTTTACCGGAAGAAGTTATAGCCGACGCATCCGAAATTGTAGGGAGTGAATATATCAATGCTGATAAATATCTACAAGATATCGTACGTGACAAACGTTATTGGGAAACTAAGCGTCAGAACATCCGCAAACGAGAAAAACAGATGGAAGAAACCATCGCCAAATACGAAGAAGAACTACAGGAACTGGAGAAAAGTCGTAAAGAGATTTTGCGAAAGGCCAAAGAAGATGCGGAAAAATTGATACAGGAATCAAATGCCCGAATTGAAAATACCATCCGTATCATCAAGGAAGCACAAGCCGACAAAGAACGTACACAATCGGCACGTCAGGAACTGACTGATTTTAAAAATCAGATAGAAGATATCGAGAAAAAGAACAAGGAAGATGAAATCATCCGGAAAATGGAAAAACTCCGTGAAAAACAAGAGCGGAAAAAAAACAAAAAGGATAAAGCCAAGACGGAATCTTCCCAACTGTCAATGCCCAAAGAACAGCCTATCACTGTAGGTAGCACTGTAAAGATCAAAGGTCAATCCAGTGTCGGAGAAGTACTAGGAATTAATGGCAAAAATGCAATAGTTATGTTCGGAATGATAAAAACCAATGTAAAACTGGATAAGCTGGAACGTAGCACACCAATACAGCCCACCCAGAAAACAATGGTAAAAAGTACCTTCGTCAGCAGTGAAACACAAGATCGGGTATATGAAAAGAAACTAAATTTCAAACAAGATATTGATGTACGCGGTATGCGTGGCGATGAAGCGATACAGGCAGTAACTTATTTTATCGATGATGCCATACTATTGGGAATAGACCGTGTACGTATCCTTCACGGAACAGGTACAGGCATACTGCGCACCCTGATTCGCAGCTATTTGGGAAGTGTTCCAGGAGTAGCACACTATCAAGACGAACACGTACAATTTGGTGGGGCAGGTATTACTGTAGTAGACTTAAAATAATATTTTAATAGAATAAGAGGCTGTTTTTAATTAATTTTCTCTATATTCGCACTAAAATTAGAGAAAATTAAAAGCAAAGGTGGCAGCGGGAACTTCTCATACAACTATAAGTATTAAGCTTAATGAGCAAGGGTTTCATGATATTTTCAATAAATATTATGTAACTCTATGCTTATTTGCCAATCAATATACAGAAAACCAAGAAACTTCAGCAGATATTGTACAAGATTCATTTGCCAAACTATGGCAAATAAGAGAAGATTTTTTTTATCTGCATCAGGTAAAAGCATTTTTATATACAGCTGTACGCAATAAAGCACTCAACGAACTGGAGCATTCAAAAGTAGTATATGAATACGCTCAAAATGTCATCGAAAAGAAAAAGGATTCCTTTTTTCACGATGCAATCGTTGAAGAGGAAACTTATCGTATCGTTTCTGAAGCCATAAATAAATTACCTGACCAAATGAAAGCCATTATGCAACTATCTCTGGAAGGGAAAAAAACGCAGAAATAGCAGACAGACTAAACATATCTACAGAAACAGTCCATACATTAAAGAAAATAGCCTACAAGAAACTCAGAGAGAATTTGAAAGACTACTATTACTTCCTCTTGTTCTTTATATAAAAAGACATTAATTTGTTTTTTTTCAAAAAAAGTCGTTTTATTATTCACCCGAATTTCAAACAGACCTGTTTTATTATAAAAGAGATAAAAAACAGGTCAAAATATGATAAAACAAGATTTCTATATAGCCAACCTCATAGCAAGGTATCTGTCGGAAGAAATAACCCCGGAAGAAACAATAAAACTAACTGCTTGGAGAGAAGAATCTACAGCGCACGAGATTTTATTCAAGAAAATTTGTGATGAAGAAAACCAAAAGCAACATTTCCGGAAAAATACGGCATTCAATCCTTCATCCGGATGGAAAGAAGTGGAAAAGCGAATCAAAAGAAATAATAACAGAAGCAGATATATCAAAATAGTAAGTTATGCCGCAATCATTCTGTTACCTGTCCTTTTTGTAAGTATTTCCATGAAATTCACCTCGCCCGTTTCTCTTTCGGACAAACAGTTCATCGCACAATCCATTCTACCTGGGGAATCCCAAGCTATTCTGACATTGGAGGACGGCCAGACAATCCATATAAATAAAGAAACAGAGAGTCTGCTTGAGAAAATAGACGGAGCCCGAGTCCACATGGACTCTACAATGCTGAATTACCAAGTAACATCAAAAACAGCTAAAAAAAACAAGCCTGTATATAATAAAGTGGAAACTCCACGAGGTGGAGAATATGCTCTATTGTTAAGTGATGGAACAAAAGTGCATCTGAACGCAATGACCAGTCTCCGCTTTCCTGTGACATTTGATAACGGTCCACGCAAAGTGGAACTGGAAGGCGAGGCCTATTTTGAAGTCTGCAAAACAGGGCAACCATTTATAGTATGCACTCAAGGCATGCAAGTAGAAGTGTTGGGAACCACATTCAACATCTCTGCTTATCCACAGGAAGAGTATCAGACAACTTTGGTAAACGGTTCTGTCAAAGTAAATACAGAAACTGGAGAAAGCTGTATTTTAAAGCCTTCCCAGCAAGCTACCATCAGCCTCGGAAACAGCAGCATACAGATACGCATGGTAGATGCCGGATTTTATACCTCATGGATAAAAGGAAAAATTCATTTCAAAGACCAGCGATTGGAAGATATCATGAAAATACTATCACGCTGGTATGACATGGAAGTAATTTTTGCCAATGAGAAAATAAAAGACCTACGCTTTGGATGCAATGTAGATCGGTATTCGGAAATCACTCCATTTGTACGTTTGTTGGAAGAGACTCAAAAAGTACACGTAAAAGTCAATAACAAAACAATCACATTCTATAACTAATAAAAATGATGTATTATGGACAAAAAACACAACTACACCAATCACGGTAAAAGTAGTAAACGTTTGTGGATTACGTTCCTATTTTTCTGTATCATTACCACAGGTTTTATGCAGGCTGCCAACAAAGTGTTTGCACAAGCCACTGTCACAGCCTCATTCAAGAATGCCACGTTGAGTGAAATTCTTTGGGAAATCCAAAGACAAACCGACTTTACTTTTGTATACAGCACCAATGATGTAAAACAAATAAAAGTCCAAAACCTAAATGTAAATAACGAAAAAATAGCCAATGTGCTTGATAAATGTCTTATGAATAGCGGTTTGACCTATTCAGTTCACAACGGCGTTATTGCTATCAAGCAAATTGAAGAAAAAGAGTCTGCTGTTCCTCAACAGAAAACAACATTAACCGGTACAGTACTGGATGAGACGGGAGAACCTATTATTGGAGCGAATATCTTAGTCAAAGGTACTACGAATGGAACTACTACAGATTTGGACGGGCACTTCTCATTAGATGTAGACCGTATACCTGCCACTTTGATTATCTCCTATATAGGTTATGGCAAGCAGGAAATTAAAGCCACTGCCGGAAAGATACTGAAAGTAGTCATGGCTCCTGATAATAATGTTATGGAAGAAGTGGTTGTTACCGGTTATGGTACTTTCAAGAAATCGGCATACGCAGGTTCTGCTTCTACTGTGAAGACAGGAGAATTAAAAGATTTACCCGTAGTTTCATTCTCCAGTTTGCTAGAAGGTAATGCTCCCGGAGTACAAGTCACTTCCAGTTCAGGTCAGCCTGGTGCCTCCACTTCTATCCGTATTCGTGGTATGGGTTCTTTCAATGCAAGCAATTCTCCACTATACGTAATCGATGGTGTTCCCGTCCAATCCGGTTCTGTTGCTGCTACCAGCTCCGACTCCGGATTTGACATAATGTCTACATTAAACAACTCGGATATTGAAAATATTACAGTAATAAAAGATGCTGCAGCAGCCTCCCTTTATGGTTCACGTGCTGCAAATGGAGTTATTTTAATCTCCACCAAGAAAGGAAAAAGCGGAAAAGCACAAATTTCATTAAAAGCAGACTGGGGTAGCAATGATTTCGCAATGGATTATCGCCCAGTTATGGGGGGAGAAGAACGACGTGAATATATTTACAATGGATTGATATTATATCAACAACGTAAACTAGCTGATAAAAATCCTAATATATCAGAGGAAGAGCTAATGTCACAAAGTAAAACTTATGCAGATGGGCAAATCGATAAATATGCTCCAATTCCATGGTGTGGTTTCACAGACTGGAATAAAGAGCTTTTCCAAAAGGGACATCATTCTACCTATGAAGCATCACTAGCCGGTGGCAGCGATAAATTTAAATATTACTCTTCTTTATCATATATGAAGCAGAACGGTATTGTACAAGGTTCCGGTTTGGAACGTGTAACAGGGCGTTTGAACGCAGATTTCAGTGCAACAGACAAATTGACTGTAGGCGCCAAGATACTTTTCTCAAATGTAAATCAGAGTGTTTATGACGAAGGATTCACTTATACATCTCCTTTCTATTCCTCACGTAATTGGGCTACTCCTTCAGATCCGGTCTACAATGAAGATGGCAGTTGGAATCGTAAATTTATTCGTAAAGCCAATGACCGCAACCCCAAATTATCAGCTGAATACGATTATAAACATGAAAAAATGCTACGCGCATTCAATACGCTTTATGCCGAATACGAAATCATAAAAAATCTGAAATTCAAAACAACATTCAGTTATGATTACACTACTGTAAAAGGTGAGAAATGGTATGACCCACGTACTTCCAACGGTGAAGATGAAAATGGAGAAGTAGTAAAACGCATAAGAGAATATAAAAAAATGGTATGGAGTAACACCTTAAGCTATTTAACTACTTTCAACAACATTCATCATTTGGACTTTCTTGCCGGATATGAAATTGATGATACCTACAATGACTATTTATCAGGGGAAGCTTACAATTTTACAACTCCCGACAAACATGCCATTAGTAATGGAATGAAAACAGTATCTGTAGGGGGAAGTGATTCAAGGTACAGACTGGTATCCTATTTAAGCCGTTTGAATTACGATTACAAAAATAAATATTATCTAGGAGCTAGTTTTCGTGTTGATGGCAGTTCACGTTTGCACCGTGACAATCGTTGGGGAACATTTTGGTCTGTATCCGGAGCATGGCGTACTATTGAAGAAGAATTTATGCAACCTGTAAAAGATTGGTTGACAGACTTGCGTATAAGAGCATCATACGGTGTAAACGGTACTCTTCCTTCTGATTATTTCGGCTATATGGGATTAAGCTCCATTAGTGGTGGTTACTTGGAGCAACCCGGTATTCAAATGTCCCAAATTGCAAATCCTAATCTGAAATGGGAAACCAATTATAATATGAATATTGGCTTGGATTTTGGTTTTTGGGATCGTCTGAACTTCACGATTGAATATTATACCCGTACAACTAAAAACTTATTAATGGACTGTCCTGTATCCATGACAACAGGATTTAGTAGTTATTTAATGAATATAGGTGAAGTGAAAAATAAAGGTATTGAATTAACTATTAATTCCACTAATATTAAAATAAAAGACTTTAGCTGGAATACAACTTTCAATTTAGGTCATAACTCCAATAAAGTTGTAAAATTAGATGGCGAACAGACACAAATTGTCAGTGGAACCCAAATACACAAAGTAGGAAGTTCTTATCGTACATTCTATGTACAAGAATTTGCGGGCATCAATCCTGAAACAGGAAATCCTCTATTCTATACCAATGAATTGGATGAGAACGGAAATTATATAAAAGAAATTACCGAGAACTCTAAAAATGCACAATTCATTCCTTATAAACATGCAGAACCAACTGTTAACGGAGGTATCTCTAATTCATTGCGTTATAAATGGCTTGATTTAAATTTCTTATTCTCCTATCAATTCGGAGGATATTCTTATGATACTTGGGCACAAAAGACAGAACATGGCGGTTACGATTCCTATGCAAACATTCCGACTTATTATCGTGATAGCTGGAAAAAGCCAGGTGATCAAACCAATATAGAAGTATATATGCCGGGTAAATCATCTTCTGTATCAATGCATAAAATAACAAGTAGCCGCCGTATCCACAGTACTGATTATTTCCGCTTAAAAAATATCACATTCGGCATTACGTTACCTAAAGAATGGACAAATAAAATCAATATAGGAAATGTTCGTTTTTATGCATCAGCAAGCAATTTATGGACATGGGCGGCCTATGACAATTATGATCCTGAAGCTGTTAGTGCCGGTAGTGCAACTCAAACCACACCGCCTTTAAAAACCGTTACTTTTGGTCTCAACATCAATTTTTAACCACTAAAAAACAACAATATGAGAACATTACATAATTTTTTATCAATAGTCTTATCCATCGGATTGTTTACTTCATGTGGAAACGATTGGTTGGATTTAGAACCGTCCACACAAATTCCAACAGAAACGAGTATCAAATCTCTCTCCGACATTGATTATTCACTAAACGCCATTTATGCGACAATGCGTAATGCCTATGCGTATTCCGGGCGTTTAATCTACTACGGAGATGTAACAGGAGATGACATGCAAGCTGTACAATCAACTTGTAGAACAGCTCACTATTACCAAATGGATTGGTTACCTGCAAATGGACCAAGTACACACTGGTCATATCTTTATTCCATCATTCAAAACTGTAATGTAATTTTAGACGGCATTGACAATATCGAAATTCTTCCAAACGATGAAGATGAGCATATCTTCCGCAATGATTTGGAAGGACAAGCATTAGCAATACGTGGTCTGGCCCTTTTTGACCTTACGCGCTTCTTCGGATATACTTATTTAAAAGATAACGGAGCCTCTTTAGGAGTACCTATCATCACTTCAGCATCAGCCACTGCCGACAGTAAGCCTTCACGTAACACTGTAGCTGAATGTTATGATCAAATAATCAAAGACTTAAAGAATGCGGCTAGTTTAATGATACCCACATATTCATGGTCAGGTACTAGTTTGAATCAAAAAGATTTATCCTTAAATAAGAAAGGTAAAATCAGTAAATGGGCCACATTAACTTTGTTAAGTCGGGCATATCTGTATATGGGGAAGAACAGTGAAGCTTTACAAGCTGCAGAAGAAGCAATAAAAGGATCGGAAGCCAATAAATACCAATTATGGAATACCGAAGAATATCCCACTGTATGGGGTACGGAAGCCTCCGAAGCAAATCCGGGAGAAATTCTCTTCGAAATAGTCAATACTACTACCGAAAGCCCCGGCAATGAAAGTATGGGATATCTAACTTCTCCAAAAGGATATCAAGATATGTGCATTACAGTCAGTTTTTATCACCATCTGTTAGAAACGCCTAATGATGTACGCATTAAGTTATTAGTTAATCAAGACAAAAAAGTAATGTATTTGAATAAGTATCAACCACAACCTGGAGAAAATATTATGGATGCCAATATTCCTATAGTACGTCTTTCCGAAACTTACTTAAATGCAGCCGAAGCAGCCGTGAAAAACGGAGATGCAACAAAAGCTGCAAAATACCTGAAAGCCATCGCACTCCGAGGAAATCCGGACTATACGATGCCCGCAAAGGTTACCCTTGATGATGTTCTAGAAGAACGCAGGAAAGAACTCATTGGTGAAGGGCACCGCATGTTTGACTTATTACGTAATAACTTACGAGTAACTCGTATTAACGAAACAGACGATATGATGAAAGAGGTAGTGCATTTCGCTGACGAAAAAACATCTATGGATTTCGACAGAAACTATTATCGTACAATATTACCTATTCCTCAAAAAGAAATTAATGCTAATTCTAATATTGTACAAACACCAGAATATCTGAAATAATAGTCAACACAAATTGATAAAATCCAAATCAATAAATCCTTCTCTTTAAGTTAGGGAGTATTATCACTCC
>ULSU01031331.1_pt1 | contig 10401 bp, 7 predicted proteins | sample 1956941 | NCBI WGS metagenome assembly ULSU01 (sample SAMEA4835715, study PRJEB28245) | human gut metagenome | biome: gut microbiome; material: fecal sample | place: Denmark | collected 2008
TTAATATATACAAGTAGAGGTTATTCTGCTTAATATTTTAATTGGATAATATAAACAGGAGGTTAGTACAATGAAAAAAGTTGTTTCCCTCGCATTGGCTCTTGTGCTGATGCTTGCAGCGTCTATTCCGGTATTTGCCGCACCAAGTCCTACAGGTACATACACTTATGTAGTAGTTGTTATTCCTACCACAGGCGGCAGCGGTGACTATGAGTTCACTACAGGCATTGATGAGGACGGTAACCAGAATGTTCACCTTACTCCAAAGCCAAAGTCCGGTTATTCTTTTGACCATTGGGTAATTGACGGTCCTTACAGAACCGATCAGCCGCTTACAGATGGAAATCTTGATATTATAATCACAGGTGATATTAAGGTAACTCCTTATTACACAATCAACGGTGAGTCACCTACACAGGCTGTAACAACAGATACTTCTGATAAATCACCGCAGACCGGTCCTTCAAGCGCAATGCCGTATATAATAATCGGCTTATCACTTATAGCTGTTGCTGTCAGCGTAACTATTGTTAAGTCTAAGAAATCAAACTAATTTTGCTAATAAAAACAGCTTTCGGTTTTCGAAAGCTGTTTTTTAATGCTTATTATAGTTAAAATTTACAGGAATATTGACGCGGTTGTCAATATTTGTTATAATTATTTGATGTGATTTATTATGAAAAGAAATCGAAATAAAATTCTTATCACAATTCTTGTTATTACAATTATTCTGTTAATTCTGTGTGTAATTTATGTTATGTATCAAATGAATACTCAACACAAAGAGCAGGACGATTACAGCAAACTTGCAAGTTCTGTGGCTCCGAGCATAGCCGAAGAAGTTACTTCCCCGTCAATTGACGAAACTCTTGCCGACAATCCTATTATAGATAATCCTATAGATTTTGAGTCGCTGCAATCTCAAAATGACGAAATCTATTCTTGGATATATATTCCTGATACCAACATAAATTACCCTGTTTGCAGGAGTAACACAAACGATAATTTTTACCTGGATCATGATATTTACGGAAATTACAGCTTTTCAGGCTCTATTTATTCACAGTATTGTAATTCTATATATATGCATGACAGGGTAACCGTACTCTACGGTCACAATATGGCAGACGGAAGTATGTTTGCCGATTTATATAAATTTACAAATACGGATTTTTTCAATGACCATGAGTATTTTTACATCTACAGACCTCAGCACAAACTTACCTACCGTATAGTGTCGGTTTATTCATATGACGACCGACATATAATGAATTCGTTTGATTTTGATGACGACAAGGTTTTTCAGGAATACCTTGATTATATTCAAAATCCCAGATCATTCACAAAAGTTGTAAGAGATAATTCGGAGCTGACAATCAATGACAAAATTGTCACGCTAAGCACCTGCCTTAATTCAGATGACGGACGACTTCTTTTACAGGGGGTGTTAATAAAAGATGAACTCACAAAATAATAACGAAAACAGCAATAATACGGATACTGCCGATAAAGAAACCAAACATTACGATAATATTTACAGCAATTCAAATAAGCAGCCTTCTCAAACAGGCGAAAGCGCGGCAAGTAATGATGAAAAAGAAAATGTGCAATACGCCGACCGTAGTATAAGAGATGATATTAACGACTATAAGTTTGTTAAATCGTATAAAAGCCACGGTCATCATAAACACCATCACCATCATCATTCAAGCAAAGAAAATTCCGATGATGTATTATTGGTACAAAGCTCACGCCCTGCAAAAGGCAGTTCAAATAAAATAAAGAAAAAAAGTTTGAGTACAGGCAACGAAAAATATTTGCTGGAATACGACGAACTTGTAAAAAGCAATCACCCTGCGATGGGTTCTAAGGAACAGAAAAAAGCAATTAGAGAAAATCAAAAAAACAAGAAAAGGCGTTTTAAAAAATGGCAGAGAGTAATACTCACAATTATCAGTACAATTCTTGCGCTTGTTCTTGTTGTAAGCGGGCTTTTGGTATGTTTTATTTACAACGGCTCTAAAGAATTGCTTGACAATACAAATATAATTTCGGCTCCGTCAAATGTAGTTGTTCAAAACGGCGGTCAATATGTTGTGTATAACGGACAAACATATGAATTTAACAAGAATATGACAAGTATTCTTTGTATGGGCATCGATAAAAGTTCTTTTGACGGTGCAAGCGATATAAAAGGCGAAAACGGTCAAGCCGATGTTCTTATACTTGTTGCTATGGACACCTCGACAGGCGAAACTAAGCTTATTAATATATCAAGAGATACAATGACCGATGTTGCGGTATATTCTGCAAGCGGTTATTATGTAGAAACTGTAAAAGAACAGATTTGTCTTTCATACGCTTACGGCGACGGCAAGGAGTCAAGTTGCGCAAATACGGTTACCGCCGTTGAAAGACTTTTCTACAACATTCCGATTAATTCATACTTTGCGCTTGACCTTGACGGTATATCAGCTCTTAATGATGCCGTAGGCGGAGTTGATGTTGTTTCTCCCGAAACCATAGGCGATTTTAAAGAGGGTGAAAGCTACCATCTTGAAGGTCAGAATGCAGAAACTTTTGTTCGTTCAAGAGATATGGAAAGCGTAGACGCAAACAGCAAGCGTATGCAAAGACAGCAGGTATATCTTGATTCATTTATGAATACGGTTCTTGCGCAGACTAAAAATGACATTACAACACCTGTAAGCCTGTTTAATGCCTCTGCCCCATACTCATGCACAAACCTGAACCCGTCAAAAATTTGCTATTTATCACAGAATATGCTTAGCCACAACGGTATGAATATGACAATGGTTTCAGTACCGGGTGAGCTAAAAAAAGGTGAAGTTTATACCGAGTTTTATGTAAATGAAGACGAGCTTTATAAACTGATTCTTGATACTTATTACAAACCGTATAACGGATAAAGCGAAAGCTGAAGTCGATATAAAAACGACTTCAGCTTTTTATTTTGAATTGCGTTCTGTCATTCCAACAAAACCCGTAAAACAAATCCCTCATCACGGAAAAATGTGGAAAATAGTTGTGGGCTTTACCCACACCCACGACCTTTTCAAAGGTAAACCAAACTTTTATAATTGCTTTTCAAATTTATTCCGCTAAGCAAAAATTATAAATCAACACAAAAGCTCCCAATACAAAAATCGGGAGTTTTTAGTTACAGTTATGTATTAAAGTTATTCCTTAGTTTCTGTTTCTGCAGGAATATCGCTTGTACAGTGTGGGCATTTTGTAGCCTTGATTGAAATTTCGCTCTGACAGAACGGGCAAATCTTTGTTGTGGGTTCTGCCGGTTCTTCTTGCTTTTTGCCGATTGCCATAATCTTATTTACTAATTTAACAATAAGGAAAATGACAAATGCCATTATAATAAAGTTAATAACCGCTGTTAAGAACTTACCGTATCCAATCGAAACATCGCCTATTGTAAGCGCATACTGGTCAAAATTCATTCCGCCGAACAAACCGAGAATCGGTGAAATGATATCCGAAGTAAGTGAAGTTACAATTGCCTGAAAAGCAGCACCGATAATAACACCGACTGCAAGGTCAAGCACATTGCCTCTCATAATAAATGTTTTAAACTCGCCAAAAAACTTTTTCATTTCCTAAACTCCTCTGTTAAGATATTTTTAGCAGTTGCCATAACCGCAAAAATACAGAATAATGCAGGACAAACACTTTCCCACTAATAATAGTGGGAAAGTGTTTTTGATTAAGTTAATAAACTGAATTATAAAACAGCCTTATGGAATTTCTTTTTGCCTTTTTTAATTACAACATAGCCTTTTTCAAAAGCAGACTTAGGAACATTTGCATATACATCTGTTACCTTTTCATCATCAACGGCAACACCGCCCTGCTGAATAAGGCGTCTGCCCTCACCCTTTGACGGAATAAGCGCACACTTTGTAAGAAGATCAAGAATTGCGATACCGTCATCTGTAAAGTCAGCGTCCGTAAGCTCTGTAGAAGGCATATTGTCTGTATTTGCACCGCTGCCAAACAAAGCTCTTGCAGCCTCCTGTGCCTTGTCTGCCTCTTCCTTGCCGTGAATAAGATTTGTTACCTCATATGCAAGAATCTCCTTAGCCTTGTTAAGATTACTGCCCTCAAGTTTAGCAAGCTCATCAATCTGCTCAAGCGGTAAAAATGTAAGCATCTTTAAGCACTTGATTACATCTTCGTCGGCTACATTTCTCCAATACTGGTAAAAATCGTAAGGACTTGTCTTTTCCGCTGAAAGCCATACAGCACCGGACTGGGTTTTGCCCATCTTTTTACCCTCGGAATTAAGGAGAAGATTAATAGTCATAGCGTATGCGTCCTTACCGAGTTTTCTTCTGATAAGCTCTGTACCGCCGAGCATATTGCTCCACTGGTCGTCACCGCCGAACTGCATATTACAACCGTACTTCTTATAGAGAGCATAGAAATCGTAACTCTGCATAATCATATAGTTAAACTCAAGGAAACTTAATCCCTTTTCCATTCTCTGCTTGTAGCACTCTGCTCTTAACATATTATTTACAGAGAAACAAGCACCGACTTCACGCAAAACATCAACATAGTTGAGGTCGAGCAGCCAATCGGCATTGTTTACCATAAGCGCCTTACCGTCTGAAAAGTCGATAAAACGCTCCATTTGCTTTTTAAAGCAATCAACATTGTGCTGTATAGTTTCTGTAGTCATCATCTGACGCATATCTGTTCTGCCTGACGGGTCACCGATCATAGCTGTACCGCCGCCGATAAGAGCAATCGGCTTGTTGCCTGCCATCTGTAAGCGTTTCATAAGACAAAGTGCCATAAAGTGACCTACATGTAAACTGTCAGCAGTAGGGTCAAAACCGATATAAAATACAGCTTTACCATTGTTGACAAGCTCTTTGATTTCTTCTTCATCTGTAACCTGAGCGATAAGACCTCTGGCTACTAATTCCTCATAAACTCCCATTTTATTATAAAATCCTTTCTGATTTTGTTTTCATTTGTTAATTATAAATCAAAATTTACAATTGGTCAATACCTAAACTTACATATAAGAACAGGGCTTTGACGGTTTACATTTACAGTTAATTTATTTCTTTTTTCTTCTGTATTTTGCAAACTTATCTTTTGTCTGTTTTCCGTTCCTGTTACGGGAATTGTTTTTATTTGAATTGTAAGAAGATTTCTGACCTTTATTATTTCCCTTATAATTATTTTGATTACTCATTGGCTGAACAAGACATTTTGAATCATAACCTATCAAATCTTTTCTGCCTGCTTTTATAAGTGCTTTAATTACTTTCTGTTTGTTTTCGGGAATAAAGTATTGCAAAAGCGCTCTTTGCATTGACTTTTCTTCCTCTGTTTTCGGTACATAAACCTCTTTCATTGTATAAGGGTCTATGCCTGTATAAAACATACAGGTTGAAATTGTACCCGGAGTCGGATAAAAGTCCTGCACCTGCTTTGGATGTATATTCTCCCTCTTACAGAACAGCGCAAGTTCCACCGCATCTTTCAAAGTAGAACCCGGATGCGAACTCATAAGGTACGGCACTATGTATTGGTCTTTACTCATACGACCTGTCAGTTTATAGAATTTATCGCAAAACTTTTTATAAGTTTCTATGTGCGGTTTACCCATTCTGTCAAGAACTGCAGCCGAGCAATGCTCCGGCGCAACTCTTAACTGACCGCTTATATGATACTTTACAAGCTCTTCAAAAAATTCGTCACTCTGATCTTCCATAAGATAATCAAAACGAATACCGCTGCGAATAAATACTTTTTTAATGCCGTCAAGTTTTCTCAATTCTCGCAAAATATCAAGATACTCCGTATGCGACACCTGCATATTAGGGCAAGGAGTCGGAGCAAGACACTTTCTGCTTTTACAAAGTCCCGCCTTTTTCTGTTTTTCGCAGGACGGCAGACGGAAGTTGGCTGTAGGGCCGCCCACATCACTTATATATCCTTTAAATCTCTTATCGTTAAGAAAAGCCTTTGCCTCGTCAATAACGCTCTGTTTACTTCTTACCGTTACCGCTCTTCCCTGATGAAACGCAAGCGAACAGAAATTGCAAGCGCCAAAACAGCCACGGTTATGCGTAATTGAGAAAAGTACCTCCTGAATACCCGGTACACCGCCGAGTTTTTCGTAACACTGCGGATACCATCTTTCATACGGTAACGAATACACATAATCAAGCTGTTTTGTGTCAAGCGGCTGCATAGGCGGATTCTGAATTAAAATAAAGTTGCCGTGGCGCTGAATAAGAGTTTTGCCTCTTACCGCATCTGCCTCTTCAAGCTCTTTTCTGGCAGCAATTGCATAGTCCTTTTTGCTCTCACAAACCCTTTCGTAACTCGGCAGTTCCACAACGGTTTTCGGAACATAATCGCTTGTCTTTACAGCGTAGCAAATACCACGGATGTCATACAAAGCCTCTACGGGATAACCCTCCGACAAGCGCTTTGCCATTTCAATAGTTTGCAGCTCGCCCATTCCGTAAGAAATAATATCTGCTTTACTGTCAAAAAGTACAGACGGCATTACGGTGTTTTTCCAATAATCATAATGAGCAAATCTTCTTAGCGAGGCTTCAAGTCCGCCGATAATTATTACCGAATCGGGATAAAGTCTGCGGATTATATTTGAATAAACAGTTACAGCTCTGTCAGGACGCTTGCCGTTTTTACCGCCTGCCGTATAAGCGTCATCACTTCGCTTACGCTTTGCAACGGTATAATGTGCAACCATACTGTCTATATTGCCTGCCGTAACAAAAAATCCGAGCCTCGGTTTGCCAAACTGTAAAAAGTCGGCGTCATTTTTCCAATCAGGCTGAGAAAGGACTGCAACCTTATAGCCACAATCCTCAAGCACTCTTGTAATTATGGCAGCACCAAAAGACGGGTGGTCAACATAACTGTCGCCCATTACATATACAAAGTCAACTTCGTCCCATCCACGGGCTTTAACCTCTTTTATATTCATCGGTAAAAATGCCATAATATCACCTATATAATTTATTCATCGTCACTGCCCATAATATTACGGTGTTCAAGCCATTCATTATAGGTCATAAGTACATCTCTCGGTTTTGAACCCTGGTGAGGGCCTACAACACCCATCTGCTCCATATCGTCTATCATTCTGCCGGCTCTTGCATAGCCTACCTTGAGTCTGCGCTGAAGAAGTGAAGTAGATGCCTGTCCTGCTTCAATTACGCATTTAATTGCGTCTTCCATTTTTGAGTCAATTTCAATATCATCGCCGCCTCTGTCATCGCCCTTTTTACCCTGAGTAATTTCTTCTGCGGCAATTCTCTTGATTTTTTCTTCAATCTCCGCATTATATTGAGCGGAAGAAGATTTTTTAATATAATTTGTTACACCCTCAATTTCCTCATCGGAAGCATAGCAACCCTGCACACGCATTGGTTTTGGCGCACCTACAGGCAAGAAAAGCATATCGCCTCTGCCTATGAGTTTTTCCGCACCGCTGAAATCAAGGATAGTTCTTGAATCAATATTTGAACTTACTTTAAGCGCAATACGGCTTGGAATATTTGCCTTGATAAGACCTGTAATTACATTTACCGTAGGTCGTTGCGTTGCAACAAGCAAATGCATACCTGCGGCTCTTGCTTTTTGAGCAAGTCGGGCAATGTACTCTTCCACCTCACTCGGAGCTGCCATCATAAGGTCGGCAAGCTCATCAATTGCAATTACAATTCTCGGCATTTTTTCCTTTGGTACGGGTAAACCGTTTCTCTCAAGTACAGGCTGAACAAGCTCGCCGTCTTCATTTTCTACAGGCGGATTTTCTGCCATATACTTAAGATTTTCTTCTATAAGCTCATTGTATGCGTCAATATTTTTACAGTAGTATTCCGAAAGAATCTTATATCTCTGCTCCATTTCGGAAACCGCCCATCCAAGTGCACCCGCCGCTTTCTTAGCGTCGGTTACTACAGGAATAAGCAAATGCGGAATACTTCTGTACTTTGTAAATTCAACCATTTTTGGGTCAACAAGCAAAAGTTTTACTTCGTCGGGTGTAGCTTTGTAAAGGATACTCATAAGAATTGAGTTTACACAAACAGATTTACCCGAACCAGTTGTACCTGCAATAAGCAAGTGAGTAAGTTTTGACAGGTCGGTAACCACAATTTCACCCGAAATATCTTTACCGAGTACGCAGGTAAGTTTGCTCTTTCCTCTTCTGAATTCATCGGAGTCAATCAACTCACGCATAGTAACCATACTTACAACCTTGTTCGGTACTTCAATACCGACTGCGGCTTTGCCCGGAATAGGAGCTTCGATTCTTACTCCGTTTGCGGCAAGGTTAAGTGCAATATCGTCTGAAAGGTTTGTAATCTTGCTTATCTTTACACCCGGAGCAGGTGAAAGTTCATATCTTGTAACAGACGGACCACGGCAAATATTTACTATAGATGCTTTTACATTAAAGCTGTCAAGCGTATCAATGAGTTTTTTCGCATTGTTATGCATTTCTTCCGCAGCATTTTTATCGTTATTGTTTTCTGAAAGACTTAACAGCTGAATAGGTGGAAAATGATACTCGGGCTTTTCTTCTTTTTCTCTGATTTCAACAGGAGAATAGCTTGCATTTTCAAGTTCTTCTTCAAAGCTGTTTTCTTCGTATGACGGAACCGGCTCGGGTTCTGTTTCTGCTTTATGATTCTTTTCATCAAAGTTTTTGCTCGCTCTGTTGATTATGTCCATCAAATCGTCAGAAACATTTTCATTTTCGTTATGTTCATTCTGTATTATTTCTTCTTCGTATTCTTCACCGTACACTTCCTTTTCGGGACTTTCATAAAACTGCGGCTCTTCAACTTCATCTGCAACTTTTGACACATCTTTAACATCTGCTTTGTAGTCGCAGTCAACCTCAAGTTTTCTGTTAAGCTTTGTTTTATTATCATCGTGAGTGCTTTCATCAAGAGGAATATCAATGCCGCTCCTCTTGCCTCTGCGTTTTTTCTTTTGAGGAGAAACTATGGTTTTGTCATTCTCTCCGCCTGCAATAAACATCTCACGCTGTGCCTCTTCCGCCTCACGCTCGGCAATGTACTCACGCCTTACCCTTGCTTTTTCTTCGCTCTTGTGCTTTACATATGTAACACCTTGCTCAACCTTTGATGCGGCAGCTTCTGCAATATCATTGATTGAAAGATTTGTAATGCCGAAAATAACGGCAAGCAATACAAGAATACAAATCAATACCGTCGGAACATTTCCGATTAACGATGCCATAGGATAACCAAGCAATCCTCCGATAAAACCGGCGCCGAATGTAAAGTAAGATTCACTTTTGAAAATATCGAGATAAAGTTCGCCTGCACAGGCAAGATAACCTTTTTCCGAATGAGGAGTGCCTGTTGCAACATAAATCAATGCTCCTATCAGCAAAACAATAAGTATGCAGAGTGCTACCTTACTTTTAAAATGCTGTATTTGCTTTTCCTTGTCCGTAATGATTGCCATATACATAAGAAAGACGGGAACAAGAAATGTTGCAAAGCCAAATACTCCAAAAAGTGCGGAACGAACCGTACTCCATAAATTTACGCTCTGAACAAATATTAAAATTACAAAAAACAGTGATAAAGCACCAAGGATAATTGCTCTTATCCTTGGTGTCAGCAAAGGTTGTGATTCAGGTATCGGTTGACTTTTTTTAGTGCTTTTTGCTTTTGAGGAGGTTGATTTACCTGAAGCTTTCTTTTTTGTTGTCTTTTTCTGGGTTGCCAATTTATACTACCTCCGCTAAAAGCATTATTGAATCATTGCACCGGTAAAGACATTTGCTCCTGTGTTCATTTCAATGCAGGAAATAACAAGGAATACTATACCTACAAGTGCAGTATATACTACGAAAATTATCATTTTGTCGGTCTTTAAGAACCATTTGAAAATAAGAATTGCAAAGTAGCCTACAATTGCAGAAACTACCATACCAACTATAATTACCACAGGGTCAATTGATATGCCCTCCAGACTTTTTATTGCGTCAACACCCTCAAGAAGAGCTGCCGCAAGTATTGACGGAACACCGAGAACAAATGTGTAGTCAAGCGCTTTCTGCTTGTTTATGCCTCTCATCTCACCGACTGCAAGAGTTGAACCCGAACGGGAAATACCGGGGAAAATTGCAGCAACAAACTGCATAAGACCTACGCATACAGCGTCAAGAACATTAAAGCTCTCTTTGCCTGCCGAATTTTCGCTGTGCTTTACATTTTTTAAATGCTTAAAACCTGCGTTTGAACCGATAGTTCTCTTGTTGCAGATAATACCGACAGTAAGCAAAATACTTGTAATCATCAAAGAAATCGAAACCACAATCAAGTA
>ULSU01063929.1_pt1 | contig 10398 bp, 9 predicted proteins | sample 1956941 | NCBI WGS metagenome assembly ULSU01 (sample SAMEA4835715, study PRJEB28245) | human gut metagenome | biome: gut microbiome; material: fecal sample | place: Denmark | collected 2008
TATAGAGCGCGACTTTCAGCGGTTTTTTCATCGAAAAACTCCTTTCGGGGAGAAATATAATAGTCTCATTTTGCCACAAAGCGGGCGGGAAAGCAAGGCAAAAAGAAGTTGACGCGCCGCGGCAAAATGGCTATACTGAAAATGCCTAACTATTGCCCTGCGAAAGCCGGCAGTCACCCATTTCCCGCAAAAGCCATACGATGGAAAAGTAATGTGCTTGCGGGAGGGAACATGATGTGTGAGCTGTTGGTAGAGGGCGGGGAGCGCCTGTACGGAGAACTCACGATACAAGGCTCAAAAAACAGTGTGCTGCCGATTTTGGCGGCGACGCTTTTGTGCGCGGACACCTGCGTGATCGAAAATTGCCCGAAGCTGCGGGACGTGGATGCGTCCGTTGCCATTCTGCGGCACTTGGGCTGCTGCACGCACTGGGAGGACAGTGCACTCGTGGTGGACACAGCGCGCATGGACCGCGCGGTCGTGCCCGACGCACTGATGCGAGAGATGCGCTCGTCGGTCATCTTTCTCGGCGCGATTCTGGCGCGCTGCAAGGAAGCGACGATCTGTTATCCCGGCGGCTGCGAGCTGGGGCCGCGTCCCATTGACCTGCACTTAAGCGCCCTGAGCGCCCTGGGGGCAGAGATCAGGGAGACGGGCGGCGAGCTCAAGTGCCGCGGCGGAACGCTTCTCGGGAGCGATGTGTACTTACCCATGCCGAGCGTGGGCGCGACGGAAAACGCGCTCCTCTGCGCCTGCGGCGCAGACGGCGTGACGACGATCTACAACGCCGCGCGCGAGCCGGAGATCGTCGATCTACAGAACTTTATCAACGCGATGGGCGGCAACGTCCGCGGCGCGGGGGGCTCGATCATCACGGTCGAGGGCAGACGCGCGCTGCACGGCGGGAAATACCGCATCATCGCCGACCGCATCGTGGGCGCGACGTATCTCTGCGCCGCGGCCTGCTGTGGGGGAGAGGTGCGCCTTCGCGGCGTCGACCCGCGGCCGCTTTCGACTGTGTCCGGCGCGCTGAGCGAGGCGGGCTGCACGGTCAAAAGCGGGGAGGACGATGTTTTCCTCCAAAGTGATGGCAGTCTCAGATCCATCCGCCCTGTGCGCACGGCGCCCTATCCGGGCTTTCCAACGGACGCGCAGCCGGTGCTGATGGCGGCGCTTTTGAAAAGCGCGGGCAGCACCGTTTTTGTAGAGAATATTTTTGAAAACCGTTACCGCCATGTCGACGAGCTGGCGCGCATGGGCGCGGAGGTGCGCGTCGCGGGACGCGTGGCCGTCGTCACGGGACGCGAGCACCTGCACGGCGCGCGCGTCAAGTGCACCGACCTTCGTGCGGGCGCGGCGCTTGTGATTGCGGGCCTGCAGGCCGACGGACTCACGCGCATTTCGCGCATCGAGCACATCGACCGCGGCTATGAGAGCATCGAGCGCGACCTTGGCGTGCTGGGCGCGCATGTGCGGCGGGAGACGGGTACATAAGCAAACGAAGAAAAAAGGCAGGAAAACTATGGCGTCAAAGCGAAGAAACAGACGGCGCAGGCGGGGAAGAGCCTCTTTCCCGCTGAGACTTTTGTGCCTCGCGGTCGTGATCGCCGCATTTCTCGGCGCGCTGACGATGTTCTTCCGCATCGATATGATCGTGGTGGAGGGCAACGAGCGCTATACCGAGGAGCAGATCATCGAGGCTGCGGGCGTGCAGAAGGAGCAGAACCTTGTGCTGCTGAACAAATATAAGGTCAAACAATCCATTTTCGACACGCTTCCGTATGTGGAGACCGTTGTCATCAACCGCAAATACCCCGACGCGCTCATTCTGACCGTGACGGAGTGCACGGCCTCCGCTGCGCTGACGGGCGAAAACGGCACATGGCTCATGAGCGACGAAGGCAAAATTCTGGAGCGCGCGGCGCAGATCCCCGAGGGCTGCGCGCGTGTGACCGGCTGCACGCTCGTCGAGCCCGCGGTCGGCGCGATGGCGGCGTTTGCGGACGAGGATTCGTATAAATTCGAGCGCCTGCTCACGCTGCTGCGCACGGCGGAGGATAAGCAGCTTCTCTCCATGATCGGCGAGATCGACCTGAGCGACGGCACGGCCATCACCTTTACCTATTTGGACCGCTTTACGGTCAAAATGCCCTGGGATGCGGACATTGCCTACAAGCTCGGGAATGTGCGCACGGTGGTGGAGCAGCTTGAAGCCAATCAGACCGGCACGATCAACCTGATGAACGACGGCAGGGCTGACTTCATCCCGGAATAAAGGCGGAAGTTGACGTAAAAAAGTTTCCCCGAAATGGCCGATTGCTATTGACCCCGCGGGAAAACCGTAATACAATGATTAAGATAGCAAATACCTGATATTGTGGCGCTTGCAGCGGCAAGTGCCTTGCCCATACAACAGATTGCAGGAGGAACCGACATGGCATTCGGATTGGAGACCGGTCCTGAAAACGTAGTTAAGATCAAGGTCATCGGCGTTGGCGGCGGCGGCAACAATGTGGTCAACCGCATGGTGCGCACCGGTGCGCGCGGCGTCGACTTTGTCGCGGTGAACACAGATAAGCAGGCGCTCAACGTGTCTGCCGCCACTTATAAAATCCAGATCGGCGAAAAGCTGACGCACGGTCAGGGCGCGGGCTCCGACCCTGAGGTCGGCCGCAAGAGCGCCGAGGAGAGCCGCAACCAGATCGCCAAGGCGCTCGAGGACACCGATATGGTCTTCATCACCGCTGGCATGGGCGGCGGCACCGGCACGGGCGGCGCGCCCATTGTTGCCGAGATCGCGCGCGAGGCGGGCATCCTGACCGTCGGCGTCGTGACGAAGCCCTTCGGTTTTGAAGGCCGCCGCCGCATGACGCAGGCGGAAGCGGGCATCGAAGAGCTCAAGACCAAGGTCGACTCGCTCGTCATCATCCCGAACGAGCGCCTCAAGCACGCGACCGACCAGAAGATCACCTTTGCCAACGCGTTCGAGATCGCGGACGACGTGCTGCGTCAGGCGGTGCAGAGCATCTCTGACCTGATCCGCGACACGGGCTTCATCAACCTCGATTTTGCCGACGTGACCGCCATTATGAAGGATGCAGGCCTTGCCCACATGGGCGTCGGCCGCGCCGCGGGCAAGAACAAGGCCGAGGAGGCCGCGCGCATGGCCATTTCGTCCCCGCTGCTGGAGACCTCCATCAACGGTGCGCACGGTGTGCTCATCAACGTCACGGGCTCGATGGACATCGGCCTCGACGAGGTCGAGCAGGCAGCGTCCCTCGTGCAGGAGGCCGTGCATCCCGACGCGCTCACGATCTTCGGCGCGACGTTCGACGAGACGCTCGACGACGAGATCCGCGTCACCGTCATCGCCACGGGCTTTGACAAGGCGCCCGGCGCGCTGGACTTCAACAAGGATAAGAAGCCTGCCGAGCAGAGCGGCGAGAGCGCCGCTGCCGGTCTTGCGCCGCTCGACTTCGACAAGGAAAAGGCCGAGGAAGAGGCTAAGCACGAGGATGAGCCCGATCCGTTCGACGACATCTTCAAAATTTTCAACCGCGAGCGTTAAATGGAAACAATTCCCAAAATTCCGCAGACTTTGGTCTGCGGAATTTTTTTGTCCGCATTTACAGCGCCATTTCAAAAAGCGATGCCAGCACATCAAAATTTTGCACCTTTTAATTTTGCCCGAAGCGCAGAAAGTAAATGCGCCGGACAGAGAAAAAGAAATGAGAAAGAAAAAATTTCCGGCGTTGGGCAGACGGCTGCGCGCTGCGCGCACAGGGCGCGCCGTCCGCCCGTATTTTTTAAAGGGGTGAGAGAATGGATGGAACGCATCGCACAAAAAAGCGAGCGGCGGCGATCCTGCTGGGATTTTTTGCCGCCGCCGCGATCGCAATGCCGTCTGCGCAGGCGGCAGACCGGACGGTCAGCGAGCTGATCCCCGTCGGACAGACCGTCGGCGTCAAGCTCTTTTCCGATGGCGTGCTCGTCGTCGGCTTTTCCGATGGGGAAAGTCCGGCGAAGGACTGCGGACTCAAGGAGGGCGACGTCATCACCGCCATCTGCGGGCAGAGTCTGGACACCATTGAGGAATTCCGTCAGCTTCTGGCAGAAAACGGCGAGGACGCCGCAGCGCTGACCGTCAAGCGCGGCAGCCGCACGATCGAACTGAGCGCAGAGCCGGAGAAGGATGAGGACGGCGAGTACCGCCTCGGCGCCTGGGTGCGCGACAGTATGGCGGGTATCGGCACGATGACCTTCTTTGATCCGCAGAGCGGCACGTTCGGCGCGCTGGGCCACGGGGTCACGGATGTGGACACGGGGCAGCTCCTGCCGCTCGACCACGGCAGCATCATGGACGCCTCGGTCAAGGCGGTGAAAAAGGGGGAGCGCGCCTCGCCCGGCGAGCTCAAGGGCGACTTTGACCTGACGCGCGACAGCGGAACGCTTTACGCCAACACCGAATGCGGCATTTTCGGCAAGCTCTCGGCAGAGGACGCAGCAAAGATCACCGGCGCGGCGCTGCCGATCGCAAAAAAGGACGAGGTCAAGACCGGCAGGGCGGCGATCCTGGCCACCGTTTCCGGCAATGAAACACGCGAGTATGACATCGAGATCGAAAAAATCTATTCGCCTTCCGGCAGCACGCGAAATCTGCTGCTGCGCGTGACGGATGAGGAGCTTCTTGCACAGACCGGCGGCGTGGTGCAGGGAATGAGCGGCAGCGCGATTTTGCAGGATGGCAAGATCATTGGCGCGGTCACGCACGTCCTGCTGGATGATCCGTCAAGAGGTTATGGTATTTTTATCGAAAATATGCTCTCTGCGGCGGGGCTTTCGAGTGAATAACCTACCCATATAGTAGAAAGATTGTGTTAAGATAGCGTAAAAACAACCAAATTTTCATGCAAAAAGTTAGAAAAAGATGGTTAGATTCGACATAACTCGCTTGAAAACGCTGTCCAAATATGTTAGCTTAAAGCCATGGCAGAACGAAGACGTCACATTTTGCTGCTGAAGCTGGCCGGCTGGGTCGGCGAAAACTTGTGTGAAAAGGACGGGATGACATGGACAAGAGGATCACGGTCGTATTAGCGGACGCAAACGAGGAGTTCCGCACAGCACTGAAACAGGCATTGGAAGCAACGGGTGAGTTCGACGTAGTGGGATGCGCAGCCGACGGACTGGCTGCGGCGCAGGATATAGCGGAGCGAAAGCCGCAGCTTCTTGTGATGGATCTTTTGCTGCCGGGACTTGACGGCTTTGGCGTGCTCGAGCAGGCGGCGAAGGACAAGGTGCAGATGAAGACAGTTGTCGTCTCGGCTCTTTATCGCGATCAGATCGTGTCGCAGGCGATGAGCCGCGGCGTATCGTTCTTCATGCCCAAGCCCTGCGAGCTGACCTCGCTTTTAGACCAGATGCGCCGCGCGGTCAACGAGGGTGAGGAGAGCGAGGACGAGTCGCAGGCGCTTGAGCGCGAGGTCACGGCAGTGATCCACGAGGTCGGCGTGCCCGCGCACATCAAGGGCTATCAGTACGTGCGCGAGGCCATCGTCATCGCCGTGCAGGACATGGATGTCATCAACGCCGTGACGAAAGTGCTTTATCCCGAAGTCGCACGCCGCTACAGCACCACGCTCTCGCGCGTCGAGCGCGCTGTGCGCCATGCGATCGAGGTCGCGTGGGACCGCGGCGACCTTGAGACGCTCCAGCGCTATTTTGGCTACACGGTATCCAACACGAAAGGAAAGCCGACCAACAGCGAGTTTATCGCCATGATCGCGGACCGCATCCGTTTACAACGGAAGATCTATAGGGTGTGAAAAGCGAAAGACGTAAAGAGCCACGGAGAGATACTCCGTGGCTCTTTTAATAAGAGGTTTATGACTTATCACTTGCAGTGAACGCAAATGACAGCTCAGGGTCGGAAAGAATGACGACAGAGAAAGTATCGTCACTGACAAAAGCATATCCAAAAGCCGAGGCGTCAGGATCATCCGAAGCTTTTACATATCCGAAATCAACTTGCAGAGGACAAAATATTGGATCAGATATCGATTAAGGAATACTTTGACCCGTTTACGGGTGAGCAAGTAACCAAGAGCAAATAAAAACAGCCCCACTTGGTGGGGCTGCTCGGGATCATGTGCGGTCGGCAGACCGTTTCACCGCGCCTTTAGGCGCGGCCTGTCTTAAGCCCTTATAGGGCTTGTGCAAGCCACCCGTTTTACGGGTGGTCTTGACTTTTACTTTTTCTGTTTCTTTTTCATGCGGCGCTCAATGTGCTGCAATCCCCACAGGCACAGCCAGGAGGCGGCGCCGAGGAGCAGCGAGCCAAGCGCAAATTGCTTTTTCTTCATGTCGATATCCTCATGTGTCGCTTTCGCGTAAAACAACGTCTGCGGTGAAGCGCTTGCCGTCGCGCTCGACTAAGAGCTTGAGCGTTTCGCCTGCTTCATGGCGGCGGCGGACACGCAGAAGGTCGGTGGACTTTGTCAACGCTTCGCCGTCGGCCGCTACGATAAGGTCACCCTTCTGGATGCCGGCCTCGTCGCCGGGGCCGCCGGGCGTGACGTCCATCACGCGCAGAGCGGTCTCGCCGCTATCTAAAATGACGGGCGCGATCTGTACCGAAATGCCGATCATCACCTCGCCGCGCACCTCGCCGTAGGCGATCAAGTCATTGATCATATAGGCGGTCGAGGCGATGGGAATGGCAAAGCCGAGGCCCTCCACGCTCGTGGTGGAGGACGAGCCCATCTTCATCGTGTTGATACCGACGACCTGACCGTACACGTTGATGAGCGGGCCGCCGGAGTTGCCGTTGTTGAGCGCGGCATTCGTCTGAATGAGCGTCATCGTCACGCCGTCGACGTACACGTCGCGGTTGATGGCGGAGACGATGCCGTCGGTCAGTGTGCCGCGCAGCTCCACGCCGAGCGGGTTGCCGATGGCGTACACCGGATCGCCGACCGTCAGCGCGTCAGAGTCGCCGAATTCCGCGGCGGGAAGGCCGCTGGCCGCGATCTTGATGACGGCGAGGTCCTTTTCTTCGTCGAGCCCCAAAAGGCACGCACGGTAATCCTCACCCGTGTCGAGCACGACGTAGCACTCCGAGCCGCCCGCGATGACGTGGGCGTTCGTGAGGATGTAGCCATCCTCGGTGAAGATGACGCCGGTGCCGACCATGGCGCTGCCGTCGCGGTTGCCGGTGAGCACCGTGACGGTGGAGGGATTGACTTTCTGGTAGATCTCCTGGATCGTCAGCGCCTCGCCGTGGCTTTCGTTGTAGCGGAGCTTGACCTGATCGGTGTTGGGCAGGCGCTTGATGGTCGTTTCGCCATGCTCGCTGTTGTCGTAATAATCCTCGTCATGGCGCTGCTCGAAATCATCGTCGTGATAGGACCGGTGATCGTCGAACGCGCCGCCGAGCCACAGCGCCGTGACGACGCCGCTGACGAGGAGAAGGCCGAGCATGCAGAAAAGGAAGATCTTAAGCCCTTTCCGCTTTTTACGCGGTGATGTATGCTTCTTCGGCTGTCCGGGCAGCGGTGTCGGCTGCACGTAGCGCTCCACGATGGGCGTGACGGGCGCTTCATAGCGCAGCACGACCTCCTGCGGCTCGCCGCTCTGGCTGACCGTCGGGGATAACTCCTGATTCTCGTGATCCATAGCGTGTTTCTCCTGTTGAGACTTACTGCGCGGTCTGCCCGCCGGCGAGCGTCACGCTGAAGGTGAACGTCGTCAGGCCGTTTTCGCTTGTGACGGCGATGTGCTCCTTGTGCTGGTCCAGAATGGTTTTGACCACGTAGAGCCCGAGGCCCACGCCGTCCTTATCCTCGGAGCGGGATTTGTCGCTCTTGTGGAAGCGCTCGAACAGCAGCGGGATCTCCTCGGCGGGGATGGTGTCGCCCTCGTTGCGAACCGAGATCAGCGCCTTGCCGTTGAGCGTCGTCACGCCGAGGTAGAGCGCCGAACCCTTGCGGGCGAATTTTGCCGCATTTTCGAGCAGGTTGTAGATGACCTGCGTGATGAGGTCGTTGTCGCCGAGCACCATGATGCCGCTGTCGGGAATGTCGGCGTCGACATCGAGCCCGCGGTCGGTGATCTTCTTCTCCATCGAAATGAGCACGCGGCGCATGCTCTCGCACACGTCGAACGGCGCCTTCGTGCGCGTCAGGTCGCGCGACTGGAGCTGCGAGACCTCGAGCATGCGGCGCACGAGGCGGGACAGGCGCCGCGCCTCATCCGAGATGATGCGCAGGTACTCCTTTTCCTGCTCGGGCGGGATCGTGCCGTCTAAGATGCCGTCGGTGTAGCCTGCGATGGTCGTCATCGGGGTCTTTAACTCATGGGAGACGTTCGCGATGAACTCGCGGCGCTGGCGTTCGGTCTCCTGTAAGGAGTCCGCCATGTTGTTGAACGACTCGGCGAGCTCGGAGATCTCCGTCACACCCTCGTAGTTGTGCATGCGCACGTCGAAATTGCCCTCGGCGAAGCGGCGTGTCGCCTCCGCCATCTCGTGGATGGGGCGCGACTGGCGCATGCTGACCCACGCGCTCACGACGAACGAGAGCAGCAGTACCGTCACCGCCGTCATGAAAAACAATCCGATGAACGTGCGCCACATCGTCGTCAGCGCCCGCGCGCCGGTCACCGCCAGCACAAAGCCGACGGTTGCGCCCTCGCTCACGATCGGCACGCCGACGACGAAGTGCGTGTCCTCATAGATGTCGCCGAGTGTGGTGCGCACGGCGTAGGTGTCATCGCTCATCGCGCCCTCGGCCACGTCCTGCGGCACGGTCAGCACGCGGTTGACGAGAGTTGTATCGGTCGTCAGCAGCAGGTTGCCGTCCGAGTTGCAGATGAGAAATTCTGCATCCGTCACGTTCGAAGCGAAGTCTGCCAGCTCACGCAGCCCTGTGAGCGAGCCATTTTCCATGTAGGACGACACCATGTGCGACACGACCGTCGCCTTGCTCTGCATCTGCTCGCTGCGCTCATCGATGGCGTAGGAATACGTCAGCGCGAAGAACGCGCTGCCGAGCAGCGCCAGCGTCAGCATGACGACGCTTGCCGTAAGCAGAAAATTCTGCCAGTAGATCGTGCGGCAGCGGGTCTTGACCTTTTTGAGCGTCCAGCGCTTTTTCTGTGTTTTCTCTTTGTTTTCTTCCGGCATACTGAATTACTTCACTTCGAATTTATACCCGACGCCCCAGACGGTCTTGAGCGCCCACTGGTCGCTGACGTTTTCGACCTTTTCGCGGAGCCTCTTGACGTGTACGTCCACCGTGCGCGAATCGCCGAAGTAGTCGAAGCCCCACACCTCGTCAAGCAGCTGGTTGCGCGTGTAAACGCGGTTCGGCGTGGCGGCAAGGTGGTAGAGAAGCTCCAGCTCTTTGGGCGGCGTGTCGATCTTCTTGCCGTCGACGATGAGCTCGTAGGAGTCGAGGTCGATGATGAGCTTGTCGAACGTGAGGCGCTTGTGCGTGTCCTCGGGGATCTCGCTGCGGCGCAGCACGGCGTTGATGCGCGCGAGCAGCTCCTTCATTTCAAAGGGCTTGACAACATAGTCGTCCGCGCCCATCTCAAGGCCGTGGATGCGGTCGTTGACCTCGCCCTTGGCGGTGAGCATGATGATCGGGCACTTGGACGTCTCGCGGATCTTGGCGCATACGCCCCAGCCGTCGAGCACGGGGAGCATCACGTCGAGCAGCACAAGGTCGGGCTCTTTTTCCTTGAATTCCTCCACGGCCTTGCCGCCGTCGGCGGCGATGCGGACGTCAAAGCCCTCTTTGTCGAGATACATCTTAATGAGGTTGGAAATATTATTGTCGTCCTCCACGACAAGAATATTGCGTGCCATGCTGGTTTCCTCCTTCACACAAGCGTGTGTCTTTCTTCTGTGTTATTGTTTATTATACGCAAAACTGTGCGCGTTTCCTGAACAATTTGTAAAACCGTCACGCGTCCTTTGTGACCGCGAGCTCGTTGAGCGCCGTGATGAGACGCGAGGACGAGCGGAGGCGAGAGAGCAGCGTGCTCCAATCTGCCTGCACGGCGGTGTCAGCGCCGAGATAGGCGATGCACCCGCCGGAGCGGGCCTGACGCGCGATGCTGCTGGCGGCCTGCGCCGCGGTGGGAAGACCGCCGCTGTAATCCAGGTCAAAGTCAATGGGGCAGTAGCCCGCGGCGCGCACGGCGCGCAGCGTTTTGTCCGACGCGCCGTAGAGCGCGACGAGCCGCGCTTTTTCGTTGCACGCGGCCCATAGCGCGTTGTTTGCGCGCTCGATCGCGCTGACCGTGCGTGAGCTGCCGCCGGAAGCGTCGATGCGCAGCGCGGCGGCGTTGCCGCTGATGACGACGCGGCGCAGCAGATCGCCGAGCGAGGAAAGC
>ULSU01084518.1_pt1 | contig 10327 bp, 6 predicted proteins | sample 1956941 | NCBI WGS metagenome assembly ULSU01 (sample SAMEA4835715, study PRJEB28245) | human gut metagenome | biome: gut microbiome; material: fecal sample | place: Denmark | collected 2008
TCTGGAAAAAGTTGCAGGAGGACTTGGAAGGGAGATTGAGGTAAAAGTCACGTGAGGAGGAAGATGCAAAAAGCATGACGATGAAACTTGGAAATTATAAGGATAACGACGTGGAACTGTGCCGTACCACCAATTCCAGAGTGAGTACACATACGGCGGAGGCACTGCTTGAACAGCACATTCCATTTACAAAGAACAGTAAAAAGATTCCTTTTTTCAAGAGGGAAATCTACCAGGGGGCAGATACCCTCTGGGTGATCACCATCAATCCACGCAGATACGGGCAGGCACGCCGCGTGATCGATGGTATGGATCGTGCATACCGGGAGTGTCTGGTGTTATCCAATTACTAGAATGAAATTATGATAAAAATGTGAAATGCGTTTTAAAAGCAGAATGAGTGTGGTAAAATTCTATTCAGATAAAATCGTATGAAAAGCGATGAAAATGGAAGGAATGGAAGGAGCCATACTCATTTTTATGTTAGGGAACATGGAGCAGACAGTCGCACGCAAGCAGACAAAAAGGGAGAAAAACAACGCACAGAAACGGACAGAAGGGTGGAAACAGAAGGGCATATGGCTGTTTTGGTATGCCGTGGTTCCGGTGTTTGCTTTTTACCTGATGGAGTGTTATGAACACAATCCGTTTGCGGAAGTGCGTGTGGGAGCACAGCTTTTTAATATTTTTTTGTTTGAGCTGATCGGATGGATGTTATATTTTCTGACCGGAAGAATGTGCTCTGCGTCCAGAGTGCTGTACGGACTTGCTGTGGCGTTTGGAATTACCAATCATTATGTGATGAAATTCCGTTCCACACCGTTTGTTCCGTGGGATCTGTTTTCGGCTGGAACAGCAGCCAGTGTGGCTGGAAACTATGATTTTACACCGGACCGGCGCATGGTGATTGTTACACTTGTTTTTATTGCATTATTTGTGCTGACCCGTTTTTTTAAAAAAGGCCCGCGTTTTTCCTGGAAAATAAGGCTGGGGAGTATCGTACTGGTGGGACTGGTATTGTGTACATTTGTCAATGCCCTGCAGCAGGAATCGTTTCAGACAAAACATTATCTGTATCCGTTTCTGTTCACACCGGCATATATGACAAAAGTAAATGGCATGGCGGTGACCTTTGCCATGGATCTTGCCTATGTGGCAGTGGAGCGTCCGGCAGGATACGATGCGGATGAAGCAAAAGAGACGCTGGCGAAATACGAAACTAAAACAACAGAAACCGACACACAGGATCTGCCCAACATCATTGTCATCATGGATGAGGCATTTTCGGATTTAAAAGTGCTGGGACCGTTAGAAACCAATGAGGATTACATGCCGTTTATGCACCGGATGCAGCAGGGGGAGAAAAACACGGTCACGGGATATGTCCAGACATCTGTGTGTGGGGGAAATACTGCGGATTCGGAATTTGAATTTCTGACAGGCAATACGATGGCATTCCTTCCGAACGGAAGTATTCCGTATCAGCAGTACATCAAGAGCAGGACACCGTCTTTAGCAGGTTATCTGAAATCCTTAGGATATGCGACCTATGCACAGCATCCGTATCAGGCCAGCGGATGGAACCGGGATAAAGTGTATCCTCTGCTTGGATTTGACAATCTGGATTTTATGGAAGATTACAGGGATGTCTCCTATGTGCGCAATTATATCAGCGATGCATCGGATATGGAGCATATTATAGAAACTTATGAGAAAAACAAAGCCTCCGGCAAACCGGCCTTTATTTTCAATGTGACGATGCAGAATCATGGCGGATATACCGATACCTATATGAATCTGACGAATGATATCCAGTCACAGTATGCCAGCGAACCGCTCAATCAGTACCTGACACTGATCCACAAGACCGATCAGGCACTCGAAAATCTGATTGATTATTTTTCCAAAGTGGATGACAGGACGATCATCGTATTTTTCGGGGATCATCAGCCGAATGATACAGTGGCTTCTGTCGTGGAAAACGGGGCACAGGCAGAGACACAAAAACGTTATCTCGTACCTTATCTGGTGTGGAGTAATTATGGGATCGAGGGAGCGAAAGATAAAAATACGAGTCTGAATTATCTTGCGGCGCAGGTACTTACCGCAGCAGGAGTGCCGACGAATGCGTACCAGAATTACCTCTTAAGTCTGAGCAAAACTTACCCGGTGATCTCTGCAGCGGGGCAGACAAAAGGGATCGGAGCCGATGAAAAACAGCTTCAGACTTACAAGAAGCTTCAGTATTATCAGTTGTTTGAAAAAAACAAGGAAAAGGATGAGTAAGAACATGAAAAAAATGATTTCGCGGATGGTGTCGCACCGGTCATTTCCTTATGTGATGGCATTTCTTATGCCATTTATAATCTGTGTGGTCATCTGTATCGGAAACGGGGTATATCCTTTCGGGGATAACTGTATTCTGCATATCGATATGTATCATCAGTACTGTCCGTTTTTTACAGAGTTTCTTCATAAATTAAGAACCGGCGGAAGTCTGCAGTATTCCTGGAACCTGGGACTGGGATCGGATTTTGTTTCCCTGTATGCCTATTATCTGGCGAGTCCGCTTAATTTTTTGATCGTGCTCTGCCCGAAACATTATGTGATCGAGTTTATGACGATACTGGTGCTGGCAAAGATTGCCCTGTGCGGACTGACTTTTTTCTTATTTTTAAAATATCATTTTCATCTGATTGGAAAAGATGGAAAACTCCATAAAAATCAGGTGATTCCGGCACTTGTATTTTCTACGGCATATGCATTGTCCGGATTTGTGGCAGCCTACAGCTGGGATATCATGTGGATGGACTGCATCCTTCTTTTTCCTCTGATCATGGTGGGACTGGAAAAACTGGTACGGGAGCAGAAACCGGGACTGTATTTTGTGACACTTGCATTGTCGGTGTTTGCAAATTATTACATTTCCATCATGATCTGTATCTTTCTGGTGTTTTATTTTATTCTTCTCTTTTTTACGCAGAAAGGAGGAAAACTGAAAGCATTTTTACGGTTCGCATGGTATTCCCTGCTGGCAGGGTCTGTCTCGATGGTACTGCTATTGCCGGAGATCGCCGTGCTTTCTGCTTCCGGGTCTGCTGAAGACAGCTTTCCGAAAACGCTGGAGTGGTATTTTTCTGTTATTGCGGAGCTGGGGCGTGCGGCAGCCGTCACTACAAGTTATACGGGAAATGATCACTGGCCGAATCTGTATGCCGGGGCATTTACCCTGGTACTAGTATGGCTGTATGTGCTGAACCGCAGAATCTCCTGGAAGGAAAAAGTTCCGCGTATGCTGATGCTTGTCTTTTTCCTTGTGAGCTTTGCGGATAATCAGCTGGATTATATCTGGCATGGTATGCATTTTCCGCAGGCGTTGCCGGGCAGACAGTCATTCCTTTACATTTTTGTGCTTCTGGTCATGGGATTTGCAACGATCCGCAAATGGAAAGGAACCAGATGCTGGCATATCATCATAGCAGTGCTTGCAGCACTGACACTGATGGTTCTCTCCGGATATTACGGGGATGAACTGGTGACGGAGTACATGGCTGTAGTTATTACCATGCTGTTTATCCTAGTTTATGGAATCCTGCTTCTTTTGCTTAAAATTGCCCCGAAGAAAATGCGGATAGCCCTGCGGGAAGCTGCCTTTTGTGTTGCCATTGCAGAACTGGCAGTCAATATGGCGGTAACCGGGCTTGGCGTTACCAGCCGCGTGGCATATACGGATAAACAGGGGTACTACGAAGATCTGCTGCAACAGGCAAAAGAGGATAACGGAAATGATGGATTTTACCGGGTGGAGGACAGTGGGCGGAAAACCAAAAACGATGACAGCCTGTACGGATACCGTTCGGCAACCATATTTTCCTCCCTGATGAATCTGGATGTCAGCCATCTCTTCCAGAGCCTGTATATGGAGGGCGGAAAAAATTTCTACTGTTACAATGGTGCTTCCCCGCTTCCGTCAGCCATGTTTTCGGTGAAGTATATGCTTTCCTCTAATCCGGTGGATGAAAGTCCACTGCGGACACTTGTGGGAAGCAGCAATGGAAATTATCTTTATCGGAATAACTACTGCCTGCCACTTGGCTATATGATGAGCGAGAAGGCAATAAAAGGCTGGGAATCTTCCATGCTTGATAGGATCGGTTCCCTGAATTCCCTGGCACAGCAGCTGGGAGCAAAAGGAGACATGCTTTATCCGGCAGCCTGTACACAGTCGCAGGCAGCCGGGGATACGACAATTGATATTTCCGAGGATGGATATTATTATGCGGATTATGTGACCTGCAATGCGGATTCCCTGACAGTATCAAGAGATGACGGATGGACGCAGCAGTATGGAAAGACCACCCACCGCTATCTGCTGGATCTGGGAGAGTGCAAAGCCGGAACAAAGGTCCATATTACCAATCTCAATGCAGAAACGATCGAATACCATGTGTACCGCCTGAATTTCAAGGCCATGTGCACTGCGTATGAGACGCTCAGCGAACAGACCATGTCACTCGAAAAAATGACAGATCGCAGGATCGTTGGAAGTATCGATGTCAGGCAGGCGGGAAGACTGATTCTGTCAGTGCCGGCAGATGAGGGCTGGAGTCTGTATGTAGACGGTAAAAAGACGAAAATAAAGCCTTTCGCGGATGCACTCATTGGTGTACACTTAAAAGAAGGAACGCATAAGATCGAGCTGCGTTATACCACACCGGGCGTACAGATCGGAGCTGCCATCAGCATAGCTGCGCTTCTGTTATTCCTGTTTAGTATGTGGATAAGATATAAGATAAGGGGGAAATATGGGGAAAAAATGCATCAGCATCGTCGTACCGATGTACAATGAGCAGGAATCTCTGCAGATTTTGTACCGGGAATTAAACCGCGTGACACGGGAAATGGGCGATTATGATTTTGAATATTTATTTGTCAATGACGGATCGAAGGATGCAACACTGCAAAAGATCCGGGAACTTGCAGCAGAAGATGAGCGCGTGCACTATCTTTCTTTTTCCCGCAATTTTGGAAAAGAAGCGGCGCTGCTGGCAGGATTGTCCTATGCAAAGGGGGATTATGTGACGACGATGGATGCGGATCTGCAGGATCCGCCCACTCTTTTGCCACAGATGGCTGCGATGTTAGAAGCCGGAGACTGTGACAATGTGGCAACCCGGCGGGTGAACCGGCAGGGAGAGCCGAAGATTCGTTCGTTTTTTGCACGCATGTTTTATAAAGTTATGCGGAAACTTTCCCACATTGAGATTGCAGATGGGGCAAGGGATTACCGTCTGATGAACCGTGCAATGGTAGATTCCATTCTTTCCGTCAGCGAATACAACCGGTTTTCCAAGGGAATCTTTGCCTGGGTCGGATATGATACCAAATGGCTGGAATTTCAAAATGTAGAACGGTCTGCGGGAGAAACCAAGTGGAGTTTCTGGAAACTTGTGCGCTATTCGTTTGATGGGATTATCAATTTTTCGGATGTTCCGCTGAAGATTTCCTCGTATCTGGGGCTGGTGCTCACCGTGGTTTCTTTTATTGCAATCATCGCGGAAATCGTACGCGCATTGGTATTCGGGGATCCGGTTGCCGGCTGGCCGTCGCTGGTATGTATCGTGACATGCATTGGCGGAATCCAGCTGTTTTGTATGGGAATTATGGGACAGTATATTGCAAAAACCTATATGGAAGTCAAAAGACGTCCGCATTATATCATAAAGGAGAGTAACTGTACCCGGAACAAAAAGAACAACGCACAGAATTGACGCAGATATGCTTTTTCTATATAATGATACAGAAAGACTGCACTGCATTTGGGATGCCGCGCAGTCAGATCATAACAGGTGAGGAAGAATATGCGAAAGATAAAACGCTTTTTGAGTGCTCTGCTTTGCGGAGCAATTCTTATAACAGGAACACTTGCCGGAGTCAGTGTGCGTACAGATGCAGCAGCCAGCAGTTATGCCGTGCAGCTGCGTGCGGCAGGATTTCCGGATAGTTACATCCGTGCACTTTCCGCGCTTCACACAGCATATCCGCAGTGGCAGTTTCAGGCGGTTAAGACCGGGCTTGACTGGAATACCGTGGTCAGCAAAGAGAGCGTAAACGGAGTCAATCTTGTTCCGAAGACCGGAAATGACGCAACCAAATCCACCGCAGACGGTGCATATGACTGGACCACCAATGTGTGGACGGTCTATGACGGATCTTCATGGGTCGGTGCCAATTCTAAATATATCGCCTATTATTTAGATCCGCGGAATTTTCTCAATGAGACCGATATTTTTCAATTTGAAAGTTTAAGTTTCAGCAAGGTGCAGACCAAGCAGGGAGTTTCTTCTATTCTGAAAGGAACCTTTATGGAGAATACGGTTGAGGACAGCGATGGATCTACGCTGGATTATGCGCAGGCATTTATGGATATCGGTGAGGAAACCGGGGTCAGCCCATATCATCTTGCATCGAGAGTGCGCCAGGAGCAGGGGTTAAAAGGAACCAGTTCCCTGATTTCCGGAACTTATAGCGGTTATGAGGGTTACTATAACTATTTTAATGTGGGGGCAGCGGGCATTACCTCCACACTGGTCATCAAAAACGGACTGGCATATGCAAAAAAAGCGGGATGGAATACCCGGTATGCAGCACTTGAAGGAGGAGCAAAAATTCTGGCGAAAAACTACATTGGCGTGGGCCAGGATACGTTGTATTTCCAGAAGTTTAATGTAGTGAATCAGAAGAATCTGTACAGCCACCAGTATATGGCAAACCTTGCGGCTGCTTACAACGAGGGCAGAAAGCTTGGACAGGGGTATGCGGACAAGCAGCAGGCATTTGTATTCCGTATTCCGGTTTATTCCGGTATGCCGACATCTGCAGTGACATTTATAGCCAGTGGAAATCCGAATAACTATCTGAAATCGCTCAGCGTAACCGGACAGACACTGACACCGGTATTTCGCGGAGATACTACTTCGTATTCCCTCGTCGTGGACAGCAAAGTTTCCTCCGTTACCATAAGTGCATCACCGGTAGCTGCGAAATCTTCTGTGACGGGAACCGGCACAAAAAAACTTCAGATGGGAACCAATACGTGTAAAGTTACCTGCAAATCGGAGAGCGGAGCATCCAAAACCTATACGCTTACCATTGTAAAGAAAGCTGGTGCAGCGGCAGAGACCGAGAAGACTTCCGTGACTTCGAAAACATATCAGTTGAAAAACAAAATGGTTACGGGGATTGCGCCGGGAACAAAGGCGGCAACATTTTTGAAAAAACTTAAAGTGACCGCGGGAACGGTCAAACTGTTCAGTGCATCCAAAAAGAGTGTTACCGGAATCGTTTCAACCGGCAATGTTCTGCAGGTGTATGACAGCAAAAACAAGAAAGTTTCTTCCTATACGCTTGTGATTTATGGAGATGTAAACGGAGATGGAAAGATCAACAAAACAGATCTGAACCGTTTGAACAGGCATCTGAATGGTACCCAAAAGCTTACCGGATGTTATCTTAAGGCCGCAGATACAAACCGCAAAAAAGACGGGGTCAATGTGCTTGATCTGGTATATCTGAACAAACATCTTCAGGGGAAGATCACCATTCAGCAGTAAAAGAAAGGCAGAACATATGAGACAAAAAAGCAAAGCAAAAGGAAAACGGATACTGGGAGTGGTACTGGCATTGGTATTTCTGATCAGTTGTATCATGACACCGGATGTGCATGCACAGGCGGAGAGCATGATCATTGCTTTAAGCGCCAGATCCGTGAAAATAGGAGATACTCTGGCAGTGACAGTGACACTTCCGGCAGGGGTGACGGGAACGGTAAATCTGACATATTCCAAAGATTTTTTTACGTATCAGTCAGCAACAGCGGAAACCAGTGTAAATGCAGGCACGGTTTCTATGACTCTGGGAAGTTACGGTTCCGGAAACAAACGTGCAAGCGGAACTGTTAAATTTAAAGCAGATGCGGCGGGAACTGCAAGTTTTGCCGCATCCGCACCATCTGCGGGCAATCAGGAAGGGGACCGCGTGGATGTGGGAGGTGCAAGTGTATCTGTAGCTGTTGAAAATTCGGCAGCGGCAGCAGATGACAAATCAAAAGACAATACGCTGGCATCCCTGACGATTTCCGAAGGAACCCTTTCTCCGGAATTTCAGTCGAAAGTTACCGAATATCAGGCAAAAGTGGGAGATCAGGTGACATCGCTGGCAGTCAGCGCACAGCCAAATGATGCTAAGGCATCTGTGATCTCGGTCAGTGGGGCAGACAAACTGAAAACCGGTGTAAATAAAGTACAGATCGTCGTGCAGGCGGAAAATGGTGTGAAAAAGACCTATACCATTCAGGTGACCAGAGGAGCTGCGCAGCAGGAATCACAGGATACACAGCAAAAAGGAGAGACACAGGCTCCGGCAGACGGGCAGCAGTATTTTACGATTGACGGAACAAATCTCTATCTGACAGACAGTATTCCGGATCGCTATGTTTTGGATGGCTTTGTCAAAGATACAGTGACTTTGTGGGAAAATCAGTATCCGTGCATGCGCAAAGACGGAATAGACACACCGCTGAGACTTTTGTATCTGGTGGATGAAAACGGACAAAACGGTGCTTTGTATATGCTGGATCTGGATGATCCGGAAGAAATTTATCCGTTTGTATGTATGAACTATAACCAGTATAAGCATACCATAGAAGAGACAACATCTGCAGAAGCTTCTACCCAGGAAGGGGAAACGGGCCTGTTCCAGAGTACGGAAAGCCAGATGCGGCTGATTCTCTGTGCGTTCGTTGTGGTTGTACTGATTCTTCTGATTATCATAGTGGTTCTGATCGTCAAAAGAAAAAAAGATGATGACGATCCTTATGATGATTTTTATGACGATGATGATGACGACGATGAGGATTACGATGATCCGGACGATGAAAAACTGTATGAAACGGATGATCCGGATGACACCGGGATATCCAAGCGTTACGGAAAGGAAACATTCCGCAGAAAAGGCGGATTTATGCATAAACTGTTAGAGGGTATTGAGGATGATCTGGAGGATGATCTGGATGATCTGGAGGATGACCTGGATGATCCGGAAGAAGATACCGATGACAGGGAAAAAGAGCGGGAGAAGCGAAAGGACCATTACCGGGATGCAGATGATGAAGATATCATGCTGCAGAAAGAACTGGCAGAAGAAGTTCGAAGCTCCATGCTCGGAAGAAAGAAGAAAACAACCAAAAAAGATACCGATGACGATATCGAATTTATTGATTTGTAGAATTGTAACAGGAGGTATAAATTTTGATTCCATATACAGATAAGGCGAAAAAAGCTCTGAATTATGCGAACCGCCTTTCCCGTTCGTCCGGCTGCAACTATGTCGGAACCGAACATATTCTGGCGGGGCTGCTCAAGGAAGGAACCGGTGTAGCAGCAGAAGTACTGACAGCCAATAATGTGGAACTGGAAGCGCTGCTTAAGCTGATTGATGAACTGGTTGCGGCAGGTGAGGAGGTGACGGTGGCAGACCGTGACGGATATTCTCCGCGTACCCAGATGGTGCTGGATCGTGCCAGGGAGATGGCAGACCGTTTTGACAGTGAACGGATCGGAACCGAACACCTGCTGCTTGCCATCATAAAAGAGGGGGATTGTGCAGCTTCCCGGCTTTTAAATACAATGGGAGCCAACCCACAGAAACTTTTTGTGGATATTCTTGCTGCGATGGGAGAGGACCCGGCACAGTACCGGGAAGAAATCCAGCGTGGAAGAAATGAGGAGGCAACACTTACCCCTACGCTCGATCAGTATTCCCGCGATCTGACAGCTATGGCGCGGGCCGGACGGTTAGACCCGGTAATTGGCAGGGAAAAGGAAACCGAACGGGTGATCCAGATCCTGTGCCGCAGAGGCAAAAATAATCCGTGTCTGATCGGAGAGCCGGGTGTCGGTAAGACAGCGATCGTTGAAGGAATTGCACAGAGTCTGGTAAACGGAAACGTACCGGATATTGTGGCAGATAAACGTCTGGTATCTCTGGACATGTCCGGACTCGTTGCAAAATCCAAATACCGTGGGGAATTTGAAGACCGTATTAAAAAAGTGATAAATGAAGTGGAAACGGCTGGGAACGTGCTGCTGTTTATTGATGAACTGCACACGATTATTGGCGCAGGTGGAGCAGAAGGTGCACTGGATGCGTCTAATATTTTAAAACCGGCACTTGCACGCGGAGATGTGCAGGTGATCGGTGCAACCACGATCGAAGAGTATCGCAAGTATATTGAAAAAGACGCAGCACTCGAGCGGCGGTTCCAGCC
>ULSU01050137.1_pt1 | contig 10306 bp, 6 predicted proteins | sample 1956941 | NCBI WGS metagenome assembly ULSU01 (sample SAMEA4835715, study PRJEB28245) | human gut metagenome | biome: gut microbiome; material: fecal sample | place: Denmark | collected 2008
TCGCACATGGTGGCGTCGCAGAAGATGGAGGTCAGCAGGGTCGCGAGGATGAGGCTGCCGACGGAGTGGATCCTGTGCTTCAGGCCGCCGAACAGACGCTCGACGCAGCCGCAGCGCTCCAGAGCACCGCCGTAGGCGAGCGCGAGGAGGATGAGGTTGATGGTCCACATGGTGCCGTTCATACCGCCGGCCTTGCCGAGAATGGAGTCAGCGACTTCGTTGCCGGTCTCAACGACGATACCGTTGTGCAGCATGTTGAAGATGTCGCCCAGGGCGCGGGAGCCGTAGATGGAGGTGGGCTGGAAGATCATCATGAAGATGGTCGCGGTGGCAACGGAGATGGCGATACCGACGAGGCCGGGCACGCGCAGGATGCACATCACGATAACCACGATGATGGGGATGAGCAGAACGGGGGAGATCACGAAGGCCTCGCGGAACGCGTCCTGAATGGACTGGGCGACGGTCGGATCGTAGGCGCTGGCGTCGATGTTCAGGCCCATGATGGTGTAGAGGATGAGGGCGATGACCAAGGTCGGGCCGGTGGAGGAGACCATCGCGGTGACGTGGTCGAAAAGACCGGTCTCGGCAACAGCCGCGGCGAGGTTGGTGGTATCGGACAGGGGGGAGAACTTATCGCCGACATACGCGCCGGAGATGATCATACCGGCGGTGAGGGCGGGATTGATGCCAAGGCCCGCGCCGATGCCGAGGAACGCAAGACCGATGGTGGCGGTGGTGGTCCAGGAGGAGCCGCACGCCATACCGACGATCGCGCAGAGGATGCAGCCGATGGGCAGGAACAGCTTCGGGGTCAGCAGATCCAGACCGTAAACGATCAGGGAGGGGATCGCACCGGAGGCCATGAAGCTCGAGACCAGGAAACCGACGGTGCAGAGGATCAGAACAGCTTCCATGGAAGCGCTCAGACGCTCGATCATACCGGAGAGCATATCCTTGAAGTCGTGACCGCAGAAGTGACCGACGATGCACGCGACGACGATGGACATGACCAGGGGCATATGGGCGTCATGGTAACCGGATTCGGAATGACCGAGGAAGCAGTAAAGCATGAACCCGATCATTGCCACAATGGGAATTAACGCCAGCAGAAAACTGGGCTCCCGTGCGACTTTCTTTTCGTTTGCCATTGATAAAATACCTCTCTCTTCATAAAAATACTTGCCCGTCAGGAAGCGGGAAGCCGCTCCTCCCCGTGACGAACACGCTGCACACCGCACGCGGGGACGTGCGTTTTCTGTGGAGGGGTCCCACAGAAAAACAGACACAGAACTTAGGCAACAGCACCGTCGGGCAACGGTTTCTTGCACGCTGTTTCCCATGCCCTAATCTATTTGTGAACTAATTGTAACATACCTGTTCAGCAAAAGCAATAAAATTCGCGTAGATTCCAAAAAATATTTTAGTCAATTCTTCTATATCTGGATGACGTGATGTTATGCTGATATGCTTTTACGGCATTGCAATAAAGCAAAACAGACAAAAAGGAGCAGGCGCTTAGCGCCTGCTCTGATCAAAATGACGAATGGCTTACTTTTCTTCTTTGGCCCGTTCGAGCAGCAGCTTATAGCCGTCCGCCCCGTAGCAAAGGCACTTATTGACGCGCGTGATGGTCGTGGACGAAACGCCGATCTTCTGCGAGATCTGCGTGAAGGTCTTGCCATCGGCGAGAAGCGACGCCACCTCGAAGCGCTGGGACATCGCCTCGATCTCGCTGAAGGTGCAGAGATCGTCGAAGAAGCGGTAGCATTCTTCCTCCGTTTTCAAAGATAAGATCGCCTTGAACAGGTGATCGGTCTCTTCGCTTTTCATTTTGCTCTGGTACATCCAACGTTCCTCCTCAACGATCCGATCGGATCGACTCCTGCCCGCGCGGTGTGGCCGCGGCGGACGCCGAATGACGGCTGCCCGGAAGCTGCTTGCGGGCGAACCTCGATTTTCGGAGCTTGCCCGTTGATATTGTCTCTATGGTAACAAAAAGCGGCAGTTCCGTCAAGCGCAATTCGTGCTTTTTGGCGGATATCTTCATTTTTCGTGAACACTGTCCGCGACGGAAAGAAAAATTTTTGCACCGCAGGCGGCGAAAGCTATGGCAATTCCGCGCGGAAAATGCTATACTGTCTCGAAAGTGGAAAAAACGGCCGCGGACGCTTGACAATCCCTGCGCCGTACCGTAAAATATCTGTCAACCACTCCGATACGCTGCTGTGCCACCGCAGTACAGTACGCTGCCCATACATTCTATTAGGAAAGGACACACACTATCATGGCAACGATCAAAGCTCACACCTTATCCGGCTTTATGGAGCTGCTTCCCGCGCCGCAGACACAGATGGAGCGCCTTATGGAGGTGCTGCGCTCGTCCTACGGCGTCTATGGCTTCACCCCGCTCGACACGCCCATCATCGAAGCGAGCGATGTGCTGCTCGCCAAGGGCGGCGGCGAGACTGAAAAGCAGATCTACCGTTTCTCCAAGGGCGACAGCGACCTGTCCCTTCGCTTCGACCTGACGGTGCCTCTGGCGAAATACGTTGCCCTGCATTATGCCGACCTCGCTTTCCCGTTCCGCCGTTTCCAGATCGGAAAGGTCTATCGCGGCGAGCGCGCGCAGCGCGGCCGCTTCCGCGAGTTCTATCAGGCAGATATTGACGTCATCGGCGACGGCGAGCTCGACATCACGAACGACGCCGAGATCCCTGCTATCATCTATACCGTCTTCTCCCGCCTCGGCCTGTCCCGTTTCCAGATCCGCATCAACAACCGCCGCATCTTAAACGGCTTCTACGCGATGCTGGGCCTTTCCGACAAGTCCGGCGATATCATGCGCACCGTCGACAAGATCGAAAAGATCGGCCCTGACCTCGTGCGCGCGATCTTGGTCGACGACTACGCCATCGAGGGCGAAAAGGCGGATGAGATCCTCGCCTTCATCGGCATCAAGGGCACGAACGAAGAGGTGCTCGCTTCTCTTGAAAAGTACCGCGGCCGCAACGAGATGTTCGACCAGGGCCTCGACGAGCTGACGACCGTCGCCAAGTACCTCGGCGCGTTCGGCGTGCCGCAGGAGAACTTCGCGGTCGACCTGACCATCGCGCGCGGCCTCGACTACTACACCGGCACGGTGTACGAGACGACGCTGCTCGACCACCCCGAGATCGGCTCGGTCTGCTCCGGCGGCCGCTACGATAACCTTGCGGAGTACTATACTGACCGCAAGCTCCCCGGCGTCGGCATTTCGATCGGCGTGACGCGCCTGTTCTATGTCCTCGGTGAGCAGGGCCTTCTGAATAGCGACATCTGCACCGCGCCGGCGGACGTGCTTATCCTGCCGATGACCGAGGACCTGAGCGAGGCCATCTCGCTCGCGACCGATCTTCGCGCCGCGGGTGTCAGCACGCAGATCTATACGGAAAAGAAAAAGTTCAAGGCCAAGATGAACTACGCCGACAAGCTCAAGGTGCCCTACGTCTACTTCCTCGGCGAAGACGAGATCAACGCGGGCGTCGTGTCCTGCAAGGACATGCGCACCGGCGAGCAGGTCAAGCTTCCCCGCGCGGAAGCGGTGGAAAAGGCCAAGGCCTTTGTGGAGTCTGACCGCCAAAAGCCGGTCATTTGTGAAAAGTAAAAAAGTGGCAGCCCGAAAGGGCTGCTTCTTTTTTGCGCTCCCTCGGGGGAGCGGTTGCTTTCCGCGCAGAGCGCGGAGGGATATGCGGCGTGCGCGCCGCAGCACCAAGGGGGCCATTCTCTCACGTGAGAGAATGGCCCCTTTGACTCGCTCCCACACGGTGTGGGGAACAACGATGCAGCGCTGTCGCGCTGCGATAAAAACCCCGCTGCGCGGGGAGGGCGCAAAAAAAGGCAGCCTTTCGGCTGCCGATTTTTTCAGTCCACCGTGCGCATGAAGGACGTCGATCCCTTCTGAAATCTCACGTCCAGCTTCACGCGGTCCGCGCGCATATAGCTCGTGGTGTATTCATAGGTATGCCCGTTCTCGGTCGTGGTGCGGCGCTGATGGAAAAACGCCGCCGAGCCGGGCGCGCAGTGCAGAAGCTGCGCCTCGTGCGGCGCGAGCACGACGGCCTCATACGTGTCCGACGCGGAAAACGGGATGACGCCGACGTGGTAGAGGAGACTGTAGAAGCTGTGCGTCTCCAAAAGCTCGCGCGTCAGGTTCGGGTAGATGTACTCTGGGTAGTACGACGTCTCCAAGATGAGCGGCTCGCCGTCGACATTTCGCACGCGCGTGAAGCGATAGACTTTGACACCCGGCTCAAGGCCCATGAGCGTCACGATCTTGGGAGAAGGCGTGATGACCGCGAAGTCGACCAGCGTGGACGACGGCGTTTTGCCCAGCTGGGAAATTTCCGTCGTGAACGAATACTGCACGCCCTTGCGGCGCGTGTTCGGGTCGGTGACGAACGTGCCCTTGCCGCGCTTGCGCACGACGAAGCCCTCTTCCTCCAGCGCGCCGATGGCCTGACGCACGGTGTTGCGGCTGATATCATACGAGCGGCAGAGCTCGGCCTCGCTCGGCAGCAGGTCGCCGACCTTGAGCGCGCCGGAGGTGATGCTGCGCTTGATGATGCCCATGAGCTGGGAGTAGAGCGGGATCTCGCTGTCGAGCGACAGCGGATTTTTGAGAATCGGATTGTGTTCCATGATGGGAACCTCCCGAGAAATACGTTTTGGAATATTCCCATCATACCACATATCTTTGAGATGTTCCAGTACCTTTTTGCAATTTCTCCCTCATTTTGCGCGAAAAGACAGGGAAAAAGGCGGCCTTCGGGCCGCCTTTTTGAAATTTGACTGCTTCAGTCCAGAATTTCCTGCGCACCGGTCTTGATGCTGATGCGCACGGCGTGCGTCACGAGCGGGTCGCTTGACTTCTCGTGGTTGATGTCGTAAACGGCGGTGGTGTAGACATAGCCGTCGCGGATGGAGAGGTCGGCAGGGGCGTAACTGATGCTGTCGTTATTTTCCGTAACACTGCCGTAGAAATAGTCCGCATCGCCGATGCTCGTCCAAGTCTTGCCGCTGTCATAGGAAATGGACAGGTTGTTCTGCGCGGGCGGGAACTGTAGCGTCTTGACAATATTGCCGTGGTTATCAAAAGCAATGGACTCGTAGCCGTCGATCTTTACGTACTGCTCGCCGTCAGGATTGTAGAGCTCCGTAACATACGTTCCCATCGTCGCACCGCCGATATGATAGCGAAGCGCCACTCTGCTGACCATGATCGAAAGTGTTGCGCGCACAGGTGAGTCGGTCAGAGAGTCGATCGGCAGGGTGCAGATGGTCTCAACTGCGCTGCCCTCGCGCCAGCGGCAGAGCTTGCCGCCGGAAATGTACCAGAGATAGTCATCATTGTCGACATAGCTGTCGGCACTTTTGGTGATGGAGGCACGGCTGAGAGTATCCGTCGCGGTGGTGGTTACGGCCTGCTTGCCGCTGTCCGCAGCAACGGCTTCCTCATACCACTTGTAAAATGCGTCCCAAACGGCGTTCTCCGCACCTGCGTTGGTAATTTCGAAAGCATAAGGGTAGCCTTTTGGATCAGACTCCTGATCGAAAAAGGAAAGCACATTTTTATAGTTGCTGTACAGATAGAAATTCCATCTGCCGCATTGGACGGAGAGCACCTCTTCGCCAAACTGCGCAACGTTGGATGCCTCTTTCCAGGAATACTGGCGGAATTGCTTGGCGATCTCAGTGCGGTATGCAATGTTTGTACCATTGCGGTCATCCCATTTGGCCGTCGCATTTGGTACCATCACGGCATGACCTAAGGGGTCGGCGGTGACATTCATATCGCCCAGCGCGTCGAGCGCGGCGTCGAGCGCGTCAAAGCCTGTGGAAGCGGCGGATGCGTCCTCCTGCGTGAGCAGGATCTTGCCGGTGATGGTAAAGCTGTCCGTCATTGCCTGCAAAATGGCCGCCTCGCCCTCAACGGCGCGGTCGCGGTTCCAGCCCCACTGATTCTCTTCCGTGCTGCCGTCGAACGTCCAGTGCGTTGTGACCTCGTAGCAGGTGCCGTCCGGCGCATCAAAGAGCGTGACAATTGTGTTGCTCATGCCCTCGTGCGTCACAAAGCGCCAGCCCGCGTCGGTCTTCTCGGCCTTTGCGCCGGTGCTTTCCCATTCCGCCTTCGCTTCGTCAAGGCTCTGCTCGAGCTTCTTTGCGTTGAAGTAGGAGCCGGTGTCGTAGCGGGAGTACCAGAACTCCGTCCCCGGATTGCACGCCCAGGCGGTGATCGGCGCATAGAAGTAGTAGCTGCCGTCGCCCGAAATGAGCCGCGCCTCGCACTGGTTGGCGCGGCCGTAGCCGTCCGCCGCCGTGTCGTTCAGCAGGTCGGGAATGAACATCTTCGGCAGATCAAGCCCCGCGTAGTCGACATAGAAGTCGTGCAGGTAATACTTTTCCTCTCCGCTGTAGCTGCATCCGTTGTACCACAGCCCGTCGTTGCCGGTATAGGTGCCGATGACCTGATAGCCGGTCTTCTCGCCGTAGGTGTAGTGCAGGACGGTGAGATAGTGCGTCCAGTTCTCGTTGAGATATCCGTCATCCGTCAGCTCCTGCCCGCCGATGACGTCGATCTGCATGCCCGCCTCGTTCGTGGGCTTCATCTCATACTGGAAGTACCACAGCTCCAGCACCGTGCCGTCGGGGGAAAGGTTGCCGAGCGAATCTGCCTGCTCCAGCTGCGTCACGCGCACGTCGGCGACCGTGTCCTCGATCGAGCGGGACGCATATTCATTATTTTCCGACACGGAATAGGTCATCGTGCCTTTTTTGAGCTCCGCCACGCGCTCGGCGGCATAGTCGTCCATCGAGGCGTAGATCGTGTCGTCCTCCTTTTCCAGCCGGTAGACCATGCAGAAGCATTCACTGCCGTCTTCCGCATAGTCGGCGGAAAGGCCGAGATAGATTGTGCCGTCTTCCTGCTCAAGAAGATAGGCCTGATACGGCTGAGAGTCCTTTGCCTCTTCGCAGTAGCCGGTCCATGCGGATTTGTTGTGCTGCATAAGGTCGTCGACCGGAGAAGCGTCTCTGGTGTTGCCGAAGAGTGCGTAGAAGGACTGCTTTTCCAGCTTGTATTCCTCCATCGGGCCGTAGATAAGGGCATAGCCCAGATCGTTGAACATCGTGACGTATTTCTCCCCTGCGGGATTCGTCGCGGTGCGGAAGGTGGGGTATGCGCCATCCGTAAAGCCATCCGTAAAGCCGGGCGCTTCATATAAGAGCGTGTCGACCGTATAGCTCTTGTCGGCAAACGGGTCGTCATTTTTCTGTGCGCGCTCGCCCCAGCTGACGGCGCAGCCCGCCGTGAGCGTCAGCGCCAGCACGAGGGCGACAACGCCGAGCCCGCGCTTTTTCTGCGCGCCGAGCACGTTCGTGATGCGCCGCTTCAGGCGCTCGACCGTGCCGCCGAAGCACGTCGTCGCGGGCAGCGCCCGCACGCTGGACTGCACGGCGGCGAGCAGTGTCCGGCTGTAAGCCGCGCGCTCGGGGAGTTCGAGCCCGTCGGTCGCCGCGCTGTCGCAGGCGAGCTCAATGTCCTCGTCCGCCTGACGCAGCATCAGATACACCACGGGGTTGAACCAGTGCATCGCGTTGGCCGCGAGCAGCACGAGCTTTAAGAGCATATCGCGCCGCTTCAAATGGCACAGCTCATGGCGCAGGATGTAGCGCAGCTCCTGCACGTCATAGCGCTCGTGGGGCAGGAGCAGCCGCGGGCGCAGCAGGCCCGTCACCGCGGGGGTGGAGATGGCCTCGCAGACGATCATCTCCGGCGCGCTCACGCCTAAGTCGCGCGCCGTGTCAGAGAGCATCGCGGCGTAGTCCGCGCGGGAGACGTCTCTCTTCCAGCGGCGCACCGTGCGGCGGAAGAGGGCGTAGGAGACACCCTGATACAGCAGGAACGCCGCCGCGCCCGCAAGATAGCCGTAGAACAGGATCGTCGTCACGGGGATGTAGCGCGTCGTCTTCTGCTCGGGATTCGTCACGGGGCGCTGGATGATCGTGTCGCGCACCTGTGCGGGGGACTGGCCGCTTTTTTCGGCCATGTCGCCAAACAGGTTGTCGGTCGATTGGATGGTCGTCTTATCCGTGCCGACAAAGAGGGTGTAGTCTTTCGGCGGCGCGGCCTGCACCGGCGCGTTTTTTACCGAAAAATCGACCGGCAGCAGCAAAAAGACCGCCAGCGCCAGCCACAGCCAGCAGCGCGTTTTCGCGCGGTAGCGCTCGCGCCAGAGAGGTTTGAGTACCAGCATCGCCAGAATGGCGAGGGAACCTAACAGGGAAGTTTTCAACAGATTCAGCAGAAATGTTTCCATGGTGCGTCCTCCTTTTTATCGCCGTTTACCGGCTCATATCGTCCAAAAACTGCCGCAGCTCGTCGATCTCGCTCTGTTCGAGCGGCTGCTCGGCGTTCAGCGCCGCGACGAAGCTGCCGAGCGACCCGCCGTAGAGCCGCTTCAGGACGCTGCGGCTCTCAAATTCGAGGTATCTGTCCTTTGAGACGAGCGGCGTGTACAAATTGTTCCGCCCCTCGCGGCGGCTCGAGAGGAATCTTTTTTCGCACAGGCGAGTAAGGTAGGTGTTGACGGTGTTGGCGCTCCAGCCGTGGCTCGCGAGCGCGCCGTCGAGATCGCCGCGGCTGACCTCGCCGCCGACGGCCCAGATGGCCTGCATCACGGCAAGCTCCGCGTCGGGCAGTCTCTTCTTATCGTCCATGGGTTGACCTCCTTAGATGATCTACTACATTTGTCGTTGATAACTATATACTACATATGTAGTAGTTTGTCAAGCGCCTTTTATGTCCTTTTTTGTTTTGCAGCGAAAATTGCAGAAAACAGGGGAAAGACATGACGGCAAATCGTCAAAATGAAAGATACTGTTCAATTATTTGAATAAGTTCTTGCAAATCTTTCTGAAAATCGCTTGCTTTTGTGCAAAGCGCAAGGTATAATGAAGAAACCGTATGAAATCATTTGGCAATTCAATAAATAAAAATTTGAGAGGAGATCTTTATCATGGCAAAGTTCAAAGTTTACTACACCATCGAGCTCAACGAGGTGGCCACGCACATCTTCGAGTCCAACGACTTTGAAGTGAAGCTGTGCAGCCATAACGACGAGGAGACCTACGTCAAGGAGCTCGCCGAGTTCCAGCCCGACGCCATCATGTGCCGCACCGAGCCCATCACCGCCAAGATGATGGACACCTGCAAGAACCTCAAGGTCATCGGCAAGCAGGGCGCCGGCCTCGATAACATCGACATGGACCACGCCCACGCCAAGGACATCACCGTTGTCTACGCGCCTGCCGGCAACGCCAACGCCGTCGCCGAGCACGCCGTCATGCTGATGCTCATGTGCGCCAAGCGTTTCACCTATGTCGACCGTCAGTTCCGCAGCGGCAACTTCCTCGTCCGTATGGGCATGGAGCACACCTATGAGCTCGGCGGCAAGACCCTCGGTATGATCGGCTGCGGCCGTATCTCCCAGCTCGCCATGCAGAAGTGCAAGTACGGCTTCGGCATGAACGTCATCGGCTACGATCCGTACCTCACGCAGGACAAGATCGGCGATCTGTGCGAGCTGAAGGCCACCGCCAAGGAGGTCTGGGAGCAGGCCGACTTCGTGTCCGTGCATCTGCCTGTCGTTCCCTCCACCGAGCACTCCATCGGCCGTGAGCAGTTCAGCTGGATGAAGCCCACCGCTTCCTTCATCAACTGCGCGCGTGGTGCTCTGATCAAGGAGAACGAGCTTGTCGAGTGCCTGAAGGACGGCACGCTGTTCCAGGCCGGTCTCGACGTGTTCGAGCATGAGCCCATCCAGGAGTCCAGCCGCGAGCTGTTCAACCTCGACAACGTCATCATGACCCCGCACATGGCCGCCACCACCGAGCAGAGCGTTCTCAACTGCTGCACCAGCGTTGCCAACGACATCGTCGCCGTCTGCAACGGCCAGGAGCCCAAGGTCAAGGCCCAGAAGCCCAAGTTCTAAGTTATTTCTGTTTCGTAGAAACTACTTATTAAAAGGGACGCCTCGAAAGAGGCGTCCCTTTTTTGCGCCCTTGGGCGCGGGGGGACAGCCGGGCAGAGCTGCTGCTTTTTATTCCAACAGCGTGTGGAGACGCGGGAAAGGGGGCCATTGTCTCACACGAGAGAATGGCCCCCTTATCCCATGCAGCTCCAGCGGTGCTGCTTTCCCTGCGCCTTTGGGTGCAAAACGATCCCTTGGTGCAAGATATTCTTCATTCTTGTTAAATAGTTAACGAA
>ULSU01032346.1_pt1 | contig 10279 bp, 9 predicted proteins | sample 1956941 | NCBI WGS metagenome assembly ULSU01 (sample SAMEA4835715, study PRJEB28245) | human gut metagenome | biome: gut microbiome; material: fecal sample | place: Denmark | collected 2008
GGGGGATTCGGCGATCCAGCGGACCAGCTCTTCGGTTTCGGGACGGGGGATCAGCACCCCTTCCCGCACCTGAAAGTCGAGCCCGTAAAATTCGGTGTGTCCCAGCACGTATTGCAGGGGACGGCCGGCGGCCAGTTCGCCGATGATCCGGTCAAGCTCATTGATTCCGAGCTCTTTGTCCGGCTCGGCGACCAGGTCGGTCAGGCAGAGCCCGCCGAGTTCCATTACAACGATCCGGGCGATTTGCCGCGCTTCGCGCTCGCCGTAGAGGGCGGTGAGCGGCGTTTCGATCCGTGCGATGATTTCCCGGCGTGTCGGCATAGTCGGTCCGTTTATTCCGCAGTGCGCAGGGATTCGAGCCGTTCGAAGAAGTCGGGGAAGCTCTTGGCCACACATGCGGGATTTTCGATAACGACGGGGGTGTCGGCGTTCAGAGCCGCTACCGCGAGCGACATGGCGATGCGATGGTCGTCGTGGCTGTGCACGTGTCCGCCCCGGATGCGTCCGCCCCGGATTTTCATCGTATCCTCTTCGTCGAGATCGACCTCGATGCCGAGTTTGGCGTACTCCTCGCGGATCGACTCGGCGCGGTTGCCCTCCTTGTTCTCCAGCCGGGAGGTTCCTTTGATGACGCTCGTCCCCTCGGCTGAAGCGGCCAGGGCGGCCAGGGCCGGGAAAAGCCCCGGACATTGGGTCGCGTCGAATGAGAAGGCTTGCAGCGGACGGTGTGCGACGGTGATCGTATCGCCCTCGTCGATGACGGATGCGCCGGCCCGAACGAGGGCAGTCATAACGGCTGTGTCGGCCTGTCGGGAGAGTACCGAGAGGTTGCGGATCGTCACTTCGCCCGCGACGGCCCCCGCTACCAGCAGGAAGGCGGCCGCGCTCCAGTCGCTCTCGATTTCGAACTCCGCAGGCCGGTAGCGTTGTCCTCCGGCCACGTAGAATTCTTTATAGTCTTTATGCAGAATTTCGATGCCGAAGCGCTCGGCCGTGTCGATCGTGATGTCGATATAGGGGGTCGATATTACGTGGGGAACGTGAATCGTCGTCTCCTCTTCGGCGATCGGCAGGGCCAGCAGCAGTCCTGTGATGAACTGGGAGGAAACCAGCCCCTCTACCTGAACCTCGCCGCCCCGGATCGGGCCTTGGATATGGAGGGGAAGATGGTCGTTGCGGTCGTGAACCCGGACGCCCAGTGCCCGGAGCGTGCGGATCATCGTCCGGAACGAGCGGTGCAGCAGCGGTCCTTCGCCCACCACTCCGATCGGCGTGTCGCAGAGGGATGCGATCGGGGTGAAGAGCCGGGTGGAAAGCCCCGACTGGCCGACGTAGAGTTTGTCGCCTGCGGGGGAGAGGCCGCCGTCGATTTCGAGCGTGCGCTCTCCGGTGCGCCGTACCCGGGCGCCGAGCGCCTCGATGCAGCGGATGGCTGAACGGGTGTCGTCGCAAAATTCGATGTTATGCAGCCGGGAAGTACCTTCGGCCAGCAGCGAGGCGGCCAGGGCGCGCTGTGCGTAACTTTTAGAACATGGGGGAATGCAAATGCCTCGAACCCTCCCCGGAGGAACGGATTGATCCATAGACGGATAATTACTGTATTTTTCGGTGCGGCAGGTCGGAGTTTACGTCCGCTGCGGCACGTGTCAAAAAGTCGTTGTTTCGCTTTCCATTTCCCGAAGCCGGAATGATTCGCGCGAACTGTACGATGCAAACCGGTGTTCGAAAATGGTTGTCTGTTCGTTTTTTTTTCGGGATACGCTCCCGGAATCGGTTGTGAGTCCGCAATCCTTTCCGAACTTCGTTTCGGAGTTCCCGGTTTTGCCGGAAGGGGCGTTTGCCGCAGGCGGAAAACGGTTCCGGATTCCGGTGCGGCGCGGGGTCGCACCGTCGTAAGCCGGAGTCGGATTCCGCGAGGCCGATCCGCCGGACATTGCCCGGCAGAAGGCGGGCATGGTCTATTTCTCCTCGGACGGCTTCTCTTCGGCTGCGCTCGCGGGCTGTCCCTTGCGGAGTTTGTCGAGCGTAGGACTGCGCCGCAGTTCGAAGTGCTGTCCCAGATAGACCTTGCGGACCATCGGGTCGGCAGCCAGCTCCTCGGCCGAACCCGCCTTGAGGATTTTACCCTCGAACAGCAGGTAGGTACGGTCGGTGATGGCCAGCGTTTCATCGACGTTGTGGTCGGTGATGATGACGCCGATATTTTTGTTCTTCAGCGTAGCGACAATGCTCTGGATGTCTTCGACAGCGATCGGATCGACGCCTGCGAACGGTTCGTCGAGCAGGATGAAGGCCGGGTTGATCGCTACGGCGCGGGCGATTTCGGTGCGTCGCCGCTCGCCGCCCGACAGCTGGATGCCGAGGCTCTTGCGTACTTTCTGAAGGCGGAACTCTTCGATCAGCGCTTCGCAGCGTGCGGCCTGTTCGTCCTTTTTCAGATCGGTCATCTCCAGAACGGCCTTGATGTTATCCTCGACGCTCAAACGGCGGAAAACCGAGGCCTCCTGTGCCAGATACCCCACGCCCATCTGGGCCCGGCGATAGACGGGCTCTTTGGTGAGTTCGGCTACCTGGCCGTTGTCGTCTTCGAGAAAGATCTGGCCTTCGTTGGGTTTGATCAGGCCGACGATCATATAGAACGTCGTGGTCTTGCCGGCTCCGTTCGGGCCCAGAAGACCCACGATCTCACCCTGGTTCACGTCGATCGAAACGTGGTTCACCACGGTGCGGGCTTTGTATTTCTTGACGAGCTCGCTGGTGTAAAGACGCATTTTTTATGAAATTTTTTTACAAAGTTATGTTTTTTTCCGAATTATTTTTATCTTTACATTGAAATTTGTGTTTGAGAAGAGTTATGAAGCAAAATGAAGATTCCCTGCTGCGCGAGAAACTGAAAGAATATTTCGGCTTCTCTTCATTCAAGGGGAATCAGGAAGCCGTGATTCGCAATGTGTTGAGTGGAAAAGATACGTTCGTGCTGATGCCTACCGGCGGCGGCAAGTCCTTGTGTTACCAGTTGCCCGCCCTGCTGATGGACGGCGTGGCGATCGTCATATCGCCGCTGATCGCCCTGATGAAAAATCAGGTGGATGCCATGCGCACCTATTCTAACGATGCGGGAATCGCTCACTTCCTGAACTCTTTCCTGAACAAGAGCGCTGTCGCGCAGGTGCGCAACGATGTGTTGGAGGGGCGGACCAAGCTGCTCTACTTCGCTCCGGAGTCGCTCACCAAAGAGGACAACGTGGCGTTTCTGCGCAAGGTCAAGGTTTCGTTCTACGCCATCGACGAGGCGCACTGTATTTCGGAGTGGGGGCACGATTTCCGTCCGGAGTACCGCCGCATCCGTCCGATCATCAACGAAATCGGCACGGCGCCCCTGATCGCCCTGACGGCGACGGCTACGCCCAAGGTGCAGATGGACATCCAGAAAAACCTGGGAATGAGCGACGCTTCGGTATTCAAGTCGTCGTTCAACCGCCCCAACTTGTATTATGAAATCCGGCCCAAGCACGATGTGGACCGGGAGATTATCCGTTACATCAAGCAGCACGAGGGCAAGAGCGGCATCATCTACTGCCTGAGCCGCAAGAAGGTCGAGGAGCTTACGGAATTGCTCGTAGCCAACGGAATCCGGGCTTTGGCCTATCACGCCGGTATGGATGCCCAGACACGTGCGGCCAACCAGGACGACTTCCTGATGGAGCGGGCCGACGTGATCGTGGCCACGATCGCTTTCGGCATGGGTATCGACAAACCCGACGTGCGCTATGTGATCCATTACGATATTCCCAAGTCTCTGGAGGGATATTATCAGGAGACGGGGCGTGCGGGACGCGACGGCGGCGACGGACACTGCCTTACCTTTTATAGTTATAAGGATATTCAGAAGCTGGAGAAGTTCATGCAGGGCAAGCCGGTGGCCGAGCAGGAGATCGGCAAGCTGCTGCTGCTCGAAACCGTGTCGTACGCCGAAAGTTCGATGTGCCGTCGCAAGACGCTGCTGCACTATTTCGGGGAGGAATATCCCGAGGAGAACTGCGGCTGCTGCGACAACTGCCTCCACCCCAAACCCAAGATCGACGCCCAGGCGTCGCTTCGCATGGCGCTCGAGGCGTTGCGCGACCTGGGGGACAAGTTCAAGGCGGATTACCTGGCCAGCGTGCTGGTCGGTAAGAATACCGCGTTGATTAAGAGTTACGGACACAACAAGAGCGAATGGTTCGGGGCCGGTGCGGACCATGACATCCGTTATTGGGGAGCCGTGATCCGCCAGGCGCTGATTATGGGTCTTATCGACAAGAACATCGAAAATTACGGATTGCTGTCGATCAATGCCAAAGGAGAAGAGTTCATCGCCGCACCCCGTCCGGTCTATATAACTCTCGACCATGACTACGACGAGGAGGAGAAAGAGACCGATGCGGTGGCTCCTACGGGCAAAGGAGGGGCAGCCGACGAGGAGCTGTTCTCGATGCTCAAGGATTTGCGGAAGAAGGTGGCGCGGCAGCATGATTTGCCTCCGTTCGTCATCTTCCAGGATCCGTCGCTCGAAGATATGGCGATCCAGTACCCGATCACCATCGAGGAGATGCAGAACATCTCGGGCGTGGGTGTGGGCAAGGCCCGCAAGTTCGGCGAGGAGTTCATCCGCCTGATCCGCGCCTATGTGGAGGAGAAGGAGATCGTCCGCCCGCAGGATATGATCGTCAAGTCGGTGGGCAACAAGTCCGGCAACAAGATTTTCATCATCCAGGCCATCGACCGCAAGATGGATTTCGAGGATATCGCCCGGGCCAAAGACCTCGATTTCGACGAATTGCTGACCGAGATCGAAGGGATTGTCAATTCGGGAACGAAACTGGATATTTCCTACTACATCGAACAGGTGATCGACGAGGATAAATCCAATGATATTTACCTCTATTTCAAGGAGGATGCCCAGAGCGATTCGCTCGACGAGGCGATCGAGGAGCTGGGCGGCGACTATACCGAGGAGGAGATCCGGCTGGTACGTATCAAGTTCATGTGCGAACAGGGCAACTGACGGGGCGGGCAGAAGAGTTCCTTATTATAGACAGAGTGCGGGAAATCCCGCGAACTTATGCAGATATGGGGTATAGATTGCAGCGATTCAGGGTAATACTGATGGCATCCATAGCGATCATGATCGTGGTGATGGCCGTATGTCTGTTCGTACATCCGACCTCCGGAGGCGCACTTTTGGTGCTGGCGCTCGGCGGGAGTCTGGCGGCCCTCATCCTGGATTATCGGCGCAGGGAGCGGGAGCGGAAAAAAAGCAAATGAGAATCGTTTAACCATAAATCGAGAAGCTATGAAAAAGAAGAACGCACAATTTAACAAGAAGACGGCGACCGTCGCGTTGATTTTTATGCTGGCTACGATCATGTGGCTTACGATCAATGTCGTTTGGTGCTTGCACGACGGTCATTATGCAAACCTGATTATTCCGGTGCTTTTCGTCGTCGCGGGCGTCGCAATGTTTTACAACGAATTTCACAAGAAACCTCGCAAGCATGTCGAGGATGTGAAGAAATACCTCTGATGATTGTGTCATCCGAAAGGCCAGTCCGAAGCTTTCTGCGGCCGGTAAATCAGGGCAGAGGGGTGTCGTTGGGCGAGAGCCGGTCCGGTGAAGGAAAATATGCCGGCCGACGGATGCGGCTTCGGGCCGTTTCTGTGGTCGGAGCGGAATCGAACGGGTGCGCGTCCCGCACCCGACGGTGTTCGGAGAAAGGGTACGACGTTTCCGATAAGCGGCCGAAGAGGGCGTCCGCTCCGGGAGGTGCCGGACGGTAGGCGCGAAGCGGTCGCCGTCGGCAGAGACGGAGAAGATCGGCTCTGTGCCGGAAGAGTCCGGGATAGAGGCTCCGGGAAAGATATTCAACCGAAACGAATGAGTGAAGTAAGAGCGAAGAAAGCGTTGGGCCAGCATTTTCTGGTCGATCTCAATATTGCCCGCAAAATATGCGATTCGCTGGGCGGCGGTACGTCCGAAAAACCGTGTCCGGTGTTGGAGGTGGGATGCGGCATGGGTGTTCTGACCCGATTTTTGCTGAAACGGACGGATGTCGTGACATACGGCGCCGAAATAGACTCCGAAAGCGTGGCGTATCTGCATGCGCATTATCCCGAATTTACACCCCGCCTTATGGAGGGCGATTTCCTGAAAATGGATTTGCGGACGCTGTTTCCCGAAGGACTGCGTGTGATCGGCAATTTCCCTTACAATATTTCGTCCCAGATATTTTTCAAGGTGCTCGAAAACCGGGACTTGATTCCGGAGTGCGTCGGGATGATCCAGAAAGAGGTCGCCGTGCGTCTGGCGGAGCCTCCCGGCTCGAAGGAGTACGGCATCTTGAGCGTGTTGTTGCAGGCATGGTATGACATAGAGTACCTGTTTACGGTCAATGAAACGGTGTTCAATCCGCCGCCCAAAGTCAAGAGCGCCGTCGTGCGTCTGCGCCGCAACGGAGTGGACCGGCTCGACTGCGACGAACGGTTGTTCGTCCGCGTGGTCAAGGCCTCGTTCGGCCAGCGCCGCAAGATGTTGCGCAACTCCCTGCGGGCGGCTTTCGGCGATTTCGGAGGGGCGGAACATCCCTTCTTCACGCAGCGTGCCGAGCGGCTTTCGGTCGCCGATTTCGTCGAACTGACACGGTGGGTGGATGCGAACGGAATATATTTCTGAATTATCTACTTTAATCTTGTATAATCCGAAATAAAGTCGTACCTTTGCATTATCAAAAGCAAAGAGATATGACATACTTTGAGTTTACAAAGAGGTTCCCTGACGAGAACAGCGCGATAGATTTCATTGTTGCGGCCAAGTATAAAGACGGCTATGTCTGTCCGAAATGCGGAAGCGTACACAAAGGCATATACCATCAAAAGTATAATCATCGTTTCCTGTATTGCAATAACTGCAAGAGCGAGTTTTCCGCATTGAAGGGTACGATATTCGAGAACACGCATCTTGATTTACGTATGTGGCTGTATGCTATGAATCTCGTTCTTGTGTCCCGAAAAGGAATATCTGCTTTGCAGTTGAAAAGGGAGTTGGGCATGGGTTCTTATCAGTCAGCGTGGCGTATGCTCCAGCAGATACGTAAGGCGATGGAGAAAGAGGAATACAAGGAAACATTCGAGGCAGTCGTGGAGATAGACGAGACTTATGTTAGGCGGCAAGCCTCGCAAAAATAACGACCATTCGGACGATGAGGACAACAAGCCGAAAAGAGGCTGCGGAACATCGAAAACACCTGGAATCGGTGTAAAGGGGCGCAACACGGGCAAGGTTCACGCAGTTGTCGCCAATTATAATAATGAAGAGGGAAAACAATTGAATGGCAAACAACTTTTCGCCGTTCTCAAAAAAGTATGCAAGGGCAACAATACTGTTATGACAGACCAATTCTCAGGGTACAACATTCTTGACAAGAAGAATGAACGCAACTTCGTCCGTCTTAAAATAGACCATACTGTAACATACTCTCTCGGAGATGGAATCCACACCAACGGTATAGAAAGTTTTTGGGCGATACTCAAACGACGCGTATATGGAGTGTTCCATAACGTATCAGTCAAGTATATACAGAAGTATGTGACGGAGTTCTACTACCGTCTTAACCACAGGGATAATAACGAGGCTTTTACCTCACTTGTTGAACTCGCAATAGTATAACGGTATGAAGAATAATAATTTACAAATGAGGGGAGGGAGTAAAAGTGAGACTATAACCGAAAACATATTCAGAGAGTTTTACGGAAATGGAGCATTTATAGAAAAATCAGCCATACCGTCCCATTACGGATTCAAATCAAAGAAAGGCACGGGATATAAAGGTTATCCCGATTTCTTTAGAGATAATGCGAATGAGGATTTTGTGATTATCGTGGAGGCGAAAGCGGATGATTATAAAGCCGCTTGCGAGGAAGTTGAATTTTACGCAAAGGTCAATAAGATAGATAAAGATATTCTTGCAATTGCAATATCCGGACAGACAATAGGAACGTACAAGTCTTCATTATTCATCAAATTTAATGGAGGGAAATACAAGGAAATAGACACTAATTGGAAGCTACTTCCGCTTGAATCATTAAGGAAGATATATAGGAAGGAAAAAATTGGAGACTGCATTTCTGATGAAAAATTACACACTATTTTATCAGAATTGAATAATACGTTTCATGAGCCGATGAAGATAAAGGACACAGAACGTAGTTTGTTCTTTGCCGGTCTCATGATAGCACTTAAAGATACTAACTTTAGAATAACATACAAGAATATACAAGCACCCACAAAAGAGCAGCAGGATACTTCAAAATACAAACTTATTGAATCTCACAACTTAAACAAGGCTATAATAGAAGCAATCGTCAATCAAATAAACAATAGAATCAATAGCTATTCAAAGGAGATAAATTGGAAGGGCCAATTTGCTTTTATTTTAGACATAGATTACGAATTGAAACCATATAAAGAGCTCATATCAAAAATTGAAAAAAACATATTTACCCCTTTTGAGTTTGACGAAAAACAAGACATATTAGGAAAAGCGTATAAGATTTTCCTTTCAAGAGCAGGTAAGATTGACAATAAGAACATAATCCTAACTCCAGACCATATAAAACATCTGATGGTAAGGCTTGCAAGATTAAGCGTAGATGATATTGTCCTTGATACTTGCACAGGTACAGGAGGCTTTTTGATGGAGGCAATGGAGGTTATGTCTAAACTTGCTAAGGGGAACGATGAGCTAATAGAACGCATACACAGGCATCAATTATATGGTTTTGAGATAGACAGGACATTATTTGCCCTTGCTTGTTCGAATATGTTTTTGCACGGGGATGGGCGAAGTAATATGATATTTGGCAATAGCTTGATTGAAGTTGGTTCTAAAATATATAGTGAATTTAAGCGAACATACAAGCCGAGAAAATGTATTATAAATCCACCGTATGAGAAAAATTTACCTATACATGTATATAAAGCATTAGAGTTGTTGGAGCCAAATGGGAAACTAATAATCGTTATGCCGAGTATAACATTGAATAAAAACGTGGGGAGTGGAACTGAGGATGTATTAAAGATGGCACGTTTAGATTTTGTGATAAAACTACCCCTGTCTACATTCAGAGAACAAGGTAGAACAGTATATACCTCTATATTTGGGTTCACTAAAGATAGTGGCGGTCATCGCAAAGATGACCGAGTGCTTTTTTATGATTTGGTAGACGATGGCCTTGTTAGTGTACAACATAAAGGTCGGGTGGATAAATACAAAAGATGGAATGCAATAGAAGATGCAATATATGATGTAATTAACTCATCAAAAGAAATATATGACGTTTGCGAAAAAAGGCTTATATATAATGGTGATACTTTAGTACCTTATGGATTTGTTGAGCATAAAGGGCAAATGAATTATTATCCTATTTCAACGCTATTTACTATACAAACAGGTGAATTACAATCAGAGGATGGCGAGGAAGATGGAGAATATGACTTTATTACGGCTTCTGAAAAATGGAAGAAACATAATATGTACCAAATGGAAGGAGAGGCTATAATATACGCAAATAATTCGGAAGGTTCACTCGGAAGATGCCATTACGTAAATGGCAAATTTATGGCAAGTACGTTATGCCTAATACTCCAAGAAAGGAATCACATACAATTCCCGTTAGATTTGGAATACTATTCTTTCTATTTTATGTCAATAAGAAAGCAGATAACAAGCCGCTTAAAAGACGGGACTTCAAAACTTTCGATTAGCCAAGATAAATTCAAAAATTATCTAATTGAATACATCCCAATACAAGAACAGCGTAAGAGAAAGGAGATTATAAAGCAAAGGAAAAGAGACTTGGAGGAATTAAAGAGACAAGAAAAAACATTAGAAGAAACATTGTATGATTTATAGAAAAAAGTAGGGAGAAAGCCCTACTTTCCATAATTTTCGTATCTTTACAGGGACAAAGTTACTACAAAAAAGTGAAATGCGGAAAGAAATAGTGATAGAATTGAGTTACAAGGGTTTCAGTCGTGCTTCCGATTATTCGTGAAGCCATCGCAATCACCGCTGAAGCCAAATCAGGACGCCGCTACGTTACTTGTCCGTAACCATGCCCGAAAGGGCGACAAACGGACACGGATAGCGAAACAAGGCGTTAAGGATTAGTGAGTTACTGACAACCCACGCAACAAATCCGGTTACGGAAAAAGATTGCGCCGTTCCTCCCCGTTTTGCGT
>ULSU01069727.1_pt1 | contig 10219 bp, 7 predicted proteins | sample 1956941 | NCBI WGS metagenome assembly ULSU01 (sample SAMEA4835715, study PRJEB28245) | human gut metagenome | biome: gut microbiome; material: fecal sample | place: Denmark | collected 2008
TCACGTGCTTGGGCATCTCCTCGAGCGTGGCGTGGTAGGGGTCGGTGCCGTGCCACACCAGACTGCCGAAATAGTCGGTGTTCTTCACCTTGCACGACAGACGCATGTCGGAGTTGAGAAGCGACAGCACGCGCGAGGCATGGTCGCTGACGTTGCTCACGATGCCAACCACTCCGTTCTGGTCAACGACGCCCATCTCGGGGGCGATGCCGTCGAGGCGGCCCTTGTCGATGGTGATGAAATTCTTCGGGTGGGTGACGCTGTTGTTGATCACGTTGGCAAAGTGATATTCGTAGTTTTGTGCCACGGAGTCGGGTAGGGCGATGCCGCTGGGCTGCAGCAGCGTCTTGTATTCGCCGATTTGGCGTTTCAGGTTGATCACCTCCATCTCAAGCGTGGCGTTGCGCTCCTGAAGGTCGGAGTTGATTGAACGCAGGTTGAAATATGATGTGACCTCGCCGGCGCCCTTGTAGACTACGGCCGACGCCCGGTTGGCGGATGTCAGAAACACATGCTGCTGGTATGGGTTCTTCTGAAACAGCATCCAGCAGCTTGCCACAACAAGCAGCACAAACACAATCCACGACGAATGTCGCACAAAAAAACTAATAATATTATTCACAGTCAGTCGGTTGCGGTGAATTCACCAGTTTGCGGTCAATATACCTTGTTTATACATACAAGAAGGCGCAAACAAAATGGTTGACGCCTTCTTGGTGAATTTTTATGCCGATGGGTGAACGCTATCGGATGAGAAACGAGAACTTGTCGCGGTTCTTCAACGCGATGCCTGTGCCCTTCGCCACTGCGTGCAGAGGATCGTCGGCTACAATGAATTTGATGCCGATTTTCTCCGACAGACGCTTGTCGAGACCTCGGAGAAGTGCGCCGCCGCCCGAGATATAGATGCCGTTTCTGACAATGTCGGCATAAAGTTCGGGTGGTGTGCTCTCCAATGCGCTCAGAATAGCTGCCTCGATTTTGAGTATCGATTTCTCGATGCAGTGGGAGATTTCCTGATACGACACCGGCACTTCCATCGGAAGGGCGGTCATCTGGTTCGGACCGTGCACGATGTAGTCTTCCGGTGGGTTGTCCATCTCGGTGAGCGTCGAGCCGACGTTGATTTTAATCAGCTCGGCCATGCGCTCGCCAACCTTCATGCTGTGCGCGCGGCGCATGTGCTCCTGGATGTCCTCGGTAAGCACGTCGCCTGCCACACGGATGCTCTTGTTGGTGACGATGCCGCCAAGAGAGATTACCGCAATCTCAGTTGTGCCGCCGCCTATGTCGACAATCATATTGCCTTCAGGTGCCTCGACGTCGAGGCCGATGCCGAGGGCTGCTGCCATCGGCTCGTAAATCATATAAACGTCGCGGCCGCCGGCATGCTCGCTCGAGTCGCGGACTGCACGGATTTCAACCTCGGTGCTGCCCGAAGGGATACACACCACGATGCGCAGCGACGGAGAGAACCAATGGTGCTTCGAGCTTACCATCTTGATAAGTCCGCGGATCATCAGCTCGGCGGCGTTGAAGTCGGCGATAACGCCGTCGCGCAGCGGGCGGATGGTGCGGATGCCCGGGTGCTCTTTTCCCTGCATCATCTTAGCCTTTTCTCCTACGGCAACAAGCTTGCCTTTGGAGTCGAGAGCCACATACGAAGGCTCGTCGACCACGATCTTGTCATTGTGGATGATGATCGTGTTTGCCGTTCCAAGGTCAACGGCTATTTCTTGTGTCAGTGAGAATATTCCCATTTTGCTGTTATTATTGTCGGTTGTTTTAATGCTTGAAGTGACGGATGCCTGTCATAACCATGGCGATGCCGTTCTTGTTGCAGAAGTCAACGGTCTCGTTGTCGCGGATTGAACCGCCGGGCTGAATCACGGCTGTGATGCCTTCGTTGTGGGCGATTTCAACGCAGTCGGCAAACGGGAAGAAGGCGTCGGATGCCATAACCGCGCCGTGAAGGTCGAAGTTGAACGACTTGGCCTTCTCGATGGCTTGGCGAAGGGCGTCGACACGCGATGTCTGACCGATGCCGCTTGCAAATAGCTGCTTGCCTTTGGCGAGCACGATGGCGTTGCTCTTGCTGTGCTTCACCACCTTGTTGGCGAAGAGCAAATCTTCTGCCTGCTCGGCGGTGATGGCTTTCTCAGTGGCCTGCTTGAGGTCGGCTGTAGTCTCTTTGCGGAGGTCTTTGTCCTGACGGAGCACGCCGTTGAGAATGGAGCGGAACTGCTGTGTCGGAAGCTCGGTAGACTTTTGAAGCAGGATGATGCGGTTCTTCTTCTGCTCGAGAATGGCGAGTGCCTCTTTGGTGTACGACGGTGCGATGCAAACCTCGAAGAAGATTTTGTGCATCTCCTCGGCTGTAGCGGCGTCAATCTCGCGGTTGGCGATGAGCACTCCGCCGAACGCCGACACGGGGTCGCCGGCAAGTGCGTCTTTCCATGCCTCGAGGATGGTTGGACGAGAAGCGATGCCGCAGGCATTGTTGTGCTTCAGGATGGCAAACGTGGTCTCGTCGAAGTCGCCGATAAGGTTCACGGCAGCGTCGATGTCGAGAAGGTTGTTGTAGGAAATCTCCTTGCCGTGAAGCTGCTCAAACATCTTGTCGAAGTCGCCGAAGAACTTGCCCGCCTGATGTGGATTCTCGCCGTAGCGCAGATGGCGCGAGCCGTTGATGGCAACGCGGAAGTCGCTGTCGCTCTCGGCGTCGAAATAGTTGAAGATGGCGCTGTCGTATGCGCTCGAAACGCCGAAGGCCTCCTTCGCGAAGAAGCGGCGGTCGGCGAGCGAGGTCACTGCGTCGCCGTTCTGCTTCAGAATCTCGCAGAGGGGCGCGTACTGATGCTTCGACGCCACGATTACCACGTCGTTGTAGTTCTTGGCGGCGGCGCGGATAAGGGAGATGCCGCCTATGTCGATTTTCTCTATGATGTCGGCTTCTGACGCTCCAGATGCCACTGTCTCTTCAAAAGGATAGAGGTCGACAATCACAAGGTCGATCTCCGGTATTTCGTATTGCTTGATTTGCTCTTGGTCGCCGGCGTTGTCGCGGCGGTTGAGAATGCCGCCAAACACCTTGGGGTGGAGTGTCTTGACGCGTCCGCCGAGAATCGAAGGGTAGCCGGTAAGGTCTTCAACCGCTTCGCATTCGTATCCCAGACCGTCGATAAATGATTTTGTCCCTCCCGTGGAAAGAAATTTCACTCCGTGATTGTGTAACAAACTTAAAAGTTCATCCAACCCGTCTTTGTGGAATACGGAGACGAGAGCCGTTTTAATTCTCTTGTTGTCAGCCATTAATGTTTTGTCAATATAATTAAACAAACCTGTCGAACGCCTTCCTGGCATTCGATTTGCAAAGATACGCAAATCAATCAACATACACTCCTAAAAATCAACATTATTTTCCCAAAAAAATGTTTTTCAGCATATTTTTGATGATTGGTTGGGGTGTGTGCTTTTTCGTATGCTCGGATTTTTGTAAGTTTGTGGTGGTTTTCAAGTAATGGATGAAATGGAACAATGGGATGACGTGCTGCCGGTAGGCTCTGTGCTGCGGAGCGGTAAACGTGAATATAGAGTGGAGGCGGTGCTCGGCAAGGGCGGCTTCGGAATCACCTACAAGGTTTCAGCGATGGAGCAGGTGGGGCAGATACCTGTGCGCGTGGAGTTTGCCATGAAGGAATTTTTCATGGACGGATGTCTGCGCGATGCTTCTGGAAAGGTCAGCACGGCTGACACAAAGGGGGAGGCTGCCGATGGCTTGAAGGATTTCATCTCTGAGGCGTGGCGGCTGAACAGTCTGTGCGGACAATGCCGCAACATAGTGCCGGTCGACGAGGTGTTTGAGGCTAACGGTACGGCATGCTATGTGATGGAGTTTCTTGATGGCGGAAGTCTTGCGGATTATGTGAAAAAGCAAGGTGCGCTTTCTGTCGGTGCGGCAAAGAAGATTCTGAAACCTGTGGCAGACGCCGTGGCGTTTCTGCACTGCAACCGCATCACGCATCTCGACATCAAGCCTGGCAACATTATGTTCCGTTCCAACGGTGATCCTGTGCTTATTGATTTTGGTCTTGCCAAGCACTACGACCGTCGGGGCAATGCCACGACCACCGTTCGGACGTTGGCATACAGCGCAGGCTTCTCTCCGGCGGAGCAGTATGTAGGGTTGAAGCAGTTCTCGCCGCAGTCGGATGTGTACGCCCTCGCTGCCACATTCGCCAACATGCTGACCGGCAAGACTCCTCCTGAAGCGATAGATTTGGAGTTCTCGTTGAATGATTGGTCGGTGTGCCTTCCTGAAGAAGTTCGTCCGGCAGTGGTGCATGCTATGGCTTATTCTCGCAAGGACCGCACGCTCTCGGTCTGCGATTTCGTCAAGGAGTTGTATGGCAACGAGCCGTCTGTCGTTGAGAAGCCAGTGTCGCAACTTGCAGCAGAGCCGACGGTTGAATCGAAAACTGAAGTGATTGGAGAAGGAAAAAAATCAACTAAAAAATGGTGGATAATCGCAGCTTGTGTATTGGAGGCGGTGGCGGCTGTGGTAGGTATTGTGTGTGACAAGTTTTTGAGCGTAGGTGAGGATATGGAGCAGAAAACGGAGCAGAAAACGGAGCAGAAAACGGAGTCTGCACCGCAATTGGTTGCTGTTGAAGGCTCCCGGACATTCACGGTCAACGGTGTCAAGTTCACGATGGTGCCTGTTGAGGGCGGCACATTCACGATGGGCGCGACCTCTGAGCAGGGCAGCGATGCGTTAGGGGCAGAATATCCGGCACATCAGGTAACGCTCAGCGACTACTACATCGGGCAGACCGAAGTGAAGCAGGCGTTGTGGAAAGTCGTGATGGGCAGCAACCCATCCTGTCACAAAGGAGACAATCTGCCTGTTGAAAGTGTGTCGTGGAACGACTGCCAGGTGTTTATTCAGAAGTTGAACCAATTGACGGGAAAGCAGTTCCGCCTGCCCACGGAGGCGGAGTGGGAATACGCCGCCCGGGGCGGGCGTAAGAGCCGAGGCTATAAGTATGCCGGAGGCAACAACATCGGCTCGGTGGCGTGGTACTATGACAACAATAGCGGAAACAGGACGCATACTGTAGCCACGAAGCAGGCCAACGAGCTTGGCGTCTACGACATGAGCGGCAACGTCTGGGAGTGGTGTAGCGACAGGTATGGAGACTATCGGTCGTCCTCACAGAGCGACCCACAGGGATCGTCGTCGGGTTACTTCCGTGTGTACCGTGGTGGCGGCTGCTATGACTTTGCGAGGTACTGTCGTGTGTCGATCCGTTTCTTAGATACTCCAGACCTCCGCGACAACTACCTCGGGCTCCGCCTTTCGTGCAAAAAATAGAAAGAGAAGATAAAGAAAGTAAAAAATAAAACTCGGCATCGCCAAATGAGGGAAGAGGGACGACGACCGCAAAGGACGATGTCGCAGGCGTTGTTGTGCTTGAGGATGGCAACGCGGAAGTCGCTGTCGCTCTCGACGTCGAAATAGTTGAAAATGGCGCTGTCGTATGTGCTCGACACGCCGAAGGCCTCCTTCGTGAAGAAGCGGCGGTCGGCGAGCGTGGTCACTGCGTCGCCGTTCTGCTTCAGAATCTCGCAGAGCGGGGAATTGCCTGTTTTTTTATCATAAAATCCCCAGTGCTTTGTATAGAAAATCCGTACAAAACAACAGCAGTTATAAATATTTGTAGTATCTTTGTACGGAAATCAAAGGAAATATGGAGAATTCATACATAAAGGCAAGTGATGCCAAAAAAAACGGGCGTACGGCTTACTACAAAATGTTGGAGCGTGTTCGTATGGGGGAGCTCGTAAAGGTGCGCCGGGGAGTTTATGCTACTGTCGACCAACTGTCTGCCGGTATGGTTGACGTAGACGCTGTTGTGCCGAATGGAATCCTGTGCCTTTGGTCGGCTTGGAGCATTCATAAACTCACCACCTCTTTGCCGCAGGCTTTTCATGTTGCGGTAGAAAGGGGGCGTAAGATTAATTTGCCCGAATTTCCGCAGATGCATATTCATTATTGCTCCGAGCCGGTTTTGGCGGTTGGTGTTGCCGATATGGTGGTTGAAGGTTTCCGGGTCAGTGTCTACGATGTGGAGCGCAGTGTGTGTGACGCTGTTAAATTTCGCAACAAAATAGGAATTGATGTGTGTGCCGAGATCTTGAATAATTATCTTGAACGTCAGGACAGGAACATAGGAAAACTTATGGATTATGCGCGCAGATTGCGTGTGGGTGGAATCCTTGAAAAATATTTGCAGGTTAAATTATGAGTGGCTACGAAAATAAAAATTCCGGGAAATCTATTCGTGCAAAATTGCTGAATGTGGCAAAAAAGGAAAATGTGTTTTATCAAACAATCTTGACGCGATATTTTCAAGAACGTTTGCTATATCGATTGTCAAAGACGCGTTTCCGGGGCAATTTCTATCTGAAGGGTGGAGCGTTGATGTATGCTTATGAGCGCTTTGCCGCACGTCCTACTTTGGACATAGATTTACTTGGGTGTGACATTAGCAATGATTGTGTTGCAATGGTTTCAATATTCAGGGAAATTTGTTCGGCTGAATGCAGTGACGATGCTGTGGCGTTTGATGTGGAGCGGATTTCTGCGCAGAATATCGCAGAGTTTAGGGATTATCATGGCGTGCGATTGAGCATACCGGTAAGAATGGACTCTATTTCGCAAGTGCTGACAATGGATGTGGGGTTTGGCGATGTGGTGACACAGGCGCCTATAGTCTTGGATTATCCAACGTTGTTGGAGCAATTGCCAAGCGTAAGCATACTGTCGTATTCAATTGAGTCAGTCATCGCGGAAAAGATGCATGCGGTTATTGATTTGGCTGACCAGAACAGCCGGATGAAAGATTATTACGACTTGTATAGGATTCTTAAAGATGGCAAATTTGATTCATCTGTTTTGCAAGAGGCAATCATAAAAACGTTTCAGAACAGGCATACGGCTTATGATGCAGACGCAATGTTCTTTCGTGATGATTTTGCCCAAAGCGGAAATATGGAAATGAGATGGGCTGCTTTTATGCGTAAAATCACAAAGACTGAAGAAGAGCCGTTTGCCGATGTCGCCGCGTTTATTCGCAATGCGCTCCGCCCGTATTGGGAAAATTTTGGCTCGCGCGGTTAGAAATTAGTCGTCATGAATCTGCAATTACGGGAAATTTCACTAAATTCGTGGCAAAATAATTGGAAATATGGATTTGTTTGAATCGGAAATAAACTGGCTGAGGGAGGAACTCAACAAGCACAACTACAACTACTACGTGCTTAACAAGCCTACTGTCAGCGACAAAGAATATGACGACATGATGCGCCGCCTGCAGGATCTGGAGGCGGAGCATAAGGAGCTTTTCGACCCGCTGTCGCCGTCGCAACGCGTGGGAAGCGACCTGACGCCGGGCTTCAAGCAGGTGGCGCACGAGAGGCCGATGCTGTCGCTCTCAAACACTTACTCAATCGAGGAGGTTGAAGACTTCCTGCGGCGCGCAAAGCAGCAGCTGGGCGGTGGCTCGCTCGAGATTGTAGGGGAGATGAAGTTTGACGGTACGTCGATTTCAATAACGTATGAGCACGGCCGGCTGGTGCGTGCCGTGACGCGAGGCGACGGCGTGCATGGCGACGACGTGACGGTCAATGTGAAGACGATACGGAGCGTGCCGCTGACGCTTGCCGGCGGCGGTTGGCCCGACAAGTTTGAGGTGAGGGGCGAGATTGTGATGCCGTGGAAATCGTTTGACGCGCTCAACAAGGAGCGGGCTTTCAACGAGGAACCGCTGCTCGCAAATCCGCGCAACGCTGCTGCGGGTACGCTGAAGACGCTTAACCCGGCGGAGGTGGCTCGCCGCGGACTGGACGCTTATTTCTACTTCCTGCTGGGCGACAACCTGCCATACACCACTCACTATGAGTCGCTTCAGGCTTTGAGAAAGTGGGGCTTCAAGGTGTCGGACGCTACAGAGCTGCTGCGCGACGTCACCGAAGCGAAACGGTTTATCGACCATTGGGCGGAGGCGCGCAAGCAGCTCGAGGTGGCTACCGACGGGCTGGTGTTCAAGGTCAACAACCTTCAGCAGCAGCGTTTGCTCGGAAGCACGGCGAAGTCGCCACGGTGGGCTATCGCCTATAAATTCCAGGCGGAGAGGGAGCTGACTCGGCTTAAGTCGGTGTCGTTCGAAACCGGACGCCTCGGCACGATAACGCCTGTCGCCAACCTTGAGCCGGTGCTGCTGTCAGGCACAATCGTGAAGCGCGCCTCGCTCCACAACGAGGACATCATACGCCAGCTCGACATCCACGACGGCGACTACGTATATGTGGAGAAGGGCGGCGAAATCATACCGAAAATCGTGGGGGTCGAACTCTCGCGACGCCAACCCGGCAGCCTGCCGCTGCAGTTCGTGAAGAATTGCCCGGTCTGCGGCACGCCGCTGGTGCGCAACGAGGGCGAGGCGGCATGGGTGTGTCCTAACCGCGACGGATGCCGTCCACAGATCACGGGGCGCATAGAGCATTTCGTGGGACGGCGGATGATGAACATCGACGGAATCGGAGAGGAAACTGCCGAACAGCTGTTTGCGGTGGGACTGGTGAAGAATGTGGCCGACATCTACGACCTTACCGACGACAAACTGACAATCGTGGGGCGTTGCGGCGAGCTCACGGCGCGGCGCATACTCCGCGGCATCGAAGCGTCGAAGCAAGTGCCGTTCGAACGGGTGGTGTTTGCGCTCTCGATTCCGAATGTGGGCGAGACAATGGCTAAGAAACTGGCGTTCGCTTTCGGCTCTATCGACGCGCTGATGCTCGCCACTGTCGACGACCTTGTGGCTATCGACGACGTGGGGCAGGTGATTGCCGAGAGCGTGGTGGCTTTCTTCAAGAACCCGCAGAATGCCGCAATCGTGGAGCGTCTGCGTGCTGCCGGGCTGCAGATGGGCGTGGCGAAGGAGGCGATGGAGAAAACCGACAAGCTCGCCGGAAAGACAATCGTGATAAGCGGTGTGTTCGAGCATCACTCGCGCGACGAGTACAAGGCGATGATTGAGCGCAACGGGGGCAAAAACTCCGGCTCGATTTCAAAGAAGACCGACTTCGTGTTTGCCGGTGCGAATATGGGTCCGGCGAAGCTGGAGAAAGCGCGCTCGCTCGGCATTCCGATTATCGGCGAGGAGGAATTTTTAAAGATGATAGAATAAGAATATGATGCTTGGCGATACAAACAATCGTTTCTCTGCCTCGAGGGCTGTAGTGGTGCTCGCTTCTGGTCTGCTGGTCGGACTGTTTCTGGTGGCATTGCTGTCGCAGATGCTCGCTCGCATCGACGCGCTCGACGCGCTGACGCAGATGCGGCTTGCCACAACGTTGCAGAATCTGATTATGTTCATGCTCCCCGCCGTGGCGGTGGGCACTCTCTGCGGTGGCGGAAACCCGCTGCGCTTCCTGCGGCTCGACAAGGCGCCGTCGGCAATGGCGGTGGCAGGCATTGTGCTGATTTCGTTGGCGATGACGCCGGCGATGAACTGGCTTGTGGCGTGGAACGCGTCGCTGTCGCTGCCCGAGGCGATGAAGCCGGTGGAGCAATGGATGCGCGCGCAGGAGAACGCCGCGCAGGAGGCCACCGACACGCTGCTCAGCGGCTCGTCGGTGTGGGATTTGATTGCTTCGGTGGTGTGCGTCGGACTGCTGACCGGACTTGGCGAGGAGATGTTTTTCCGAGGCGCGTTGCAGCGCATCTGCTGCGACGGCATGCGGCGCCGACACTTGGCGGTGTGGACTGCCGCTTTCGTGTTCAGCACGCTCCACTTCCAGTTTTTCGGCTTTGTGCCACGTCTTGTGCTGGGTGCCTTCTTCGGCTACGCCTATCTGTGGAGCGGTTCGCTGTGGGTGCCTGTCATAGGCCATGCGCTCAACAATTCAGCTGTCGTGGCGTTTATGTGGATGGGCAACAACTCAATCGACGCAGCTGCAATGGGCGAGGCTGGAAGCCAGTCGGCCGTTGTGGCTATTGTCAGTGCGGCGGTCACCGTGGCGATGATGGTTGCTTACAAAAAAATATTGGCGAATGGAAAAAAGACGCATTGAGAACCATCCGTTCGAACCGTTTATGCCCGGCAACGCCAAAGTGCTGATGCTCGGATCGTTCCCGCCGCCCGAACGGCGGGGG
>ULSU01028038.1_pt1 | contig 10201 bp, 9 predicted proteins | sample 1956941 | NCBI WGS metagenome assembly ULSU01 (sample SAMEA4835715, study PRJEB28245) | human gut metagenome | biome: gut microbiome; material: fecal sample | place: Denmark | collected 2008
AATGATGATTGAATAAGCGATACTTGGGTCAAGTGTTTTGTTTGACATTTGTGGCAGTCATAGTATACAATGTATATATAAACACGTATGTATAAGTGAGGTGATTTTTTGGCGGAAAAGAAATACAAACAGGTAACAAGAAAGGATGTTGCAGAGGAAGCAGGAGTCAGTGTTACAATCGTATCTTATGTCATCAATAACAACAGATATGTAGACAAAGAAAAAAGAATTAAAGTGGAGGAGGCTATAAAGAAACTTCATTATAAGCCAAATTCAATCGCAAGAGCATTAAAAGGAAAAAAACTAAATCATATTGTATTTATTGCGGATCAAATTGTAACGGAACACTTTAGTTTATTAGTAAGCGAACTGGATAAGCACGCATATGATCTTGGTTATATGATTTCCTTATGCTCGAACAGAAATACACAACAATTTATAGACAGTATTATAAGTCGTCAGTATGATGGAGTAATTATAAGTTCAATCAGTTTTGATAAGGAATATATCAAGCAGTTGATCGCAGCTGATATACCGGTCGTTTTATTGGTGAACCGCGATTATGATGATATTGAGGGAGCTGCCAAGATAGAAAATGGTTTATATGAAGGAGCGCGTGAAAATGTACGTTATTTACAGCGGAAGGGATGTAAAAATATCATTTATGTAGACCGTTTTAGTCAAAGAAAACATTTCAGTGATATGAGTGATATGAGATATCGTGGATTTTATGAAGAAATGAAGCAGAGTGGTTTGTCCGAACATCCAGAGAAGAACTTTATTACTGGTTGTCACAACGAGGAAGAAGTGAAGGAAAAAGTTGCCGAATATCTGAAAACGAATAAAGTAGATGCTATTTTTGGCAGAAATGACAAGGTTGCATGTATTGCTATGCAGAGTGCAAAAAAAATGGGATACAAAATACCAGAAGATATAAAAGTAATTGGATTTGATAATTCTTCACTGGGGCAATATTGTGAACCACCAATTTCCAGTATGGAAATTCAAAGAGAACAGATAGCAAAAACTGCAATTGAGATGTTAAGACAGATGATTGAGGAACATATCATACCGGAAAAGGTAATGTATCGTACAAAATTAATAGAACGGAAAAGTACATTGGGTTAAAAAAGCACAAAAAAGAGAGTAGGACTTTGTAAAAAACTACTGAAAAAAAGAAAAAATATAAACACATATTGACAATAATACATAATAAGCAGTATTATACGTTTAAAGATACACACGAGTTTACAAGAAAAAGCATTGTTTACTTTGATGTTATCTTTTATTTTAATCAAAAGATACACACGAGTTTATACAAAAGATAAAAAGTGTATCGCAACATTCAAATAATACAATGGAGGGTATTTGTATGAAAAAAAGAATTATTGCAGCAGTAATGGCAACGCTTGTGGGGTTAAGCATGGTTGGATGTGGCAGCACATCATCAGACAATTCCAGCCAGAATAAAACAGACAATACAGATAGTACTGCGCAGGCAGAAACATCTGATGGAGAAAAAAATCCTGTTACGATCCGATTTTACAATTATGCATTGTCTGAGACTGCAAAAGCAGATTGGTGGGAGAATACAATTGCAAATTTTGAAAAAGAAAACGACTGGATTGATATTGAAACAGTCACAGTAGACTACAACAGTATAGTATCCACATTTACCAATGATATTGCTTCTGGATTATCAGTTGATATGATATATGGCGAAGTAAGCTGGATTCCGGCACTTGCAGAAGCAGGATTTATACAGCAGCCTTCACAGGTGTTAAGCAAGGATTTTTATGATGGGTATTATGATTATGTACTAGACCAGTTTATGTACAATGGTGAAGTGTATGGGGTTCCACATTATTATACGAATTCTGTTATTTATGTAAATAAAGATTTAGTAGAAGCTGCAGGTCTTTCCTTAGAAGAGTTTCCAGATACCCTTGATGGCTTAAAAGAATGGATAGAGACCTTATCAGATTACTATAAATCAGATGATAGTATTTCTACTATTTTTGGACTTACTACCGCGGAAGTACCGGCAACAGGATCCAATATTAATGCTATTTACACAGCATTTGGCGGAACATTGATTAATGAAGATGGAACGCTGGCAGATCTCACAGAAGAACCGAATAAAACAGCTATGAATGAAACATTAGATTTTTATAAATATTTAATTTCAAATGGATATACTCAGGAAAATCTGAAATTAAAAGATTATCGTGCAGCATTTGGAGCAGGAAATGTCTGTATGTATGTTGATTCATCCTGGGGATATGCGCAGATTGGTGAAGTAGATACAAATGCTGCTAATTTTACAAGAGCCGAAGCTCTTCCTACAACAATGGGAACAAATGGAAAGGGTAATTCATTAGTTGAGTCTCATTGTTTCCTTCTTGGTTCTTCCTTAACAGATGAACAGAAAGAAGCAATTGACCTGTTTGTACAGTACTGTACATCAACAGATACTATGCAGGAATATCTGAATAATATCGGTCTTGCTTTCCCAGCACATAAAAATATGGAAGATTGCCAGATTTCTCCTATTCTTGCAGATGCGCAGGAAGGTGTAAGCCATGTAGTAAAACAACCAATGATTGCTTCATTATCAAGTGTGCAGGTTGAACTTGCAACAATGGTATTAAATTATGTTTCTAATGGTATGTCAGAAGAAGATGCCATTAACAATTATATTTCACAGGCAGAATATTATATCAATCAGTAAAGCAGTCAGCCAGGAGGAGGGTACAAAAGGATGTCTGGTACTAGAAAAAAATTTAACATACACAGCAGAGGCACACAGGATAGGTTATTTTGCTTTATCCTCCTTCTGCCAGCAATTATATTATGCATTACATTTATTATTATTCCTATTATTGATTCTGTTTGGATGAGTTTTACAGATTATAAAATTGCAAATTTAACACAGGGAATTCCTGGAAAATGGAATAATTTTGCAAATTATACCAGATTGTGGGATTCTGGAAAACTTCAGTCAGCGGCAGGTATTACGATTTTCTTTGTTTTTGTAACAGTGCTTCTTACATTTATTGTCAGTATGACGTTGGCGTTGATTTTAAATACAAAGATCGTTGGAGCAAGATTTCTGCGAAGTATTATGATGATCCCATGGGTAATCCCGACTGTTATAGCTGGTTTATTGTGGGCATGGATTTACGCAAATCCATATGGCTTATTACAGTATCTGGTAAGCATATTCAGTGGGGGTAAGATTACAGGTTTTGGAATATTAAACAATCAGTCTACAGCTTTATGGGGAATTATCATTGCAGCTTTATGGAAGCAAATACCATTAATGGCATTACTGCTTTTGTCAGGAATGCAGAGCATACCGGATGATATGCTGGAAGCAGCAAAAATTGATGGAGCTAACTATATCAATTGCTTGTTCCGCATTATTATTCCACACATGAAAAGTGTGATTGCAGTAACGGTTTCCATGTGTATTATTGAAAATTTTAAACAGTATCCATTATTTGCAACATTAACCAATGGTGGTCCGGCTGGAGCAACGACAACATTTGCAGTTCTTTCTTATGATGAAGCATTTGTGAATTTTAATTATGGTTCAGGTGCAGCAGTAACCACTATCTGGCTGCTTATGATGATTGTTGTTGTCTTCATATTCAATAAAATATTTAAACAGGAAGAAGCATAGGAGGCAATTTATGAAAAAAATAACAGTAACCAAGAAAACCACAGCGAAAGTTGTTGGTGGATTAGCAAAATATATTGTTCTCATTTTCATTTTTGCATTTTTATTATTCCCTGTTTACTGGATGCTTGTGACAGCGCTGAAGACCAATATAGAATCCTATCGGTTAGTTCCAACTTTATGGCCAGAAACAATATCGTTGGATGGATTTAAAACTCTGATTTCAGATGGAAAGTTTTTAGTTTACTATAAGAATAATATTATTGTATCTGCGATGGCAGCAGTAATTATATGTTTTATCTCAGTATTTGCAGGATATGCGCTTAGCAGATTTCATTTCAAATGGAATAAAATGCTGCTTGCAACGTTTGCTTTTGCACAGATGATGCCTGTTATCAGCAGATTGATCTCTTTATACACAATTTTGAGAAAATTAAATCTGACAGATACGCACATCGGATTGGTTCTTGCAATCAGTGCAACACAGGTTCCGTTTACAGTTTCACTTATGGCATCTTTTTTTTGATGGTATACCGGGTGAATTAGAGGAAGCGGCTTCTATTGATGGAAGTGGAAGATTTTACACACTGTTTCATATCATTATGCCGTTGGTTGTGCCGGGATTGCTTGCAGTAGGCGTATATAGCTTTTTAATGACATGGGATGATTATTTACATGCAATTACATTAATTCGTTCAAATGATTTGTGGACTCTTTCTCAGGGATTGAAATTAACATATTTAGGAGAAGTCAGTGATTGGCAGCTGATTAATTCAGCTTCCACACTCGGAACAGTACCGATGATATTTGTATTTTTCTTCTTCCAAAAATATATGATCAAAGGTCTTACAGCAGGAGCAGTGAAAGGTTAAAAGGTGAAAATAGATATGTTGGAGATGAAAGAAAATAGAGTTTACAGACCTTTTCTCGGTGGGAAGATGTTAGACGAATTAAGTGGTACAGAGCCAGCATCAGACGGACATTATCCGGAGCGTTGGATTTGTTCTACAACAGCAGCATCGGACGGTACCGGCATCTCTGTGACAACAGATGGAAAATTACTGACAGAGTATGTGAAAGAACCTCTTCCGGTACTTGTAAAACTTTTGGATAGTTATTCACGACTGATGATACAAGTACACCCAGATGATGCTCGTGCAGCAAAGTATTTTCATTCAGATAAAGGGAAGGCGGAAAGCTGGCATATACTCGGGACACGGACAATCCATGGCGAAGAACCATATGTTTATCTTGGATTTAAAAAGGGCATTACAAAGGAAAAGTGGAGATTACTTTATGAAAAACAAGATGTGAAAGGAATGGAAGAGTGTCTTCATAAGATTCCAGTAAAAAGTGGAGATACCTTTTTTGTTCCGGGAGGAGTACCACATGCAATGGGAAGAGGAGTGTATTTTGCGGAAGTACAACAGCCAACTGATATTACGCTGAGAACGGAACGTATTTCACCAGCAAAAGAATTATTACCAGATGAAAGCTTACACGGAGGTGCAGGATGGGATGCACTATTTGACTGTTTTGATTATGACGGCTACTCGTTAGAAGAAATAATGCAAAGGTATTATGTATTGCCGGAGGGTGAAATCGTGATGCAAAACCAATATTTTACTATGGAGAAGATCCATTGTTTGAGGAAAAGGGTGGTAAAATCTGGAAATTGGAAAATTGCGGTTGTTATTGATGGACCAGGAAAAGGAAAAGAGTATTATTTAACAGAGGATACAGAATTTTTGGCAGGACAGACCATTATATTATGTTCACAGGGCGTTTGAGCGATAAAGTTAAATACAAAACAATTGTAAAACACAAGGAGAAAAATCATGAGCAGATAATCGTAGACGGAGAAGTTTATATTGAACATCGTTTTTTAAAGAAAACAATTAAAATCGAAGATGGTAAACTCACTATTTTACCACCGGATGCACCAATAGAAGCAGGAGCAGAAGTGTATAATGCAACAGGAAGGAGAGTATGGAATATGTTGACGAATAATTTGGAAATGTTAAAAAAAGCAGCAAAAGAAGGATTTGCAATTCCAGCAATTAATACGCAGGGGGGACAGTATGACATTATTCGAGCATGTACAAAAGCGGCACAGGAGATGAGAAGTCCAATCATTCTTGCACATTATGTCAGTACAGGAGCTTATTCTGGAAATGACTGGTTTGTGGAGAATGCCAAATGGTGTGCAAGCAAAGTGGATGTTCCTGTGTCAATTCATTTAGACCATGGCGATGGATTCCCAATTTGTATGGAAGCACTTAGGCTTGGATTTACCAGTATTATGATAGATGGATCTACAAAACCAATAGAAGAAAACGCAAAAATGACAAATGATGTGTTAAAAGTTGCAAAATATTTTAATGTGCCGGTAGAGGCAGAAATAGGAGAACTTTTACGGTTAGATAATGGGGTTCCAATGGAAAACAAAAACATTGCTAATCCTGATGAAGTAAGAGAGTTTCTATCTTTGTGTAAGCCAGATACTTTAGCAATAGGAATAGGAAATGCACATGGATATTATCGGGGTACACCAGATATACATCTTGAAATATTAGAGGCAGTTCGTAAATTTACAGATATCCCATTGGTTCTTCATGGATGTACAGGTATGGCTGATTCGATTGTAAAAGAAGCAATCAAGCTTGGAGTTGCAAAAATTAATTTTGGAACAGAGATTCGTTATAAATATGTTGAACACTATAAAGAAGCATTAGAAAAACTTGATTATCAGGGACATTCCTGGAAATTAAGCCAATATGCAAGTGACGCACTTACAGAGGATGTAAAGAAAATCATTGAACTTTCAGGTTCGGCAGGAACAGTTTAGACAGCAGGAGGAACATCAAAATGAAAAAGAAACTTAATGTAGGCGTTGTTGTGACATTATCTGGAAGATGGCCAAGAGAATTACCGGAAAAACGTTTTAAGGAATATGGAGAGTGGACAATAAATGCATTCCCAGAATGCAATGTAGTCAGTTTTGACAGAGTTGTATGCACGAAAGAAGATATGGAGGAGTGCATAGACAGTTTCAAAAAACAGGAAGTAGAATTGTTGATCATGGTTTATGGTGCATTCACAGGTGACGACATTTGCTGTGGTTTTGCAGATGCCTTGTCTGTACCAATTATATTATGGGCACCGAGAGAGGAAGAATGGGTACGTGAGGACAGACTGTATGCGAACGCATTATGCTGTGCGGCAATGAATGGAGCAAGTCTGATGCGTATTCATGCACCACATCATATTGTATTTGGAAATAAAGAAGAAGAACGCGCTGCAACAGAAGTGAAAAATCTGGTTACTGCATATGAAGCAGTAAAAAACATAAAAGGACTAACGTTTGGATTATTTGGTTATCGTCCAACTGCATTTTATAACTGTGCATTTGATGAAGTAGTACTTCGCAGAACATTTGGAATCAATGTAGAGGAAACGGATTTGAAAGTGGTATTTGACCGCATGGAAGAATTGCCGGAAGAAGTCGTAAAAGAAGAACAGGAAAAAGCAGAAAAGCTGTGGAACACAACAGAAGTACCGGAAGGTCATATGGAAAATCATGCAAGACTGTATCTGGTATTAAAAGAGTTGATGAAAGAGCAAAAGTATGACTATGCGACGATTAAATGCTGGCCTGAAATGGGAAATCTCCATACCACGCCGTGTGCTGTACTTGGAAGACTGATGGATGAGGGAGTCAGCATCGGATGTGAAGGAGATGTTGATGCAGGGATTGCTGCACTGGTACAGAATGTTCTGACTGATAAACCGACTTTTATTACGGATTTGATAAATCTTGATGAGAAAGAGAATACAGTTACTTTCTGGCATTGTGGCAATGCGGCACCGAGTTTACATAACCAGAAAGATGGAGTAAAAATGTGCAATCATCCACTTTTAGGTCAGGGAACTGCGTTTTGGTGTTCACTAAAAGAAGGTTCGATTACTGCAGCAAGATTTACGAACATTGATGGAGTATATCGTCTGTTTTTATTAAAAGGTACTGCAGTTCCAACTGTGAGAAACACACGTGGTGCAATGGTAAATGTAAAAATTGATACACCAGTATTGGAATTGGTAAAAGAAATCGCAGAGCAGGGAATGAGCCATCATTATAGTCTGGTATGGGAAGATGTAGCAGAACAGATGGAGCTGGTAGCAAATCTATTACATATTCCAGTAATCAAATTGTAGAAAAATGGTGAGTGACAGATGAAAGAAAATATATTAGTTGTACATGGTGGGGCACCAACGGCTGTTATGAACGCTTCCTTATATGGTGTAATTAGGGAAGCGGAAAAATATCCGAATATTGACCATATTTATGCGGCAATTGGTGGAAGTGGAGGAATTTTAAAAGAACATTTTCTGGATCTTAAGACGATTGAGAAAGATAAAATAGAAAGTCTTCCATATACTCCGGCGTCTGCAATCGGAACAAGCAGAGATGCACTGGAAAAAGAAGATTATGAACAAATAGCAGATGTGATCCAAAAAAATAAAATTCGCTATGTTTTTATGAATGGTGGAAATGGAAGCATGGATACTTGTGGAAAAATTTACCATGCATGCAAAGAAAAAAAATATGACGTGATTGTAGTTGGAATTCCAAAAACAATAGATAATGATCTTGCGATTACGGATCATTCACCCGGTTTTGGAAGTGCTGCAAGATATATTGCAGGAACAGTGAATGAAATTTGTCAGGACATACGGGCACTTCCAATTCATGTCTGTGTGATAGAGGCAATGGGACGTAATGCTGGATGGATTGCAGCAGCGAGTGCACTTGCTGCTGGCAAAGATGAAAATGGACCAGATTTGATCTATGTGCCGGAACGAGCATTTGATGAAGATGCTTTTCTGGAAGATGTACAAAGAATCCATGAAAAAAAGGGTGGCGTAGTTGTAGTAGCAAGTGAAGGATTGAAAACAAAAGACGGTACGCCAATCGTAGAGCCTATTTTTACAATGGGCAGGGCAACATATTATGGAGATGTAAGTGCGCATCTTGCTAATGTGGTAATTCAGAAGCTTGGAATCAAGTCCAGAAGTGAAAAGCCAGGTATATGTGGAAGAGCTTCGGCAATGTTTCAGAGCAGTGTTGATAGAGAGGAAGCTATATTAGCAGGAAAAGAAGCCGTATGTGCAGCCATGGAAGAAAAAACAGGTATTATGATCGGATTCCAACGAACAAATGATACAATCTATCAGGTAAAACCAATTGAGATTCCAATCGAAAATGTAATGATGTATGAAAATTGTCTCCCAGATAAGTATATCAATTCATCAGAAAATGGAGTTACACAGGAATTTATTCAGTGGTGCAGACCGCTTATTGGTGAAAAACTTCCACAATATGTGTCATTCAGATAAAATACAAATAAAACGTATTTTAAAGGAAACCTTCCGTGTGAAAAAATATTAGGAATATATTTTTCACATGGAAGGTTTTTTACATGTAAAATCAGATTTTTTAGGTAAACACACACAATTATTGGTGAAATTCAATAAAATGCAAATGAAAAGATTGTAACATATGTCAAAAATATATTTTTCACTGGACAAATATAAAAAGTAGTGATAAATATAAATTAACCATTAAGTTAAAACTTTTAATAAAGTGCTGAAAGTAATCAGATATGCCCTAACATATCGGTCAGTGCAAATACAGCATACAGATTTTCTGAACGGATCTGCCGGACAGAAAGATTAAAAGGAGAAAAAAGATGGAAGAAAAGATGTTATACAAAGATGCAAGTCAGCCGGTGGAAGCACGTGTGGAAGATTTACTTTCCAGAATGACATTAGAAGAAAAGGCAGCACAGTTGTGCGGAGATCTGGCAGCATCCTTTATTGTAGATGGTAAATTAAGTCATGAGGCATTAGTGGAAAAATTCAAAGATGGACACGGAAGAATTACCCAATATTCCCTTGTCGGTCTTGTAAGCCCAAAACAGATTGCAGAGATCACCAATCAGCTTCAGGATTTTTTTGTAAATGAAACAAGACTTGGAATTCCGGTAGCATTACAGTCAGAAAATCTGTGTGGATATCCGGGAGCAGGGGGAACACTTTTCCCAGCACAGATCAATGTGGGGGCTACATGGGAACCAGAGCTGGCAGAAGAAATGAGTTCCATCATTGGTCAGGAATCAAGAGCAGTTGGCATCACATCTGCAATGAGTCCGGTAATTGATGTTTCCAGAGATCCGAGATGGGGACGTACATATGAGACTTATGGGGAGGATCAGTATCTGATCAGCCAGATGGGAATCCATTATGTCCGCGGTATGCAGAATCAAGGAGTGAGCTGCATTGCAAAACATTTTCTTGGATATGCAGAAACACAGGCGGGTCTGAATACGGCGACTACACGTTTGAATGACCGTGAGTTATATGAAGTATTTGCAACGCCATTTGAGGCGGCAGACAAGGAAGCTGGATTGGACGCAATGATGGCAAATTATGCAGAAATTGATGGACTTCCGGTAATTG